>WBZN01000656.1_pt1 | contig 24706 bp, 28 predicted proteins | sample 5204281 | NCBI WGS metagenome assembly WBZN01 (sample SAMN12344347, study PRJNA552823) | activated sludge metagenome | biome: Activated sludge suspended growth; feature: Nitrification reactor; material: Wastewater; isolation source: activated sludge from nitrification reactor of wastewater... | reverse complement strand
CCGCACTCGGCGATCAAGTTCCGCACGCCGGTGGACAGGCCTCCCCCGCTGCGATTGGCCGATCACCCGGAGACGGTCCGGTGCCGAACCCGGCTCGGTGGCGTGCTGAAGCACTACTACCGAATGGCGGCGTAGGTGCTCCGTCGCCGCGCGGCAGCAATCACCACGATCGCTTCGCTCGCTTTGCCTCGAACGCGGTGGCGGTCTCCTCGAAAACCGCAACCATGTCGGCGAGCTCATCGCCGAACCCGCAGCCGATGTTGTGCGCAACTTTGGCCACGGCCCGGACTCGCGGCAAGAACACGCCGGCCCACTTCTGCCCGCTCTTGTCCTGGCACAGTTTCGAGGTCTCCGCGGCCACCGCACCCATGCTGTTGTACGGCCGCTCCTCGTCCCATCCGATCTCGTTCACGTAGTTCGTGCCGACCTCGATGTAGTGCAGACCAAGGTCGATCATGCCGCGGATGTCGAACCCGCCGAGCATCTCGGGAGCCGTGGTGACGCGGCGATACTCCTTGATAAGGCGTCGGCACAGCGCCAGATCGCAGCCGCCGTTGAGCCTCGGTCCTCCCCCCCGCCCACGCGATACGAACTGGGCCGTGATCTTGGCCTTGTACCCGTCAAGCAGTTCAACCGACGCATCCTCGTCGCCAATCCAGGCCGCCAGGAACGCGCGGTTCTCCGGGGCAAGTTTGTAGAGATCGTGCACCAGGCCACGCAGAGATCGATCGTCCATCTCATCGAGCATGGCAGCGATGTTCTTCCAGAGTTTCGGCTCGGGCGTCGGCTTGGGCATCGGGGGATGATAGTTTCCCGATGCGGCGGGACTCTTCTCGGCGTAGGCCTTCAGCACGAATACTGCGACGGCAACAGTTCATCCGGCGCGGACCGCGGGCTTCTTCAAGAGCCTGTCGTGCCGTTCGGCCTGTTTCGTCGCCCAAGTGGTACATTGATGCGCCCCAGTTCTCGAGTTTGGCCGTCCGTGTCTCCGACCTAGGCACGTCAGCCGATCACGCAGGCGCGTTCAGGTTCGTGACCGAACCCGCGGCGACGAGCACCATCAGAGTCGCCCGCTCCGGTATCGCCGTGGCAAGTCGGTAGTCTCCTCGTGCGAGGCAATCGGAGAGGACCGGCAACGCCGCGGCAAGGTAGAACCCAGCGCACGGATGGGGCCGATCGGTTGCGGCCAACACCGCCAGGCAATCACGTCGCAGTTCAGCGGCATGCAAAATGCTCCATCCGTCGCTCGCCGCGAAGCTCGGCATGTCGCCCGCCAAAACGAAGACCGGCCCGCCCCAATGCAGAAGCGCCGACACGATCCCGCCCATGGGGCCGACACCCGCGTGCTTGTCCGGGATGATGCCGTCGGCGAGCGGGAGGATGCTCGGATCGCACTCGCCCACGAGTTTGACGCGCGGGCCGAAGATCGAACGCAGCGCCTCGATCGGGCGCTGCACAAGAACCTCGCCCGGTTCTCCCCACGGCTCGCGGAGCTTGTCACGTCCGAAACGCCGGCTCTTGCCGCCGACGAGCACGATCGGCTGGACGCTGGCGAGGAACTCGGGTGACACGGAGGCGTGGTCATCGCTCACGACGGATGACCTTTCCGGTCACGGCGGCGGCGTCTGGGCGGCCGTCGTCCTGCACTTCGCCGCGCAGCGTCTCGACGGCGTGGGGCAGGATGTCCAGCAGGGCTTCGAGATTCTCACTGGAGCCGCGCACGGAGCCCGGGAGCGTGAGGATGAGCGTGCGTCCAATGGTGCCCGCCACGCCGCGGGAGAGGAACGTGCGCGGTGTCTTGCTCATGCAGCGCAGGCGGGCGAGTTCCATCAGGCCGCTGTGCTCGCGCTCAAAGACGCGCTTGGCCGCTTCGGGCGTGACATCGCGCGGGGCCAAGCCGGTGCCGCCGGTGCTCAGAACGAGGTCGATCCCGGCCTCGGCGCGGCTCCACTCGACGAAGCACGCGGCGAGAGCGTCTGCCTCGTCGGGCAGGCAGCGCGTCGCGACGATCACCGCGTTCAGGCGCGACCGCAGCATCTCGCAGAGGCCGGGGCCGGAGGTGTCCACCGCTTCGCCGCGAGAGCAGCGGTCGCTGACGGTGAGCACGGCGGCCCGGATGGGGTACGCCTCGCCGCTCATGGGCGGACTCCCGGCGGCGTCGGCGCGGTGGTGTGCGACCCGCTGCGCCCGCCGTGCTTCTCCAGCACGCGCACGCCCTCGATCACGAGCCCCTTGTCAATGGCCTTGCCCATGTCGATGACCGCCAAGCACGCGATGCTCACGGCGGTGAGGGCCTCCATCTCGACGCCCGTGCGCGATTGCGTGCGGACCGTCGCGGTCACGCGCACGCGGCCCTCTTCGAGGCTCGCCTGCACATCCACCGCGTCCAGCGGCAGCGTGTGGCAGAGCGGGATGAGTTCGTCGGTGCGCTTGGCGGCGAGAATCCCGGCGAGGCGGGCGACCTCCAGCACCGAGCCCTTCTTGACCGTGTTCTCTCGGATGGCCCGCGCGAGCTCCGGCGAGATGCGGACGAATCCCTCGGCGGTCGCGGATCGCGCGGTGATCGGCTTGTCGCCCACATCCACCATCCGCGCGGTGCCGTCGGGCGCGACGTGGGAGAGCGGGACAGTCGCGGGTGATCCGGGGTGGTTCGTCATCGATAAATCCTGTCTCTGCGTGGGCGCCGCGGCGCGAGTGAGGGACGTGTCGGCACAGGCACGGCGCATCCGTGCCCGCTACGTCGGCCACGGATAGAAGGGTACGAGCGCGGGCGTGGCCCGTGCGGACGCGGTGCAGTGCGAGGCAGTCGTCGGAGGCACCTCGATGAACCCATCGCTGCGCCCGCCGGCGATGATGTCCCCCGAGCCGCGTCCGTCGACCAGTTCGGCCATTCCCGCCCCCCCCACGGCGTTGATCCGCACCAGCCGGTGCCACCACAGGTCGAGCGTCTTGCCGTCGGGATTGGCGAGGGTCACGAGCCGCGGCACGCCCACGACCGGCGCTCGATCCGCCGAAGCAGCCGCGAGCGAGGCGAGGACCGGGAGCACGATCCGCGTGCAGGTGACCATCGCCGAGATCGGGTTGCCGGGCAGGCCGAAGACGGCCACTCGCTCATCGGCGCTCGCACCGCCCACGCGACGCACCACCGCCCCGAGCATGGGCTTTCCGGGTCGCTGCGGCAGGCCGTGGAAGACGATCTCCGCCCCGCCCTCGGCCGCAACCGCGGCGCAGCGTTCCACCGCCGCCCGCACCGGGTCGCGGTGCCCCATCGAAACGCCGCCGGTGAGCACAACGGCATCGGCGTGCCCGATGGCGGCTTTGAGCACCGCGTCCAGCGCACCTTCCTCATCGCCCGCGTGCATGACCGTGCCGTCCGGGCGCGTGACGAGTTCGATCCACGCGTGCGACCCGAGCACCGCGCGGATGACTGCAGCGTTGCTGTTGCGGATCTGGTATGGACCGGGCGTCGCCTGCGGGGACACGAGTTCATCGCCCGTGGTGATGACCGCCACACGCACGCGCGGATGCACGCGCGGCCACACGCACCCGACCGCCGCGAGCGTGCCGAGCGCAGCCGCGGTGAGCACGGTCCCCGCCGTCAGCACCGTCTCTTCCGCGCGGGCGTTCTCGCCGCGACGCCGGATGTTGTCGCCGACGCGCACTCCGCCTCTTGTGGCCACGTTCGGCGCGAGCGAGATCGAGGTGATGCACTCGCCGTCTGCTGCCAACCCCGCGCCGTGCTCCACGACATCCTCCCGCCGCAGCACGGCGTCCGCGCCCTCGGGGATCGCCGCCCCGGTCACGATGCGGATGGCCCGCCCTCCCTCGCCAGCCGGGGCGGCGCTCATGCCTGCACCGTGCGGCTCGCCCGGCAGCACCGGCGGCGCGGCCCCGATGCGGGACTCTCCAACGACCGCGAGCGTAACGCTCGCGCCCTCGTCCGCGCGGCGAATCACCGCCTCCACATCCGCCGCGCGCACGGCGTAGCCGTCCATCGCCGAGTAGTTGAAGGCCGGGCTGTCGCGGTCGGCGCGGACATCCTCGGCCAACACCCGCCCGCGTGCAGCGTCGAGCGCGACGGCCTCGGGCGGGCGTGCCGCGCCAGCGCCCGCGAGGCGCGCGACCAATCCCGCCACCGCCGCTGCGGGTGAGTCGAAGGCAAAGTCCTGTCCGCGAAAGCCCATGCACACACCTCCGGCGTCTGAAGCCACCAAACCATACACTTCCGCGATGCAGGTTGAGGTGCTCATCTTCGGTGCGGCGTCCCTCGGGGCGAAGTCCGACCGCGTGACTGTGGACGTGGGCGAGGCGCCGACGGTACGCGAGGTACTGGCCGCGTTGCACGCGCAGCACCCGGCGCTGAAGTTCGCCCTGCCGCCGCCAGCGTCGGGTCGCCTCGCCGTGAACCATTCCTTCGCCAGGGGCGACCACGCGATCCGGCCGGGCGATGAGGTCGCGCTCATCACGCTTGTGGGGGGCGGCTGATGGTCTTCGCACTCATCATCGATGGCCCGCTCACACCCGAGTTTGAGGCCCGCGCACTGCTCGCCCACGCGGACCAGTGGCGCTCGCTCGCGCACGACGGCACGATCGGGGCGACGCTGCGCTTTGAGGGAGTCGCCCGCCGAGCGGAGCGTGACCCTGAGGCGGCGGACGTGGAGCGTGACCTGCTCGCGCTGGACTACCAGACCTACGACCCGATGGCCCAGCGCGGGCTGGAAGCGCTGGCCGTGAGCGTGGCCGAGCGTCACGGGCTGCGGTCGATCGTCGCGCTGCACAGCCGCGGGCGCGTCGGCGTGGGCGAGGTCTCGTTCGTGCTGGAGGTCGCCGCGCCGCACCGCGTTGAAACCCTCGCCGCCGTCGCCGACTTCATCGACCGCCTGAAGCAGGATGTGCCGATCTGGAAGCGGGCGGTGTGGGCGGGGTGAGGCGACGATGTGGTGTGGGCATCATCGGGGCGCGAGCGGTACGCGGCAAAGCCGCGTCATCGGTCTCTGCCAAAGTCATGGAGTGGAATCCGCCATGAAGACCATCATCGAACCGTTCCGTATCAAGGCCGTGGAGCCGATTCGGATGACTACGCGCGAGCAGCGGGATGCACTGCTCCGCGAGGCTCACTTCAATCCGTTCCTGTTGCGTGCCGAGGATGTGCTCATCGACCTGCTTACCGACTCCGGGGCGAGCGCGATGAGCAGCGAGCAGTGGGCCGGGATCATGCGCGGCGACGAGAGCTACGCGGGCAGCCAGTCGTTCTGGCGGCTCAAGGAAACGGTGATGGGACTCACCGGGTTTGCGAACCTCCTTCCGACCCACCAGGGACGCGCGAGCGAGCGCATCCTCTTCGAACTCGTCGGTGGCCCGGGCAAGGTCGTGCCAAACAACGCCCACTTCGACACAACACGCGCGAACATCGAGCACGGGTGCGCACGGGCCGTGAACCTGCCGATCCCCGAGGCGTCGGTCCCCTCCGACCGCCATCCCTTCAAGGGGAACATGGATGTGACGGCGCTCGAGCGCCTGATCGCCGAGGTCGGTGCCGAGAATATCCCGCTGGTCATGATGACAATCACCAACAACACCAGCGGCGGTCAGCCGGTCAGCCTCGCCAACCTGCGCGCGGTCCGCGCGGTGTGCGACCGGCATGGGCTGCCGTTCTTCCTCGACGCCTGCCGTTTCGCGGAGAACGCGTGGTTCATCAAGCTCCGCGAGCCCGAATGCGCCGGGATTGGCGTCCGCGAGATCACGCGGGCGATGTTCGACCTGGCCGACGGGGCGACCATCTCGGCGAAGAAGGATGGGCTCGTGAACATCGGCGGATTGCTTCTCATCAAGAACCAGGCGCTGTTCGAACGCGCGTGCAACCTGCTCATTCTCACCGAGGGCTTCGTCACCTACGGCGGGCTCGCGGGCCGCGACCTTGAGGCGATGGCGCAGGGCTTCAAAGAAGTGATGGAGGAGGACTACCTCTCGTACCGCATCCGCAGCGTTGCGTACTTGGGAGAGAAACTGCTCGCGGCGGGAATCCGGATCATCGAGCCGCCGGGCGGGCACGCGATCTACATCGACGCGGGGCACTTCTGCCCGCATATCCCCGCGAACCAGTTCCCCGGGCAGGCGGTCGTGTGCGGGCTCTATCGCACCGCGGGGATCCGTTCGTGCGAGATCGGCTCGGTGATGGCGGGCCCGCGCCCGGCCGCGCCGCCGACGATGGAACTCGTGCGTCTCGCGTTGCCACGCCGCGCGTACACGCAGAGCCACTACGACTATGTCGCCGAGGCGTGCGCCGAACTGTTCGCGATGCGCACGCGGATGCGAGGGCTGCGGATTGTCGAGGCCCCCGACGTGCTGCGGCACTTCACGGCGAAGTTCGCGGAGGTGTGACTCGCGTGATTCGAACGTCCCTGCTCGATGCCGTCTCCGGGTGCGCTTCTCGCCGGGCAGGAACGTTCGCCGGCGTCGACGACTTCATCGACCGGCGGAGGCCGGGTGTGCCGATCCGGGAGCGGGCGGTGTGTGCGGAGGGAGGAGACTTGGCGGCCCGCGATCGTTGGTCGGTCTCACGGGTCTTCGCGTGCCGCCGCCGATACCCGTGGAGTACTGTGAGTGTTGCACTGCCCCGCGTCGCCGCGTCCGCGTAGTCGGATGCAAGGAGCCTCACATGGCCGCCCCGCTTCTTAATGCCACCGTACCCGAGTTCCTCGACCTGCTCCAGATCTGCCCGATCGTGCCCGGTGCCACGGTAAGCAAGCCCCTGCTGAATCTGCCCGAGGGTAAGGTCGTGATCTTCGCGATGGATGCCGGGCAGGAGATGAGCGAGCACCGGGCGCCGTTCGTCGCCACGGTCCAGGTGCTCGAGGGGCGCCTGCGATTCGGTGTCGATTCGGCCGAGAAGATCATGGGGCCGAACGACTGGCTGCTGATGCCCGCGAACGCCCCGCACCGGCTGACGGCACTTGAGCCCACGCGTTTTGTGCTCACGCTCTTCAAGCGCGAGTGATGTGCGCCGCCGCCCGCCTCGTGCGAAGCACACGGCGCCGGGTCTCGGCCGCATCCGTAGGCATTTGACCGCGGAAGCCGCGCAGTTGGGTGCAGTCCCGTGGGCGTCATGCCCGAACTCGACGCGTTGCAACCTATGGACGTCGCTCACGGCGAGAGAAGCGTGCTCGTCCACGCCGCGCCAGTATCGGTCGATCCGCGGCGCCACACGATGCGCTGGTGCAGTCGTCCGTCGCGCCCGGACCAGAGTTCCACAGACCGGAGACGCATGCGATATCCACCCCAATCCTCAGGGCGCCGGATCTCCCGGCCCATGGCGACCGACTTCGCGAGCGAAAGGGCCGCTTCGACGAGTTGCCGCCGCGATTCGATCGGCGTGCTCTGGCGGCTGATGCTCGCGCCGATACGTGAGAGCAGCGGGCGACTCTTGAAGTACGCGTCGCTTTCGGCCTCGGTGAGTTTCTCGATAATCCCCTCGAGACGAGCCTGGCGTTTTGCGTGGGGCCAATGGAAGACAACCGCCGCAAGCGGATTGCGCTCGAGTTCCGATCCCTTCCTGCTGCCATAGTTCGTGTAGAAGTGAATAGCGCCGGTGTCTGCCTCAATGCCCTTGCACAAGACAACTCGAACGGAGGGCCTGCCATCGGGTGTCGCGGTGGCGAGGCTCATGGCGTTTGGATCGTCGTACTTGCCGCACGCCTCGGCGTCCCTGAACCACCCCACGAACAGCGGCATCGGATCTGGTGGTGCGGGCTCGGGCAGGTCGTGTGCGGAAAGCAGCGCGGTAAGAGATTCGGTGATCATGACGGTGTATCGTTGGCGCTCTTCGCCGCCACGACAGGCACATCGGTTGAGGTCGCCGAGATCGGGCGACCATCAGTTGAAGAACGCGAGAGACCGCAGTGTAAGTGCCCGCCCACACCCGTGCGGATCGCCAATGGCACACACGCTGACGCGGAGCGCCGGCCTTGGGCGACCGGCTTCGCGCCGCGGCTTGTCCAAATGCTTCGGACTCCATACTATGTGTCAGCCGCCTATGCCGTCGAGGACCAACGCCAACCCGTCCACGTCCGATCGAGTCCTCAGCGGTCTCGCCAAGCTCTCGCTCGTGATGCGGCACGAATCTTGGCAGTCCGCCGGGAGACGCGGGCTGACGCCGACGCAGACTCAGATCCTGTCGATCCTCGCGGGCTCGCCCGAGCCCATCGGTCTCAAGGAGGTATCGAGACAGATGGCGATCACGATGGGGACGGCCAGCGAGGCGACCGCCGCGTTGGTGGCCAAGGGGTTGGTTCGCAAAGCACAATCCAAGTCTGACGGAAGGGCCATCATCCTCGCGCTCACAAAGCGAGGGACCACGGAGGCGGCGACCGCCGCGGAGTGGCCGGCATCCTTGGTCAAGGCCATCGACGCGCTACCCGAGCCGGAGCGGACGGCGCTGCTGCGGGGCCTGATCGGGATGATCCGCACGCTTCAGGACCAGGGTGCGGTGCCGACGGCGCGGATGTGTGTCGGCTGCATGTACTTCCGTCCGAACGAGTATCCCGGGCGACCCAAGTCGCATCATTGCCTCTTCCTTGATGCACCGATCGGCGATTCCGATCTCCGGATCGACTGCGGTGAGATGCGGCCGGTCGCGGCCGCGCTCCGCCCGCGCCTCTGGAGCGTCTTTGTGAATGGGCAAGCACTGGACAATCACGGACCGGGCACACGGCGGAGCCCATCGAAATCTCGCCGGGCCATTCATGTCAGCACGTAGGAGCACATCATGAGCACGAAAGCCACGTTCTACCACGCCGGTTGCCCCGTTTGCGTCGCCGCCGAGCGGACGGTTGCCGAGGGCCTGGATCGGTCGAAGTTCGACGTCGAGATCGTCCATCTCGGGCAGAACAAGTCCCGCGTCGCCGAGGCGGAGAAAGCCGGCGTGAAGTCGGTCCCCGCGCTGGTGATCGGCGGGCAGGCGTTCCACATCAACCACGGCGCGGACTTGTCCGTGCTCAAGGGCTGATCCCGGACCAGTTCGTAGCCAGCCAGGCACGACGCTTCTGATGCCGGTCCCGCGATCGGCGTCAGAGCGTCGTGCGCCGTGTCCATGAAGCGGAATAGTCTCGGACGGCAGGGCTGAAAGAACCCCATGAGTACTCACGACGATCCCGACCACATTGTCCGTCAACTCCCGCTGACCGAGCAGGGTCGCCCGCCCGCGCATGTCTCGCCCATCGACGAGGCGATGATCCGCACTCTGGTGGACACCTTCTACGAGGGCGTGCGTGACGATCCCATGCTCGGCCCGATCTTCGCGCGGCACGTCGCGGACTGGTCGCTGCACCTGCCGAAGATGTACGACTTCTGGTCCACGGTGGTGCTGCGCACGGGCCGGTACGCCGGGCGTCCCCTCGACGCGCATCAGCGCCTGCCCGGACTCACCGCGGCGCACTTTGCCCGCTGGCTAGACCTGTGGCGGCACACCGTCGCCCGCGTCGTGCCCGAGGCCGCGCGACATTCGTTCGTGATCCCAGCGGAGCGCATGGCGGCGAACATGAGCGCGGCACTGCTCCGCGGCGGACCCGCGAAGGACCAGACGCCCCATATCCGGGCTCAATAGCCAACCAACGCCGCCAGCCCATGCACACGTCTCGTGCTGCCAACGGCGGGTCGGGCGATGGACATTATGGTGTGCAGCCACAGAATCGTTGCCACCCGCACGGTGCTAGGGCTCTGGGAGAACCGGGGCGCCGATCGCAGGCCGGGCAAGGTCGCGTCGGTCCTGCGGCTGACGATCGGTCCGCTCGTGGTCTATTCGCTAATCGACGCGGCGATCGCCGGCGTGCTCGCGGCGGTGGAGGCGTATGCCGGGGCCCAGGACGGTGATGACTGGTCGAAAGCCGCCCCCTGAACCGCACCCGCGTTCGCCACCCTGCCAATCGCCGCGGGTGCCAACTGATGTGGGTGGGGCTGTGGAGCGAGACCAGCAGCGCGACGGTAGCGGCGTAGGGGCGATAAGGCGTGCGCGGCATGGGTGCTTGGCGACGGCGCGCGCGGGCTGCGAAACACCTTTACGATGACAGCATGACCACGCCGGGGAGAATCGATCTTCACTTGCGATGCCGCGTCGTGCCCGGCCAGCGCGAGGCGTTCCTCGCGTTCCTGCGGAAGGCGATCCCGTTTTACGAGTCGCCGGGCGGGATCACGGTCCGTCTGCTCCAGGACATGAGCGACGATCACCGGTTCATCGAACTGGTGCTCTACGACGACCAGGCCGCGTACGAGCGCGATCAGCAGCGCGTCGCCGGCGACCCGACCATGAAGGCGTACCTGGCCCGCTGGCGCGGGCTGTTGGCCGAACCCCCGGTCGTCGAGGTCTACCGGCTCACCGCGCCGTGAGTCAACCGCGGCACTCCTGCCGGCGCTCTCGCCTTGGCCGCCCGGCCGCGCTCGACCGTTGTGGCGTGTGCTTCTTCGGCTTCGTGGCGATCCGGTCAGCTCAGCACGAGCTTCCCGCCCGCGATGAAGAGGACCGCTGCGAGGGCGAGGTTCAGGGCGCGGGGCGTGGCACGGCGGCTGCCGAGCGTTGAGCCGATCAGGCCGCCGATGCACGCTGCGGCGGCAAGCACCGCGAGCGACGGCGTCGGCCTCCATCCCGCGCTGGCCAGGCCCGAAAGGCCCGCCACAGAGTTGAGCAGGATGAAGAGCGAGGCTGTCGCGGCGGTGCGCTTGGTGTCGGCCCAGTTGAACAGCAGCATCACCGGGCTGAGAAAGATGCCCCCGCCGGTGCCCGTCAGCCCCGCGACCAGGCCCATGACGCCGCCGACGGCCAGCGCGACGGGTGTGCGCGGGGGCGATGGAGCGGCCTTGGACATGGGCGGATGCATCGCGACCCATGCCATGCGGAAGGCAGTGAGCAAGAGCACGACGCCGATGGCGACCTTGAGGGCGTGGGCGGGCAGGTGGATCATGCCGCCGACAAAGGCGGCGGGGATCGAGGCGGCGGCGAAGGGCCAGAAGAGTGCCCATGAGAAGTGCCCGGCGCGGACGAACTGCACGAACGCGATGGTGGCCACCAGCACGTTGATTGCCAGCGCCGTGGGGCGCATGACCTCGGGCGCGACCGAGAGCAGGGCCATGACCGCGAGATAGCCCGAGGCGCCGGCGTGGCCGACCGAGGCGTACAGCGCGCCGACAATCAGAAAGCAGACGGCGAGGATGGGGAGAGCGTCGGCGGGCATCGGTTGGGCTCAGCCGCCGATCGCCGACATTGGGCGCGAGGGCTGGCGGAAGTCGTGGGAGGCGATACCGTGCCCGGGTTGCTTCGTCCACGTCGCGTCGATGAGGAATTCGGCGATGGCGTCGTCGTCCGCTCCGGCGCGGAGCGTGGAACGCAGATCCCACTCGGTGGTGCTGAAGAGGCACGGGCGGACCTTCCCGTCGGCGGTGAGGCGGAGGCGGCTGCACGCGCCGCAGAAAGGGCTGCTGACGGGCGCGATGAAGCCGATGCGCCCGGGGAAGCCGTCGGCGAAAGTGAAGGTGCGGGCGGTGCTGGAGGGATCGTCGTCATCGCAGGCGATGAGCGGGAAGCGAGCTTCGATCGCGGCCCGCGTCTCGGCAGCACTGACCCACTTGGACGAGTCCCATGCGTGACCGGAATCGAGGGGCATGTACTCGATGAACCGCATCTCGATCGCGTTACGGCGGGCCAGCGCGGCCAGGTCCGCCGCCTCGTCGTCATTGAACCCGCGGATGAGCACGGCGTTGAGCTTGAGCGGCGTCAGCCCTTCGGCCAAGCACGCCTCGATGCCCGCGAGCACGTCGCAGGGCGAGGAAGTGGAGCGTGTGAGCCGGGCGAAGCGGTCCGGGCGGAGCGAATCGATGCTGATGGTCACGCGGGCTAGGCCGGCGGCCCTCCAGTCCCGGAGCGCGTCGCGGGTCAGGAGCGAAGCGTTGGTGATCATCGCGATCTCGACGCTGGTCGCGGCGCGAATGCCGGCGATGATCGCCGCGAGTTCGGGGTGGAGCGTCGGTTCGCCGCCGGTGAGCCGGATCTTGCGGACACCGAGTGAGTTGGCGATGCGGGCGACGCGGATGATCTCGTCGGTCGTCAGCAGCGACTCTCGCGGCGCGAAGCGGACGTCGGGCTCCATGCAGTAGACGCAGCGGAAGTTACAGCGGTCGGTGATGCTGATCCGCAGGTCGCGGATGGTGCGGCCGTGGGAGTCGGTCATACGGCGGGTGAAGCGGACCGAGGCGGGCGCGGGCGGGGGCGTGCCTCCCGAGACGTGCGACTGCGACGCACTGAGTTGCGTGAGTGCCACATGAACCCACGGGGTTGCCACGCGGGGAACGTCTTCAGTGATCGCGTTGGCCGAGAGCGTCTGCAACAAGGTCACTCCAATGGACACGGACGATGGTCTGGCGTTCACTCGCCCCGTTTGAACTGTTCCTGCGCCCACGACCACGCGGCGACGGTGCGAGGAAACCCAACGGTGTTCATCCCGAGAAGGATCGCCTGTTCAACCTCCGCGGGCGTGGCTCCGTGCTGCATCGCGCGACGCACATGACTCCGGAGCGCCGATTCCAGGCCGGCGCCGACGCAGATGCCGATCTTGACCAGCGCCAGGGTCTTGGCATCGAGCGGTCCGGCATCCTCCACCGCCCCGGCAATGCTCTCGTGGGCCCGCCCGAGGGCGGGGAACCTCTTCACGAACTCCTTGTACGTACCGGGAACTTTGATGGGGTCTACGCTGGCCCGGTCGGTCTCGCTGCGTTCCGCCACGCTGGCCTCCTGGTCATGAAAAAGCCCAGAGATTCAAGGGTTTGGGGGTATTGGGGGTATCGGGGTTTTGTGTACGAGAGACACCTGCAGCAGGAACACCGCGCGAGACCCTGCCCGTACATCGTGCCGGACGCCTGAAGCCATGACTAGCAACATGCCCGGCCGCAAGTGGTACCCGGTCCCCTCGGTCCCTCCGGCCGAGACCTCAAGCTCGCCCTCGATTGCCTGCACTGTGACGATGCCGCTCGTGGCGTGCTCGGCGAGGCTTGCTCCAGCGTCGAGTATGAAGAGCGCCACCGTGCGGCCCGAGTTCTTGAAGAGCGTCTTCTGCCGATGCCCGTGTGGATTCGGCGTTTGCTCGGCCTCAAGCGCCGCGGCCTCTGCGTGCAGGTCGAATGCAAGATGTTCTGCCGCGAATCGCTCCGCGGGCGCCGTGCGTGGTCGGTCTTCACTCATGGTTCTGCCTCATTTCGCCGCGCATCGTGATCATCCACCGACAGCCTGTGCCTCGCACGAGAGCCCGGCCGCTGCTCTTCGATGGAGGACGCCTCGGACGCCAATGCCGCCAGCGCCTCCGGGTGGTCGCGCTGAACCGCCTCGAAGAACTCTCTCTCTTCCCAGCGGATGTGGTCGTGCAGCCGGACGCCGATCTGCCGCAGGAGATCAGTGTCGTTCGCAGCTGCTTCCGGATCGCGCTCGCACTCCTCCGCCAAGCGTCTGAGGACTGCGTGCTCGTCCAGCAGGCGCTCTCGCAACACCGGCGAGCTGACCAGCGGGAGGAGCAACCGCTCTTCATCATCAAAGTGTGCCCGGATCTCCGAACGCCACGCGTCGAGGAAGCTGGCGATCGCGAGCAGGCGCTTCGCCCGTTCCCGATCAGCCGCCTGTCGCAGACTCCGGGCCTGGATCAGCCCGCCCATGTGCTCCCGCGACAACGGCTGGAGCGTCGCGTGACGCTTCAGCGGCGGAGTCGGCGGGAGTGGTTCTTCGGAGCCGTCGTGCGACATCGAGTGATAGTATTCAGCATGTGCGCCTCGCTGAACATCCTCGGCCGCACCCCCGACCACGACTTCGATGAACCCATCGGGCTGCTTACGGACTGCCACCGCCGGATCGAGATGTTCCTTGAACTGCTGCAGCGCGCGGTCCGTGAGCACGCCGATACTCCGCTCCATACCCTTACGGCAGACGCGATCCGCAACGCCCAGCGGTATTTCGCCAAGGCCGCCCCGAAGCACACCGCCGACGAGGAGGAGTCGCTGTTCCCGCGGCTCAGAGCCGCTGCACAGACGCAGGGCAAGGAATGTACTGCGATCGCGCGGCTCGAAGGCGAACACGAGCAGGCGGATCGGCTCCACGCGCAGGTTGATGGCCTGCTGGAGGCGTGGCTGCGTGATGGGTCCTTGCCGGCCGAGCGGTCCACTGAACTCGGCTCGATCCTTGCAACTCTGCGGGAGCTGTACCGCGAGCACATCCATGTCGAGGAGGCCGAGGTGTTCCCCCTTGCAGGTTCGCTGCTCTCGCCGTCCGACCTTTCGGCGGTGGGGTCGGAGATGCGGGCTAGGCGCGGGTTGGCCGCGCCGGAGTAGTCTGCCGGCGGCGCCCGGCACAGTGACGACGTTTCCTCCATTGCGAACGCCCGTGCTCTCGAACGTCGGCGTCGGGACGGGGCTCGCTGGAGGCGACATGGACGCATCGGAGCGCCTATCCAGCGAGGGCGCAACGCTGCTCACGCGTGCGATACCAGCGACTCGACCACGTCCCGCGCGTGATAGGAGAGCCGACCGGCGGAGATGAAGGGCTTCAGGCAGGCCAGGTCATTGCCCGCGGTCAGCAACGGCGGCTCCTCGTACCCATCAGCCCTTCGCTGCCCCAGGCCGATATTCGCGACCAGACCATTGCACAGGCACTTGCGCCCAACGGTCTCCTCAGCCTTGCCGCCCTTGCGCACGTACTCGTCCACAGGCTCCGCCGGGCAGCGGTAGTCCACCGTACCGTCGGGCTTGCGGTAGGCGCGACGCAGGTACCCGAGATCGCAGAGCCGCGGGCGCTCCTCGTAGACGGCGGCCTCCGAGAGCGTCCCCGGGAGCGCCGCAACCTTGAATGGGAAACTCGTCGGCGATGCCGCGGGGTCGGTGAAGACACTCGTCTCGCCTCGGAGTACGCCCGCAAGGAATCGGTGACGAAGGGTCGGGTCGAGACCCGACTCCTCGCAGAAGGCGAATACGGTTCCGACCTGGATGCCGTGGGCCCCGGTGGCCAACGCCGCACGGAACTTCTCGCGAGACGCATATCCCCCCGCGAGCCAGAACGGCAATCCCAGGTCGGCCATCTGCCCGAGGTCCGCGTCGTCGCGCACGCCGTAGATCGGTTCACCGTCCCGCGAAAGTTGCTGCACCCCCCTCGGCGGAGCGTTGTGCCCGCCGGCGATAGGCGCTTCGACGACGAAGCCATCGATGCCGCCCGGAGCCTTCTTGACCAGCGCACGGGCCAGCGTCGCCGACGACGCGATGGCGAGAAACTTCGGCCGATGCACCGCCGGCACCTCGCGCGGCCCTTCGATTTCCCAAAGCCGGCCCGGATCAAACGACGTGTCATACCGCTGATCGCCCGCCCCGAGAACGTCGAGCGTGATGCTGGCTGGTTCGTGGCGGGCGAGCCGATCGAGCACGGCGGGAATGTCCCCGGGAATCCCCGCGCCCATGAGCACGACATCCACCCCCGCCAGCAAGGCCCCGTAGAGGCTTGGAAGGATCGGGAACTGGATCTTGTGTAGGAAGTTGATCCCCACCACGCCGCGATGACTCTCCTTGGCGAGATATACCTCGACAAAGTTCGCCAGAATCAAGAGCCACTCCCGATCGGGCGTGAGCCTCGCTCGCGGCAACGGCAGCAGGGGGTAGCGTGGGGAAGAAGCGTCCGCACCGGCGCCGGCATCTGCATCGGCGTCAATCGCTCCCAGCGAATCCGCGACTCCGACCGGGTCGACCCGCAGGTAGCGGTCGAGCACACGAGAAGAGACCTGAGGATCGGGAAAGGCCGCGAGGGCTCGACGCATATGCCCGCCCGGATCGCCACTGCCCAGACGGCGAATCAGGATGGTGTCCAGTGCCGTCCCCGACACCACTCCCAACTGCCCGAGAAGGGCCACCTCGCGGGCGAGTTGCCACCCGGAAACCCCAACTCCCATCCCTCCCTGAATGAGTCGTGGCAGCATGAAGCATCGCTCCGGGTTGTCATACCGCAGGGCGCGGCAGTGCAATCAACCAAGGCAGCGTAGGCGAACGATCCCAGGCTCGAGCCTCTGCATGTGTAGATTCTCCGGCAACGCCGCCGTGAACGCCTATTACGTGCCATTGGGTATCGGGAGGCGTATTCGACGATCCTCCATTGGGGGCGGCGGGCACGGCACAGGCGCTAATGGTGAGGCTTCGGCTGTCCCGTGAACAAGCGGTGCAGCAGCCCGATCAGTGCCAACGTCCATGCCCCGGCTGCGACATAGAAAAACGCCGGTGGCACTACGCTGAGGAACGGGAGGTCAATTGCCCCTCCTTGGCCCCCGGCCCCAATCATGCGGGCGGTGGCGACCGAGTACATGCCCAGTGGGAACACGGCACCCCAGTACAGCGGGTCGTATCGCAGCGGGAACTTCATGATCACGTGCCGCCAGACCCCAAGGATGACAAGCATCGGTATCCACCAGGTGGCCGTGGCCCAAAACAGCAGCGTCGCGCCCTTGATGAATGGAAACAGGTCCCGGATGAGCGGGCTCTCCTTGCCGGCGAGCAGGAGCGTTGCGCCGGCGAGGGTTGAGATGGCCATCGCGCCCATGTTGATCCAGTACGGCGGGGCGAGGTCCGACGGCTTGAAGGGAAAGAACGTGTACCGGTAAAAGATCAGTGAGATGATCCAGACGTAGAGCATGGCCCCGCCAAGCCACATGGTCAGGGCGACGAACAGCAGACCATCACTACCCCGGGTCGTCCCCGCCAGCTGAGCCGCCAGCACCGACACCGACTGCGTTGCCACGATCGAGACGAGCCAGCCGCCGTTGAGTCCGTCCGCCAGCGCGGGCTTGGTCGCCTTGACGGTCAGGGTCGTGAAAATGGTGTACGTGAGCAGCAGCCAGAGCGCAGCGCCGGCGATCCAGAGCGCCCACGCGAAGCCTGTTGCGCCTTCGATCAGCAGCGCCTGTGACCCGAGCACACACGCGCCCGGGACCGCCGTGAAGAACCCAACGCTCCGGTTGTGATCCTTCAAGTCCGCGACAACCCGGGCACGGTGCCGCACGATGCGGACAGATGTCAGGCCCCACAAGGCCCCGAAGAACACAAGATTCAGCCAGAACAGGCCGCGGGCGATCGCGGCGAATCCTTGGACCCACGCCGCGAGCGACACGATGCCCGTCGCCATGACCAGCGCGAAGTACGCGGGATGCAGACCCGCGGCGGCACGGTCGATGACCGTCCCCCCCGTTTCGCTTACCGGCCCTGGCGCACCGATCGCTGGAGCTTGGACGGCCGAGCCGCGATCATGGCTCATCGGGGCCTCTCAAGAAGGTAGAGGTAGCGAAGCAGACCAAGGTTGAGCAGGAGACAGGCGAGGCTCGCCCCGAGCGCGGGCCACGCCACAGCGTGATCGCCGCCGAGATAAGCGTTCATCGTCGCCGTCAGGAGCCAGAGTTGCATCATCGCGATGATGAGCACGATGCTGAGGATGCCCAGGACGATCGCGGTGCGATTCTCGGTGGTTGCGCGGCTCGGCGCAGCGCCGGTCGGCCGGGGCGGCGGGGGCGGGGAGGAGAATCGCTGCTGGCTCATACGGTCCTCTCCTCGACGCCGGTGGCGTAAATGGTCCCGTCGCGCACCTCGAGCACAATCCGCGCCAGCGGCCGTCGCGGCGGCCCCGCCAGCGGCCGACCCGTCGCCAGGTCGAACGACCCGTGGTGACACGGACACACAAGCCGCCCCGACCCGACATCCGGCGTCACCGGGCACGACAGGTGGGAGCACTTGTTGCTGTAGGCGAGGAACTCCTCCTCACCCGCGCGGACCAGCAGGCACACATCGTGCTCGCCGGGGTACAAGAACGTAGCCGCCTGTCCGATGGCAATGTCCCCAACCCGGGCGATCGCGCGCGGCCCGATCCCGGTGTGCTTGCCTCCGAGCGTCTTGAGCGCGATCCACGCCTGGCCCGCGACGAAGGAGCCGCTGATCAACACCATGAACTTGGTGAAGTCCCGACGCGCAACGTAGTTGTCCTGCGCGGTGTCGATCGGGAAGTCCTTGCGCCACTTTGGCTGCTCTTCGGAAGGGCGGCCGTCCGGGGTAAGGACGCGGAGTTGGGATGAGGGGGGGGTGTCCTGAGCCATACTGAACTCCGAGACTAGAACGCGGGAGTGGCCGATCAACGCGAGCCGTTGAGCACGCCGAGAGAGATGGATCGTCCGGGCGGATTGGGATCGAGCGCGGCGGTGACATCCAGATGCTCGGGGCGCGCTCCCGCCACACTCCGCGGCCCCATCATCTTGACCTTGGTGGTAATCGTCTGGTTGCCGAACTGGAAGCGGTCGATCGGGGCCGACTGCGGGCGGGCAGCCTCGATCTCCTCTCGCGTCCCGAAGAAGAGCGCCTGGCTCGGGCACACGCTGGCGCACATGGGCTTGAGGCCAACCGACGAGCGGTCGTAGCACATGTCGCACTTCATCATCAACTCAAACTCGACCTTCACTTTGGGCACCCCGAAGGGGCAGGCCAGCACGCAGTTGTTGCAGGCGATGCAGCGCGGCTTGCGGGCCGACTGCACCACGCCGTCGGGTGTGCGCTTGATCGCATCGGCGGGGCACACCTCAGCACAGGTCGGCGAGTCGCAGTGCATGCAGACGACCGGGATCGTCTGCGTCGAGTGCGCCCGGTCAACGGTCTCCAGGTGGATCATGGAGATCCCCTTGTGCGTGTAGCACTCGGTGCATGCCTGCACGCACGCCTGGCACCCGATGCAGCGGGCTGGGTCGATATAGAAGTTGAGGTGGCCGGGAACGCTCATGCTGGCTCCGATCGTCTTATCCCTGCTGCGGCTCCAGACGCCCGGCCCATTCCGGCGGCCCGTCGGCCTTGCGAATGCGGGCCGCACACACCTTGTACTCTGGGATCCTGGAGATGGGGTCCTGAGCCGAGATCGTGAGCTGGTTGGCGCTCTTGCGGCCGGGCCAGTGGTAGGGAATGAAGATGGTGTCGGGGCGGATCGTCGTCACGACCATCGCCTGGAGCGTGCAATCGCCGCGACGGGACTCGGCCGTCACCCAGTCCCCGTCCTTGATCCCCATTCTCTCGGCCAGTTGTGGGTGCATCTCGATCCGCGGCTCCGGGTACTGGTCCACCAGCGGGCCGATTCGCCGGGTCTGTGTGCCCGAGAGGAACTGGCTGACGACGCGCCCCGTCGTCAGCATGAGCGGGTACTCGGTGTCCGTATCCTCCGCCGGCGGCGTGTACGGAGCGACGTTGAAGCGGGCCTTGCCGTCCGGGAAGTAGAAGGGCCCCGCACCCTTGGCCACGACGTTCCACGAGCCGGGCTCGAACAGCCGCGGCGTGCCCGCGTGATCGATGGGCTTGCCGCTTGGATCCTCGCTATAGCACGGCCAGCAAACGCCGTACTGCCGCTCGATCTTCTCGTAGGTGATCCCAGAGTAGTCCGCGACGCCCCCCTTGCTGGCGCTGCGGAGTTCATCGAAGATCGCGCGTGGCTCGCTGAACGTGAAGCCCTTGGGCCGGTCCAGTGCGGCGGCGATGTCCTGGACAATCCGCCAGTCCTGCCGGGCATCCCCGGGGCAGTCCACTGCCTTGTTGATCTTGATGACCTTTCCCTCGATCTGCGTGACCACGCCCTCGTCCTCTTCCTGCAGGGAGCCGGGCAGCACGATGTCCGCATGCCGCGCCGTCTCGTTCATGAAGAAGTCGATGGCGACGTAGAACTCCAGCTTGCCCAGGGCACGGGCGATGAAGGCGTTGTCCGGGAGCGACACCATCGGATTGAAGCATATCGAAAGCAGGCCCTTGATCTCGCCCTTGTCGATTCTGCGGAACATCTCGTAGCAATCGACGCCGGGGCCGGGCATGTCTGGCTCGGCGATGTCCCAGATGTTGGCGATGTGGGCGCGATCCACGGGGTTGGAGATATCGCGCCAGCCGGGGAGCTGGTCGCACTTTTGCCCGTGCTCGCGCCCGCCCTGCCCGTTGGCCTGCCCTGTGATCGTGCCGTAGCCGCACCCCTCGCGCCCGATCCGGCCCGAGGCAAGCACGATGTTGATCGCTCCGAGCACGTTTTGCACACCGTGGCTGTGGTGCTCGATCCCGCGGGCGTGCATGAGGAAGCTGGACTTGGCCGTGCCCCACCATTCCGCCGCCTGGCGGATCAGCCGCTCGGGGATACCGGTTACCTCGGCAGTCTTGGCGGGATTCCAGGAAGCTACGTGCTCGGCAACCTTGTCGAAGCCAACGGTGAACTGCTCGATGAATGCCCTATCGATCCACCCCTTCTCGATCATCAGGTGCAGCACGCCGTTGAACAGGGCGATGTCGCGCCCCGGCTTGACAGGCAGGAACAGGTCGCAGGTGCGGGCCAACGGCGTGATTCGAGGATCGACGACGATGATCCGCGCGCCGTTCTCGCGTGCCTGCCAGACGTACTCGGTCGTGATCGGGGCGCACTCGGCGACGTTGGCCCCGCTGATCCAGATCAGCTCGGCCTTGGGAATATCGCTCCACGGGTTCGCAGCTCGGTCGATTCCGAACGCCTTCTTGTTCCCAGCCCCGGCGCTCACCATGCACAGCCGGCCGTTGTAGTCGATGTAGGGAGTCTTGAGGCACACCCGGGCGAACTTGCCCATCAAGTAGGCCTTCTCGACCGTGAGGCTCGCGCCGCTGAGCACGCCCATCGCCGAGTGGCCGTAGGTCGTCTGGATGCGACCGATCTCGGAGGCGACGCGCGTGATCGCCTCCTGGTAGCCCATCGGGCTGAAACCCTCGGGGACCGAGGTGTCCCGCTTGAACGCCGTGAGCAACCGATCCGGATGAGCCCCCTGAAGGTAGCGTTTGACACCCTTCGGACAGAGCATGCCCCGGTTGAAGGGGAAGTCGTACCACGGCTCGAAGCCGGTGACGACGTTGTCTTTGACCTTGAGCTGAATGCCGCACTGCTGACCGCAGAAGCAGCAGTGCGTCTTGACAAGCCGGCCTGGCTCAGCGTCAGTGGCCAATCGCACGGGGCTTGAACGGTTCAGGTGCGGCCCGAAGCGGTCGAGGATCGGCAAGAGGTTGGATGGGGGGTTGGACATGAGAATTCCTCTCGTCGATCAAGCACGCTCGGCCGTCGTCGCTGGAGCCGACGCGGCCTCCATCATCGCTGCAACATCCACGATCCCGGGGCGGTGCGTCACCTCGCGGCCCCGACCGACCTGCCACAATCGCCCTTGCGCGAGCGCCATGCTGAGGCGGCGGCAGCGCGGGCAGATGTACTGGTAGTGGTCGATTGCGTCTTCGCCCACCCCCTGCATCTCGTAGGAGTACCCAAGCTCGCGCTCGACCCGAATGAGGTCTTCAACGTGCACCTTTGAGGCGAACGGCTGCGCGCAGTTCCGGCACACAGCCTGCTCGCCCGCTCTACCTGCGTCCTTGTAGAACGACACACCGAGTTGCGCCGGGCGCTGGAAGATGTGGAAGAACTTGCCGAAAGGCAGCCACAAGAGTGTGAAGATGACGCACGCGGCGTGCACAATCGCCAGGAAGTCGTAGGCGTACCCCTTCATCCACGTGTAGCTCGCGGTCAGCATCAGCCCGGTGATGCTGACCGCGAAGAGGAGGATGAGCGGCAGGAAGTCCTCGCCGAACTGCTGCACGGCCTCGGCGCCGCGATCACGCATCCGCCGTCTCATCGCGATCATCACTCCCGCGATGACCAGAAACGACGCCCACACCAAACCATGAAAAATCAATCCGCCCAGCACGCTTCCAATCCGGAAGCTAAACGTCGGGAACCCGAAGACGTACACGCGGTAACGCTCGAAGTCGTCAGCCGGCGTCTGAAAGTGGATCCACCCGAAGACCAGCGGGAACGTGATCGCAGCTGCCAACAGGCAGCCCCACATGATGAGCCAGTGGGCAGCCCAGCGGGGTCGGCTGCGCCGGAAGATGAAGTTGTTGAGCGCAAAGACGCCGATGACACGCTTGGGCCAAGCAGCGAGGTTGATGAGCAGCCGGTCACGGGAGAAGAATGCCTGCCAGCCCCGCCGCCAATAAAGCGCCGTCGGCGGACGCTGAAGCCACATGGAGTAGCGGTACGTAATCCCAAACACGGCAAACAGCGTGGCGAATGTGTAGCCAACGAGCGCCGCGTCGAAGTGGGCGAGGTTGCGGGAGCCGATGGCGATCAGCGCCGCCACCAAGAGCGTCGCCACAACACCTCGTGCACCTGCGCGGACCGTTTCTCGACTCAAGGCTGGCATCGTCACCTCGCATCCTGATTCTCCCGGAGCCGACATCCAGGAATGCGAGAGTGTATTCCGGGCCCTCCGGACGCGCGCACGTGGTCGGAGGGTGTGGGAAGATTTTGGAGTAGGTCGGGTACGAACGGGCTTCGCTCCGCCGCCGGCACCGCGGAACCACAGCGCACGATGAGGGGAGCTTTCGCCCGCGATCACGCGAAGTTGGTCGAGCGGTACACTCGGACGATGGGCGGTTCCTGGAGCAGGCCGCGCCATTCCGCCAGCAGCCCCTTCATGTGCTCGTCCTCGGCGACCCGGCGCTGGTCGAGTTCAAGGGCGGACTCATCCGCGTACTCAACGCGCTCGATGTACCGGCCGGGCCGTTGATCGTCTCGAAGAAGCGTGATCCGGATGCCACCCGGTTGCTCGTAGAAGGGAACCGCTCGGCGCAGGAACGCCAAGAGGTCAGCGAGCCGCTGCTCCGAGACACTGATCTCGAGGTCCAGCACGACACGGACGGGGCGGTCCATGTCGGAGAGGATAGGAGGTTTGCCCTCAGCTCGATCGAGAACGTCCCCGTTCCGCCGCCGCTGGAACTCGACCCACTCCCGCTGCCCGATCCGCTGCCGGAGGACGACATCGACGATCCGCTGGACTGGCCCGAGCCGGACGACGAGCCGCTGCTGCTCGATGAACCGCTTCCAGAGCCCGAGCCTGATCCCGAGCCGCTGGAACTCGATCCGGACCCGGACGACTGTGCCGTCGCGGGCATGTCGTTGTGGACCCAGACTCCCTCGGCCGAGAAGGTGTTCGTGCCCGGAATGTGGATCGCCACAGTGCGGTTGGAGCCTCGACGCGATCGACGGTCTCCTCGAGTTCCTCGGCGAACGGCCGGTGAACTGCTCGCGGGCCACTGGCTCAAGGTCGTCGCATTCGGGATGACTCCATGCCCGCATGTGCACGCGGACCCGCCAGAGGCGGTCGAGCGCGCTGTAGCCGGCCCAGGCCTCTGTCATGCCTCTGGTCCCACCAGCGATCGGAGCGATGCCAACGCCGCAGCGACCTCCGTCCCCTTGGCCTCGATGATCTCGATCAGGTCCGTCGGCGTCCGCGCATCCACCTCGGTCTTGCGATTCGGGTTCACGGCTTTCAGGTCGTACACCGCGTTTTCGATCGCCTCGGCTTTGGCTGTCGCCTCGCGGGCTTCCTTCACGAGCGCCGCGATCTCCGCATCCGTCGCGGCGATCGCTGCCTCATCCCGAGGTTTGGCCTTCTTCAGTTCCGCCAGCCGCTCGCGCTTCGCGTCCGCTTCGGCGGACTTCGCGCGGGCCAGGTCCTTGAACGGCTGGGCGTCGGCCGCGGCCTTGGCTTTTCGCGCGGTCAGGTCCACGGTCCATGACCGCTCGGAGTCCCCCTTCGTAGCCAGCATCGCCGCGAAGTCCTCGAAGTGCTTGAGGGTCAGCGGCGTCTTCTTGCCGACCTTCACGTCCGACAGGTCGTAGTACCAGATCTTCTCCGTGGCCTTGCCCTTGGTGAAGAACAGCAGGTTCGTCTTGACGCCCGCGCCGGCGGCGCTGAAGACCCCGCCCGGCAGCGAGAGCACGCACCACAGGTCGCACTCGTCGGTGAGTTTCCGCTTGGTCTTGACGAACGCCTCCTCGTTGGTGCGAAAAAGCACGCCCTCATCGATCACCACGCCGCACCTGCCCCCGTGCCGCAGCGAGCGGATGAAGTGCTGCATGAACAGCACCTGCGTCGCGCTCGTGCGGTAGTCGAAGTTGGTCTGCGCGCTGGCGCTCTCCTTGCCGCCGAAGGGCGGGTTGGTGAGGATCACGTCGAACTGTGTGGGCGCGCCCTGAAACAGCCCGCCGTAGACCTCGTCGCCCGTCAGCGCGTTGCCGTGCCAGATGTTCGGGCGGTCGATGCCGTGCAGGATCAGGTTCGCCAGTCCGATCGGGTAGATCAGGTTTTCCTTCTCGCGGCCCCAGAACGTCTCGTGCTTGAAACGTTGCACCGCGTCGGCGCTGACCTTCTTCCCGCCCCCGCCGGGCTTGCTCATCTGCCCCTTCATGTACTCCGCGGCTTGGGCCAGAAAGCCGCCGGTGCCGCAGCACGGGTCGTACACCGTCTCGCCGAGCTTCGGGTCGATCGTGCGCACCATCGCGCGGATCACCTCACGCGGCGTGAAGAACTGGCCCGCGTCGCTCCCCTTCTCGCCCATCTTGAGCAGCAGGCCCTCGTACACCTGACTGAGCGTGAAGACGTGCTGGTCGCTGATGTGCTCGTTGGAAATCTCGTGGACCTTGTCGAGCACATCCAGCAGGTTGCGCTCGGTGTCGATGCGGACCTTCTCGACGCCCGACATGATCTCGGAGATCACCTTCTGGCGGCTGCTGGCCTGCCCCTTCTCGCGCAAGGCCTTCAAGTACGGGATCAACTCGCCGTTGCAGAAGGCCAAAAAA
>WBZN01000655.1_pt1 | contig 24735 bp, 18 predicted proteins | sample 5204281 | NCBI WGS metagenome assembly WBZN01 (sample SAMN12344347, study PRJNA552823) | activated sludge metagenome | biome: Activated sludge suspended growth; feature: Nitrification reactor; material: Wastewater; isolation source: activated sludge from nitrification reactor of wastewater... | reverse complement strand
CAGCGCGTTGGTGTACGTGACGTACGAGCCGGCGCCGGCGAGCACGAGCGCGGGCACCCGCACGACGCGGAAGCCGAGGGCGATCAGCTGCGCCGCCGCACGATCGAACCGGGCGGCCTCGACCGAGGCCTCCGCGAGCTCGAGCGCGGCACCCGCCGGCTCGGTGGCGAGCAGCTCGAGCCCGGCGCGGACGTCACCAACCGCGATCGTCCGATCGTCGAGCGGCATCATGTACATCATGATGTGGTGGCGCGGCACGTCCCCGACCGCGTCGCCGAGCCACACGATGTCCTGAGCGAACCGCCGGTGTAGCTCGTGCTCGATCGCCCCGCGATCCGCGGCGACCCGGCCGAGGTTGCGGCCGGAGAGGTTGGCGTCGGCGAACACCCAGCGCGGCGTCGCGGCGAGGTCTCCGCCTTCGAAGACGATCTCCGAGATCCGCGGCTCTCGGTCGTAGAGCGCCCGGGAGATCGCGGCCGGCGACCTCGCATCACCCGCGCGTGCCTTGAACGGCGTCTCGATGCGCGGCGGCGCGAGGATCGCACCGTGGCCGTCATCGTCGACGAGCGCGGCGTACCGGTCGCGCGACCACGTCGTGATCGTCGCGCCGACGACGACCGGGTGCAGCCGGTCGAGATGTGGCGTGCCGGCGAGCTTGCCGATCAGCCGATCGAAGTCGCTGCGCGTGGCGACCTCGACGTCGACCTCGATCGCCGGAGGCAGGACCGCGAACAGCTGGCGCCACACGCCGAGCGCGACCCGATCCGCGGCCGGCGCGTAGTGGATCGCGATCCTGCGGAGTGGTGCGCTCGCGTCCTCGGCGACCAGGCGGGTCTGCGGCCGCGCGTTGCCGCGCGCGAACCCGCCGATCGCGACGATCACCATGCTGACGACGACGCCCGCCGCGATCGAGCCGAGGACGCCGACCTTGCGCATCACTGCTTGGCGACGGCGGGCGCCGCGTCGGCCGCGGCCGGTCGCTCGAAGGTGATCACGTCGAGCGCGCCTCCTCGACCCGCACGCGCGTTCGCCACCAACGTGAACGTCCGGAGCCCGGGCGTCTTCGGCGTGACCGTGAACATGAACGCGCGCTCTTGGCCGGGCGCGACCACCGGATCGTCCGCCGCCTCGATGGCGGAGACCTCGAACGGCGAGGTCTCGAGGTCCGGGGACATCATCAGCCCCTCCATTCCGTTGTAGTCGAGCTCGGGACCACCGAGCGTGACGTCGACCCAGTCGAGCGACTTGCGGGTGGTGTTCTTGATCCGGACGGCGACCTGGAACGGGCCCGTGGCCGGAATCGTCGGCGGCGGCTCGATCACCATCCCGAACGTGTTGCCGGCCCACACCACGGCGCCGACCTTCGCGGCGTTCGCGACCGAGCCCTCGGTGCCGGGCTCGTCATCGTCGTAGTTGAGATGGTCGGCCTTGACGCCGGCCGGCGTGACATCGACGTCGTACCACTGGACGACGCCCTTGCGCTTCGTCGAGCCGAGCTGGAACGTGACCTCGGTCGGCTTGCCGCCGCCGGGCGCTGCCTCGATCGTGATCCGCCGCTTGCCGACCACGGTGGGTGGGTTCGAGACGCGCTCCTCACCGATCCCGTTGTCCTGCAGCGCGCGCACGTCCAGGGAGACCTTGTGCGCGGTGTCGGCGGTGCCGACCAGCGTGACCTTGAGCTTGCCACCGGCCATCATCACGCCGCGATCGAGATCGACGGTGACCGCCGCGTCGCCGGTGTGCAGGATGTGCTGCTTGGGCCGCGCCGCCGGACCGTCACGCTCGATCGTGGCGTCGAGCGCTCGCCAGCCGGCCGGGACCACGACGAGGACGGTGGCGAAGAACGCGACCTGCGAGACGTGCTTGGACATCGTCGAGCAGACACCCGAGCCCAGGCGGTTATTGCAGGATCGTCGCGCCGAGCTCCAAGATGGGTGCGAGCACCCGCGCGGCGTCTCGTCGTGCGCCGACATGTAGCACCCAGCTCCCTCCCGGCAGCGGCTGCATCCCCCGCTGATCGGGAGTGCTGGCGAGACGCTCGGCGACCCCGACGTCCTGACACACGGCCTGAGTGATCGCGACGACCGCCGGAGGCGTGGTGGCCGCGACCGCGAGCGCGATCTCGACGTTCTGGCCGAAGTAGTCGAGCCGTCCCGCCTGGGTGAGGGCCATCATCGGGCCGCGGTGCACGGCGATCCGACAGCGCAGGCCCGTGGTGATCGGGTGGGCATCGAGCGCCGCCTGTAGCGCGAACGCCATCTCGACCGCCGGGCCGGGCCGCTCGAACCCCGCGATCGCGAGGCCACCGAACGTCTTCACCAGGGAACCGCCGTACTCCTTCGCGAGCGCGCCGACCTGCTCGAAGAACCGCGAGGCCACCGGAAACGCCTTGTTGTCGCCGAGCTCCTTGAACAAGGCCTGCGCGTCATCGACCTGAGCGATCACGAGCGTCGCCTGGGTGACCGCCATCAGCCTGCCGGGGGCGAGCGCTTGATCGGGGAACAGGTCGCGAAACGCCGCGCATGCCATCACGCGCGCCGCCGTCAACGCGAAGGCACGATCGCCGGCGCGCTCGACACGCACGACGACCTCACGCGGCTCCCGGTTGACGAGCGTGAGGAGCTGATCGCCGGCGGTCAACGGCGCGAGCTCGCCGCGCTCGCCGAGCACGAGATCGAGCCGGCGCACCCCGCCCTGCGCGGTGACGCGGAGCTCGTGGCCGCGCGCCAGCTGCGGGCTTCGCAGCAAGTAGTAGCCGGGGGGCAGACCGAGCGGCAGCGCGAACCGCTCTCCCGGGGTGAGCCGTACCTGCGCCGCGACATGCGGGAAGTGCGCCGGCCCGCCGATGCAGAACGTGCGGGTCTCGACCTCGCGAACGTCGGGCGCCGCCCGGAACGCGAGCTCGATCGCGCGGCTGAAGTCGACCTCGAACCCGAGGTTGCACGCCTTGCATCGCGCGTGCTCCTCGATCTTGGCGAGCGACTCGACCACCGACGAGGGAATCCGACACGACGGGCAGATCACGTCCCACACCATGTGGAGCACGCCCTGTCTGGCCGCGTGCAGGGCGGCCTCGATCATCGCCTCCTCGGGCACGCCGAACTTCGCCGCCAGCTCGAGCGGCCGGATCCGGGCGAGATCTTGATCCGAGGCGTGAAGGAGATACGAGGTCAACGCCTCGGCCGCGCTCGGCTCGACGCCGGCGGCCATCAGCTCGTGCGACGCCTTCTCGATCCGCTCGCGTGACGCCGCCGGGATCGCGACCTCGGGATCGATCGGATCGATGCCGGGGCTCGATCCCGAGGACAGGATGCGATCGAGGCGCCGGTACACGCGATCGAGGCCGCGCTTGTACTTGAACCCGATCTCGAACCGCGACAAGAACTTCGCGAGCCAGCTGCGCGGCTCGAGCCTGATGATGTTGCGCAGCTTGGTGCCGCCGCCGGCGAGCCGCTCGAGCTGGACCTCGGCGACGTACCATCGCAACAGGCCGCCGCTGAACACGCGCAACACGACATGGCGGCTGCCCTCGATCCACTCGTAAGGATGCTCCTTCCACCGCAGCGCGACGCCAGCCACGCGCTGGCTGCCGGTCGTGGTCGACGCCTCGGCGAGCTGCCCGCTGTTCACCGACTCGATCTCGAACTGCACCGGATCGAGCCCCGCCGCGCGATTCATCTTCTCGGTGTTCGAGACGAACGGCCAAAGCGCCTCGGGCGAGGCGCGGAGCTCCCATTCGAGCGTGTACGTGACGATCCGTGCCTCGTCGTGCACCGGTGGCGCGGGGTGTGCCGTGATCAGCGCGGCGGCGCCATTGCACATCTGCTCGATCACCGCGAGCACCTCGGCCGCATCGGCCGGCCGGCTGCGCGGATCCTTCTCGAGGCAACGCGCGATCAGACCGGCGACGGTCGGGGTGACCTCGGGAACGATCGCATCGAGGCGCGGCGCCGGCTCGCTGAGGTGCTGGAGGATCACGCCCATCTGGTTGTCATCGACGACCGGGAACGGCGGGCGCCCGGCGATCAGCGTGAACAGACAGCAGCCGAGCGCGTAGACGTCGGTCGCCGGCGTGACGATCGTGCCCTGGCATTGCTCGGGAGCCATGTACTCGGGCGTACCGAGCACAGCACCTTCCCGGGTCGCGCCCTCGGGAACCGCGCCAGCCTGAGCTTCGGCGATCCGCGCGATCCCGAAGTCGCCGAGCTTGACGAGCTGACCGACCGGCGGGCTCTCGAGCTCGATGCCGGCGCGCACGAACATCATGTTGTCGGGCTTGAGATCGCGATGGACGATGCCGAGACGATGTGGTTCGGCGAGCGCGCGACACGCATCGCCCACGATGCCGAGCGCCAGCCGCTCCGGGAGCTTGCCCAGCCGCTTGAGCGCCGCCCCCACGCTGCCACCGACGACCAGCTCGAGCACGAGGTAGTGCAGTCCGCGGTCCTCGTTGAGGTCGATGAAGTTCGCGATGTGCGGACTGCCCACCTTCGCGAGCACGCGCGCTTCCTTGCGGAACCGCCGCAGCAGCTCCTCGTCCCGCGCGATCTCGGGGCGCAACAGCTTGATCGCGACGTCCGGCCCCCCGGTGGTGTCGTGCGCTTCCCACACCTCGCCCATCGCACCCGCACCGAGCTGCTTCACGAGCTCGAACCGGCCGATCACCACGCCGACCGCGGGCCGCGGCGCGCGGACATGATCGAGCTCCGGCGGTGTCGGCCGAACCTGGGTCCCGTCCGCGGCCTGATCCAGCCGGCGCGCGAGGTCGAACATCGACGGGCGCGCGTCGGGATCGACGGCGGTCGCGTCGCGGATGATCGAGAGGATCCGGTCGTCGGGGGCGTGGCTCGCGGTGGCCGCGAACAGCTGGAGCAAGGTGCCGATCGCGAACACATCGACCGCGCCGTCGATCACGCCATCGACTGCCTCGGAGCCCAGACACTGGAGCGCCCACGCGTGGTGAGCGGGGCGCGTCGCCAGCTGGGTCAGCTCGAACCGCGGCCGATCGTTCGCCCCGATCCACACCGACCAGGGATGGATGCGGCCATGGAACACGCCGACGTGATGAGCCGCAGCGAGCGCGCGCGCGAGCTCGCCGAGGAGCCGCAGCACGCGCGTGAGGTCGATCGCGCCCTGGGCGATCAGCTCCGCGAGCGGCGGGAAGCTATCCCCCTCGAGGATGGCGGACGGCGGCGAGGTCTCGAGCCCGAGCACCAGGCGCACCGCCGGGTGCTCGACCGCGCCGATCGCGCGGACGCGCGCCTCGAGTGCGCTCCACCTCGGGGTGCCCGGGCCGAAGCTCAGCTGGTGGATCTCGACGAGCTGCTCGCCGCGGCGCGCGAGCACGGCGACGCCATCCAGCCCCGCGCCGAGGTGCACGAGCGGCGTGAACGCCTGCCCAATCCCTGTCGGCGCGAACAGCGCCGGCATGGTCTGATCGACCGGCCCCACGCGACCAGCATAGCCCCCGCTCGGGCGGTTTCCCAGCCTCCGCGGAGCGCACGGCGGGATGATCCACGACCCGTGTGAGCTTGGTTAACGGGTGATGAGCTCGAGGTCGACCAGGGCAGCCTCTGGAACGGTGCGCATCGCGACCACCACCTGATTTGGCTTGCCGCGGCGAGCGAGGTTGCCCGCGATGGTCTGGCGGGCGCGCTCGATACGGCTCGCGATGGCTTCGTCGCCCGACGCCAGCGTCACCACGCCCGCATCGCGTTCGGTCGCGCCGGAGACCTGGACCTGGCGCAGATGAAACACCGCGCCCTGGCTGATCTGAAACGACACGAACGCGCCGCCATTGGCGCCGAACGTCACCGACGGTGATTCCACACGTGCCGCGAGATAGCCCAGCGTCGCGAGCTCGGTCTCGAGTGCCACGCGATCCTGCTCGAGCTTGGTTCCGTCGAGCAGCTGGCCGACGTGGGTCGTCAACACGGCGCGTAGCGTCGCGAGCGGCAGGCCGCGACCGTCGATCGAGATGCTCTGGATCTCCTGGGCGCGCACCTGAGCCTGGACCTGCTCCGGCTCGGCGCCCGCGGCCGGCAGAAACCGGGTCGCCGCGATGGCCGCGGCGGTCGTGAGAGCCAGGAGGAGCAAGATCGAGCGCATCGCGCAGAAGATGTGCAAGCAAGAGACCACGCGTGGCCTCACGCAACTTCGCGAGATGGTTACGTCCGGACCACCATGCCAGGTCCAGAGAAGCACGGTGTATCCACCCGTCAACGTGGTCGGACCGACCCTTGCTCGCACCAAACATCCACGAACCCCAGCCGCATCTAGATCAGCTAGGCAGGCGTCCTTGGCAACCCACCCATCTACGGCGACGGCGCTGTGCGTTGCCGGTGCAACCACGTCGTCACCGTCACCGGGTGGTCGTTGACCGGGAACACGAGCCCGTTCGAGACGCGGCGCAGGCAGCTCGACAGGTGCGGGGAGCGGCGGTGGCCGATCCGGTGTTCGACCGCGACCGTATCGACCGCGCCGGAGGCCGAGATCTCGAAGCGCAGCTCGACTTCGGCGGCGCGATCGATCGCCATGCAGGTCTCGAGTGCGCTGCGCGCCTGGAGCAGCACGTCGCGGTAGTCGCTACCACTGGCGACCGGGTGCGCCGCGGGAACGCCGCAGCGTCCGATCCGAGGCAACGGTTCACGTACGGGCGGCGGGACCGGGGAGGGAGAGAGCGCGCGCTCCCCGGAATCGACCTGCCAGCTCGCTGTCGCGATCAACGCGGTGGCGCCAAGCGCGCTGAAGACGAGCGTCGCGATGCCGGCCGTATCAGCGATCCTCATGCCCCCAGTGTGACATGTCCGCTGCCGGAGCTTCGGAGGTTTCTGCGGGAGCGCCGATGTGCGCTAGGCGTCGAGCCCACGGCGCACAGCGTCGCGAACCGCGTCATACTGCTCGGGCAGCTCGATCGGCACGTTGCGAAACGCAGGCGCCGGAATGTCGGTGAGCCGGGCCTCGTGGTAACCGACCTTGAAGTCCGCGAACTTGAGCCCACTCGCGGTCGAGATCACGACGACGCGCTGGTCCCGGGTGACGAGGCCGCGCCCGGCGAGCTTGGTCAGGGCCGCGAGCGCCACGCCGGTGTGCGGACACGTGAACAGCCCATCGCGATCCGCGTGGGCCGAGGCATCGGCCAGCTCCGCCTCGGTGGCGATCTCGACGACGCCCTCGAACGCGCGGAGCGCCCGCACGGCCTTGGTGAAGCTCACCGGGTTCCCGATCTGGATCGCGGACGCGAGCGTGGTCTTCGCCTTGACTGGCTCGAGCGCCGCCCAGCCGGCTTGATAGCTCGCGTGCAGCGGGCTCGCGTGGGCGGCCTGCGCCACGCAGATCCGCGGGCGCTTGTCGACCAGGCCGAGCGCGAGCAGCATCTCGAACCCGGCGCCGAGCGCGGACACGTTGCCGAGATTGCCGCCCGGGATCACGATCCAATCTGGGACCGTCCAGCCGAGCTGCTGTGCGATCTCGATCGCGACCGTCTTCTGCCCTTCGAGCCGCAGCGAGTTCATCGAGTTCGCGAGGTACACGCCTTCCCGATCCGCGAGATCCTGGACGAGACGCATGCAGCCGTCGAAGTCGGTGTCGACCGCGAGCACCAGCGCTCCCGCGGCGAGCGGCTGGACCAGCTGCGCGGTCGAGATCTTGCCGCGCGGCAGGATCACGACCGCACGGATCTGCGCGGCCGCGGCATAGGCGGCGAGCGCCGCGGACGTATCGCCCGTCGACGCACAGGCGATCGCGTGGATCGGCTGGCCTCTCGCGATCATCTGCTTGACCATCGAGACCAGCACGGTCATCCCGAGATCCTTGAACGAGCCCGAGTGCGAGATCCCGCACTGCTTGACCCGCACGTCACCGAGCCGAAGCGCCGCGGCGAACCGCGGCACCGGCGTCAGATGCGTCCCGCCCTCGAGCATCGACACGATGTTCGCCGGCGCGAGCTGCGGCGCGACCCACTCGTGCTTGCCCCACACCCCGCTGCCCCACGGCTCCTCGACGGAGCGCCAGCGCTGCGCGAACAGCTGCTTCCACTCGGCCGCCGAGCGCGCGCGGAGCGCCTCGAGATCGTGGACCACCTCGAGCAGGTCTCCACATCGCGGACAGCGATAGATCACCTGCTCGAGAGGATAGGTACCGGCGCAACCGGCGATGCAGCGGAAGTTCGCCGAGAACGGCATGGGCTGGACTGTAGCGTGCGAACCTCGCGGCGGGTGGCGCCGGCTCGCTCGAGCCCTAGGTCTTCGGCTTGGCCTTGATGATCACCTGGTTGTCCTTGACGACGACCGAGAAGTCGACGCCCTTGGCCTTGTACTGCTCCATGATCTTCGGCGCCTGCGCGTTGATGGTCTTGAGCAGCTTGCCGTACGAGCCCGGCCCGGCGTTCTGGCCGACCAGCTCCTTGGCCTTGACGTACTTCGCGTAGAGCGCGTTGACGTCGGCTTCGCTCATCCCGGGCGGCGGGCGCATCGCGGGCTCGGCAGGTGGCGGCGTGGGCCGAGGTGACGGCGGCGGCGTGGGCCGAGGCGACGGCGGCGGAGCCGGTCGGGTGACCGGAGGAGCCGCGGGTCGCGGTCCGGCCTCGGGCGCGCGCGGGAACGGGCCGGCCATCGATTCGACCGGCCCGGAGGGCCGAGCGGTCGACGAGCCAGGGGCGATCGGATTGGGCCGGGTGACCTGCGAAGGCGCGACGGGAGGCGGCCGCGGGGTGGCCCCCTGGACCGGCGTCCCCGGACCTGCGGGTCGCACCTCGGGCGGCCTGGGCGCGTTCGGAGCTCCCGCCGGGACGGGCGTGGGTCGCGCCGGCGTGGCCGAGGCTCCCGGGACGAGCGGGGGACGCGCCGGAACGGGCGTGGGTCGCGCCGGGGCGGCGGTTCCCCCCGAGACCGGCGCGGTGGCCGCAGCGGCTGGCTGGAGACGAGGAATCGCCCCGGTCGGCGTGGAGCGGCGCGGCGGCATCGGCGGTGGGATGCTCGCGGGGGATTTGCGTCCGGTGCCGATCGCGGCGGCACGAACGCCTGCGGGGGTAGCGGGCGCGGCAGGTTCGGCGAGTGGCGCGGACGATGGCGGCGTTGCGGCCTCGCTCTCGACCTCCGTGAAGTACGCGTCGATGTTGAACTCGGGATCCTCCTTGAGGATGTGGGCGCCGGCGGCGGTCACGGCGCTGCGGCGCAGCTCGGTCGGCTCGCTGATCAACGCCGGCGGATCGTCGTCGGCCAGGAGCAACTCATCGTCCCCCGGAGCTGCGCCCGCGCCCTTGTCGCGCAGGCGCTGTATCGCGAGCGCTCCTTCGCGATCGCGCTTGACCTGCTCGCGCATGCGCTTGGGCATCGCCGCGAGGATCTCCTCGGGGATCGCCTGACCCGACAGGGCAGCCTGCCGACCGACCTTGGACAGGTTCCTCGCGTACGTGCCGTTCTCGATCTGCCGGACCGTACGTCGCCAGTACGAGTTGTACGATCCGAACTTCTGCTGCAGCGTCGCGAACCGGTAGCGCAGGCCGGTGTTCCGGATCTGCATCTGGGTCAGCTCGCGGAGCTTCCGCTCGACGTCGCTGTGGAGGGAGGTCGGCGGCTGCTTCTGGATTCCGAGAAAATACTGCTCGTACAGCACCTTCACGCGGTCCAGCGTGGTGTCGAGCGCATCGAGCAGCTCCTCGATCACCTCGGGACTCTGGGGGTCACCCTGGGTCGACTTCGACGCCACGTACCGGGAGGATAGCAGTTTCTGCTATAGGGTCGTCGGTCGCACTCGTGTCCGTTCTGTACTTCCTGCTCCTCGTGGGTGTGCTCGTGGTGATCCACGAGCTCGGCCACTTCATCGCGGCCAAGCTCCTCGACGTCAAGGTCCTGCGATTCTCGTTCGGCTACGGGCGCCCGCTGGTCCGGGTCAGGCTGGGGGAGACCGAGTATCAGATCGCGGCGTTCCCGATCGGGGGCTACGTGCGGATCCTCGGCGTCGAGGGTCCAACCGACGACAAGACCGGCAACAAGGCCGAGGCCGGCCGCAGCTTCGGCAGCCGCCCGCTGTGGCAGCGCCTGGTGATCGTGTTCGCCGGGCCCGCAGCAAATCTCATGCTGCCCGTGATCATCTACTTCGTGTTCTTCGCCGGTCACAGCATGCTGCCGGCGGCGGTCGTCGGGGACGTCCTCGAGGGAGGGGCCGCGTTCCGCGCCGGCATCGAGCCCGGCGATCGCGTGCTCGAGATCGACGGCCGCGCCGTGCGCTACTGGGAAGAGATCGAGAACGCCGTGCGCCGGTCACCCGGCAAGGAGCTCCAGCTCCGGATCTCGCGCAATGGCAAGACGTTCGAGCGCTACCTCACGCCGATCGAGGACACCGTGCGCCGCCGCGACGGCCAGATCAACGTGCAGGGCCGTGTCGGGATCACCCACGCCCCGTTCGTGCCGCTGGTCGGGGTGATCGATGGGCAGTCACCCGCAGCGCGCGCCGGACTGCGCACCGGCGATCTGATCATCAGCGTCGACGGCCAGGCGGTCCGCAACTGGAGCGACGTCCAGCACCACCTGGGCAAGGTCGCCCGCAGGACCTCGATCGTGTACTTCCGCGGCACCGAGATTCCGGGGGTGCCGCAGATCGAGCTGCTCGGCGCCGGGTTCGCGGACCTCGTTCCCGAGACCCAGGTCGACCCGACCCTCAATCGCCAGACCTACATCGGCCTCGAGCACGCCGAGATGTTCGTCGCGCACGTCGACGCGGGCTCGCCTGCGGACGGTGCGGGTCTGCGACCGGGTGATCTCGTGAGCACGCTCGATGGCAAGCCAGTCGCACACTGGCTCGACCTCGATCAGCGCCTGCAGGCCGAGCCGAACAAGACCTTCAAGCTGACCTGGAAGCGCGAGCTGGCCGGCAAGACGGAGACCATGTCGGCCGAGCTGACGCAGGTCTGGCGCAAGCAGCTCGACGAGTACGATCACACCGTGTCGCGCCTGGTGTTCGGCGCGCGCAACGACGTCGACCGCGGCACCGGCGCGACGGTCGCGATCGATGGCCGCTTCGGCTACGCGATGTCGAAGGCGCTGCAGCGGACCGGCGAGACGATCTCGGCGATGACGAGCGGGTTCTTCCAGATCCTCAGCGGCGATACCAGCGCCTCGCCGGGCGGGCCCCTGTCGATGTTTCAGGCCGCGTCGGTGTCCGGCAACCAGGGCTGGGACAGCTTCTTCCTCATGATCGCGCTGGTCAGCGTCAACCTCGGCCTGATCAACCTGCTGCCGATCCCGATGCTCGACGGCGGCCACCTGCTGGTGTTCGCGATCGAGGCGGTGCGCCGCCGGCAGCTGTCTCCCCGGACGCGCGAGCGGATCCAGCTCGGTGGCCTGATCCTCATCGGCGTGATCACCGTCCTCGCGCTTCGCAATGATGTGATGCGGTTCTTCTTCCGATGAAGATCCTCGGCCTCGATACCGCGACGTTGACTGCCGGCATCGCGATCGTCGATGCCGGCAGGATCGTCGCGCAGGCGCAGCACGACACCAGCGGCCGCAGCGCGGATCTGCTCGTCGGGATCGACGCGGTGTGCCGCACCGCCGGCATCGCGCCCGGAGCGCTCGACGCGATCGCGATCGGGGCCGGCCCAGGCTCGTTCACCGGCCTGCGGATCGGGATGGCGACCGCGAAGGGCATCGCGTTCGCCGCCGGGCGTCCGCTCTGGGCGGTGTCGTCGCTCGCGGCGCTCGCCCATGACGCGACGCTCGAGCTCGCGAACCAGCAGCGGTCCCCGTACCTCGACGGCGTGATCATCGCAGCGCTCGATGCACGCAAGGGTGAGGTGTACGCTGGCTGCTACCGTGCGGACGGCTCGGCGCTCGGCGTCGAGCGCGTGCTGGCGCCCGACGAGCTCGCGGCGTGGGCGACCGAGCTCGCGGGCGATGCCCCGCAGCGCTTCGCCGGAGATGCCCTCACGATGTATCCGGATGCCCTGGCCACGCTCGCACCACGCTGGCTCGCCGTCGCGACGCCCTCCGGTGCGTCCGTCGCTCAGCTGGCCGTCGCGGGCGCGCGCGTCGACGTGGTCATCCGCGGGGCGCCATCGTACGTCCGGCGCCCCGAGGCCGAGGTGATGTACCCCGATGGTGTCCCCGGCGCACTCCCTCGCAAGCGCTAGGTTCGCCGCAGGAGCGTGAACAGCGCGGGCGTCGCGATCACCACGAGGAGGATCAGCGACGCGACACGACCGCCACGATCCCAAGCGTCACCACGCGCGCGATCGCGACCAGCCACCGCACCCAGTTCGTGACGGCGCCGCCTCGCGGACGCGACATCTCGTGAGGATCGGGCGCTCGCCACCGAGTTGCGACGACCTGGTTTCCGTCATGATTCCCGAGCTTCCGCGGCGATTCCCGATGCCGTGAGCGATCTCCGGGCCAGGTCACGATGGGATCCCCGGGAGCTTCCCCGGGAACTTCGGGGATGGGGCGCATCTGGACGATTGCCCGGCCTCCATGCTCGGACTATCGTAGAAGTGCCTGGTTAGATGCAGGCGGAGGAAGCGTGAGCACACAGACCGAGGTCTCGAAGGAAGCTCTCCTCGCTGAATTGACCGCTGAACATCGCCGCCTCGACGCGCTGGTCCAGACGCTCGAGAAGCGCCGCTCCCTGACCTCCACGGAGCAGGTCGAGATCAGCCGCCTCAAGAAACAGAAGCTGCTCACCAAGGATCGAATCGCGCGGCTGTCCTAGCTCGTCCATGATGCGGGGATGGAGCTGACGCCGGACCTGCTCGACAAGATGCGGGCGATCGGCCTGCGTCTCGACCGCGCCGGCACGCTGTGGCACCAGGGGATCGCGGTGACCCATCCGCGACTGCGCCAGGCGCTGCTGCGCTGGCTCGATGTCCGCGACTCCGACGGTCGCGACATCATCCGGCTCGATGACAAGCGCTACGCGTACGTCGAGGTCGAGGACGCGCACCTGCGCGCGAGGTCTGCCCGGTGGGATGACGATCGCTGCCTGATCCTGTGGGATGACGATCAGGAGGTCGAGCTCGACTATGGCTCGCTGCGGCAAGCGCAGGACCATGCGCTCTACGCACGTGCGCGCGGGCGACTGAGCGGGCGGATCGCAGGTCCCGCGTACCACGCCGTCGCGGAGCGGATCGTCGAGGATGGCCCCGGCTTCGCGCTCGAGGCCGCCGGACGGCGCTGGCCCATCGCGGGCGCGACGTGAGCCTCCCCGGGGGTGGTGCACACGCGCGTGTGCGCCCAACCCAACCGCTCGGCCTGGGCACCGGTGGTGGTGGTCCGACGCTTGCTCGTGGATCCTCGCATGAAGCGCCTGACGTGGTGGCTGCTCGCGCTGACCCCCGCATGCGCCCGCCCGGACGCGGTGCCGATCAGCGACGAGGAGTACGACGACACCGCGATGGCGCTCGGATCGACGACCGCCCTGCACGGCGGCGGCGGCGAGACCGGCGCGATGGCCGACGTCTTGCTGCTGGCGAACGGCCACATGCCGCTCGGCTTCGTCGCCAGCAGCGATGGGGTGTTCCATGGCCAGCACCTCGGCGTCGGCTATGCTTACGAGCTCGCGTGCGCGGACGCCGCCGGGCACCCGCTCGCGCTCTGTGATCCCACGGCCGACACGGTGCAGGCCCATGTGACGTGGAACGGCGGGCTCGCGCTGCCGCGCCTCGCGATCGCCGTCGCTCGCACGGGCGACTGGATGATCCGAGATCTCGCGACCACCGCGCCGCAGATCGACGGCGACGGTCACATGACCTATGACACCAGGCTCGACAACCCCGAGCGCGGGTCGAGCACGATCTATCACTTCGCCTACGACGCGCGGTACGACCAGGTTCGCTACGCGGAGGGTCCGCTCGCCGGCACGGCCCACTACACCGTCATCGCCGACCGCACCCGGGATACCGAGCATCGAACCGACACCCGATCGTTCGAGCTCGACGCGGTGATCACGTTCGGTTCCCGCGGCCACGCGCGGATCGAGCTCGACGGCGTGCGCCGGTACGATCTCGACATCACGAGCGGCGCGGTCGTGCGGCACTCGCCGGAATCGGGTGTGGTGGCGAGCACGCCTGGGTAGCGCCGGCGGATCCGATCGCGCGGCCGCCCGGCCCAGCGACCTCGGGCCCTTCGGTCATCTCGCCGCTCGCGCGCTCGCGACGCGCTCGAACACGTTCGCCGCGAGCGCGGTCCACCCGGTCTGATGACTCGCACCCACCCCGCGCCCGTTGTCGCCGTCGAAACACTCGTAGAACAGGACGAGGTCGCGGAAGCTCGGGTCATTCGCGTAGCGCGGAGCGTCTCCGTGGGCAGGCCGTCGGCCCTGTGAATCGGCGCGGAACAGGTTCGTCAGCCGGCGTTCGATCTCCTCCGCGACCTGCAACAGGTTCATCGCGTGTCCGCTTCCGGTCGGGCACTCGACGGTCAGCGCGTCGCCATAGAAGTGGTGATAGCGCTTGAGCGCTTCGACGATCATGTAGTTGACCGGGAACCACACGGGTCCACGCCAGTTCGAGTTGCCGCCGAACGCGCCGGTATCCGATTCGGCGGGCGTATAGTGAACTTCGTGCCGCGCTCCGTCGAGCTCGAGCACGTAGGGCCGCGCGAGGTGGACGCGAGACAGCGAGCGGATCCCGTACGGCGACAGGAACTCCTGCTCGTCGAGCATGTAGCGCAGCACGCGCTCGAGCCGCTCGCGGGTCGGGATCGCGAGCAGCCGGTGCGCGTGATCGACGTCGAGCGCGATCGAGATCGTGCGCGCGAGCTCGGGGCGATTCTCGAAGAACCACGCCAGCCGCTCGCGGAACACCGGCAGCGCCCGCAGCAGCTCGTCGTCGAGGGTCGCCACCGCGAACAGCGGAACCAGGCCGACCATCGAGCGGATCTTCATCCTGTGGACGCCGGCGGGCGTCGCGATCTGATCGTAGTAGAACCCATCTTGCTCGTCCCACAGCCCCGTGCCACCGAGCTCGTTGGTCGCCTTCGCGATCGCGACGAAGTGCTCGAAGAACTTGAGCGCGAGGTCCGCGTAGTGCGCCTCTTGCTTCGCGAGCTCGAGCGCGATCGCGAGCATCGTGGTGCAGCAGAAGCCCATCCACGCGGTCGCATCGGCCTGCACGAGCTCGCCGCCACCCGGCAGCGGCTTCGAGCGATCGAACACGCCGACGTTGTCGAGCCCGAGGAACCCGCCGTTGAACAGGTTGTCACCCTCGACATCCTCTCGATTGACCCACCACGTGAAGTTGATCAGGCACTTGTCGAACGCGCGCTCGAGGAACTCGCGGTCCTCGCCCAGCCCTGCCTCGGCGGCGAGCTGATACACCCGCCACACCGCCCAGGCGTGGACCGGCGGATTGACCTCGCCGAACCCGAACTCGTAGGCGGGCAGCTGGCCGTTCGGGTGCATGTACCACTCGCGGCACAACAACAGCAGCTGATGCTTCGCGAACTCCGGGTCGAACCGCGCCATCGCGACGCAATGAAACGCGAGGTCCCACGCGGCGAACCACGGGTACTCCCACGCATCGGGCATCGAGATCACGTCGCGCGCCCACAGCTGGCCCCAGCGGTGGTTCCGCCCGTGCTGGCGCGAAGCGGGCGCCGGAGGCTGTCCCGGATCACCCTCGAGCCAGTGCGCGACGATGTAGCTGTAGAACTGCCGCGACCACACCAGCCCGGCGTCGGCCTGGCGCACGATCTGGCGCTCGTCATCGGTCATCGGCGCGTCGCGGACGGTCCGGTGATAGTGATCGGCCTCGGCGATCCGGGCCGAGAACGTGTCCTCGAACCCGGCGAACGGCGCGGCTCGCGCGGACGGCGCGGCCGCCAGACGGAGCTTGATCGTGCGCGCCGCACCGGGGGCGACGTCGAGCACGTACCACGCGGCGCACTTCGTGCCGACGCCCGCGGGGTTGGTGGCCTGGCGCTCCCCCTCGACGACACGGCGATGAAACGCGTCCTTGGTGTAGGGCGTCGGGCTCGCCGTTCCCCACAGCCGCTCGGCGTTGGTCTCGTTGCTGGTGAACAACAGCGCGGGGGTGCCATCGCAGTCGAGCTGGAACTTGCCGAGCGTCGGTTGCTCGATCGACACCGACGTCGGCGTGAGCCGCGCGATCCGGCCCATCGGATCGTAGCCTTCGCCTTGCCGGCCCCACGACCACGTGTTGCGCAGCCACGCGGTCGGGAGCAAGTGCAAGATCGCCGGTGCGGGGCCGCGATTCGTGACCGTGATCCGGATCAGCAGATCATCGGGACCTGCCTTCGCGTACTCGGCGACCACGTCCCAGTAGCCGGCCTCGAACACGCCGGTGTCCTCGAGCTCGAGCTCGCGGTCGACGCGGGTGCGCCGGCGACCCTCGTCGACCAGGCGCGCGTACGGGAACGCCGCCTGCGGATACTTGTAGAGCGCCTTCAAGTACGACGAGGTCGGGGTCGCGTCGAGGTAGTAGTACAGCTCCTTGACGTCCTCGCCGTGGTTGCCTTCGGGCCCCGTGACGCCGAACAGCCGCTCCTTGAGGATCGGATCCTGGCCGTTCCACAGCGCGACCGAGAAGCACAACCGGCACTCGCGATCGCAGATCCCGAGCAGCCCATCCTCGCCCCAGCGATACGCCCGGCTGCGGGCGTGATCATGCGGGAAGTACGTCCAGCACTCGCCGCTCGCCGAATAGTCCTCGCGGACGGTTCCCCACTGCCGCTCCGCGAGGTACGGACCCCAGCGCCGCCAGTTGTGGACCCGTCGCGTGTCTTCGTCGATCCGCGTTCGCTCCGCGTCCTCGACGAGCGTGGTCATGGATCGTCGTGGAGCCTACGGCTTCAGGCAGCGCGATGTGCGGAGATCACCGCCAGCACCTCGTCATCCGAGAGCACGCGATTGCCGCGCTTGGCCGCGCCGAGCACCGCGGTGACGAGCTCCTGGGTGGGCTCGTAGCCGCGCTTCTTGAGCCAGTAGACCACGTTGGACTCTCCGGAATAGTGACCGATCTCGATCGCCTGCTCCTTGCCGAACATCCCGGCGGGAACTCCCGAGTAGATCCGATCCGCGAGCCACGCATCGCCCTTCTTCTCGGCCTTGATGATCGCGGCCGCGTGGACGCCCGTGGCGGTGCGAAACGCGTCGGTCCCGGCGAGCGGATACTGCGGATGGATCGGGACGTGGGTCGCCTGCGAGGCGGTCTGACACCACTGAACGAGCTTGGTCAGATCGTGATCCGGCAGCTCCCCGAGCAGCTTGAGGTTCAACAGGATCTGGTCGAGGGCGGCGTTGCCGACGCGCTCGCCGATGCCGAGCGCGGTGCCGTGGATGCGATCCGCGCCGTACTCGATCGCGAAGATCGAGTTGACGACGCCGAGGCCGCGATCGTTATGACCATGCCAGTCGATCCCGACGTCGGACCGGCCCATGCCGTCGAGGACGTTGCGGGTGAACCGGAGCAGGTTGCGAATGCCATCCGGCGTCGCGTGACCGACGGTGTCGCACACGATCAGCCGCTGCGCGCCGTGCTCGACCGCCGTGGTGAACATCTTCGTCAGGATCTCGGGACGCGAGCGCGTCGTGTCCTCGGTCACGTAGGCGACCGGGAGGTCATACTTGCGGCCGAGATCGATCGCATCGGCCGACAGCTTCAGCATCTTCGGCAGATCCCAGTCCTCGGCGTACTGACGGATCGGCGACGACCCGATGAAGCACAGCACCTCGATCTCGAGGCCGACCTTCTGCGAGATATCGATGATCGCCTGGACGTCGTGCTGGTGGGTGCGCGCCGCGCACGACGCCTTGACCCGCAGCTTGTTGGCCTTGATGTGCTGCGCGATGATCGTGACGTCCTCGACCGCGCGCTTGCCCGCGCCGGGCAGCCCGATGTCCATCGTGTCGATCCCGAGGTCGTTCGCGAGATCGACCAGCTTGAGCTTGTCCTCGATCGTCGGATCGACGACGGAGGGCGACTGGATCCCGTCGCGCAGGGTCTCGTCGAGGAACTGGATACGGCGCCGCGGCGACAGCGGCGCGACCTTCTCGAGGGAGTTCCAGTCGTGGATCAGCTCGTGGTCGTTCATCGAAGGGGCACCTTTACATCACGGCATGAAGGATCAGAATCACCACGGCGGTCGCGCCGATCACGATCGCCAGCATCAGGAACCAACCGAGCACGAGCGAGGCCGCGGCGAGCCCGAGCCCGAGTGACCACCATGGATACGCCCCGCGCTCGCGCCGCGCGATCGAGGCCCCGGCGCTGGCGGCGGTGAGGACGAACCCCGGCACGCTGATCCGCCAGTCCGGCGTCGACCACAGCTCGGCCTGCGAGGCCGCGACCACGATGAACGCGAGCAGCCCGAGCGCGGCCGCGAGGACACCCGCGGGCCGCTGCGCGAGCCACGCGGACGACGTGGCCTCGACGGGCCGCAGGTGTGCGGGCTTGGTCAGGGGCGCTTCGTCCACAACTAGTGGCTACCACGACCGGGACCGCGCGGGGCGCCGATCGAGCGGCCCGGAAGTCCCCCGGGCGAGCTGGCCGGTCCTCGCCTCGGCGCAGCCCTGGCCGCGGAGCTTGCTCGGAACCGCGTGCAGGTGGATCGTCCCCAGCCGCTCTCGAGCAGCCTGGTCTGAGGTGACCGGCGGTCCCGCAGCAGATCTAGCCGCCGAGCTTCGGCCCGGGGACCGCATGCATGCTGATCGCTCCCGCTCGCATCCAGCCGTGCTCGAGCAGCCAGGTCTTCGGTCGGCTCACCGACAGCCGCTCGTAGCCCTCCGGGACCGGCGGCAGGAACGGCGAGTCCGCCAGCTCCTTCCAGCCGCCGAAGCTCACCCCGCTCGAGAAGTAGTCGACGTCCCAGAACATCGACTCCATCCCGCGATCCTGCCGGTGCCGGCGCCAGTTGTTGAGCACGTAGCTCAGCGTGTGCCGGGCATCCCGTGGCGACTTGATCGCCCTTGCGTGATACCGGTCCGCGAACACGCGACCGGTTCGCCGCACTCCGCGCGACTTCGATACCACCGCGTTGAGCTGGCGCGCCGCGGATCGCTCGATCCTCGTCGTGATCGACGGCGGCACGGGCATGATGGACTCGATCCACTCTCGTGGACACTTCGCGGCGATGTCTCGTCGGTTGTTGAATTTCGATGGCGGCTGAGTTTTATCTCTACGCTGCCTCGTTGTGTGAGGTGCAACCCATGTTGGCCGTGTTGACGCGACGAGCGACCGCACCACTACGACCCATGCCCTCGTGGTCAGTGCGCGGGCAACAGCTCTCCGAGCTTACGCTTCGCGTGATGCAGCCGTGACCACACCGTACCCTCGGGGACCCTGAGAGTCTCGGCGATCTCGGCGTGCGTGAGGCCGGCGACGGCGAACAACGACAGCACGAGTCGATGCTCGAACGAGAGTGATCCGAGAGCTGGGACACGCGCTGTCGGACCTGCTCGAGACGACCGTGCCTCACGCGCGAAGCGTCGTCGGTGCGTGGGTGCCGGCACGAAATTCCCACAAATCATTCACGAGCGCGTCCACGCTCATGAATGATCCGGGCTAACCGAGCCGCGCTGGCGCTCGCGCGATCAGCCGCGGCTGATCGCGAGCTGTGCGCGCAAGTTCACGTGGACGGTGCTGTAGGCAAAGTCTTGAAGATCGCGGTCGAGCTCGCCGACCTCGGCCGCGCCCGAGAACGACGCCGGCACGTCGCCACAGAGCAGCATCCCCGTGCGGTCCGCGGTGCGGGCGAGTGAACGCGCCCACAGCGACAGGTTGAGCCCGCCTCCGCGCGACAGCAGGCGCATCGCCGCCGCGCGGGCCTGGACGAGCGCCGGCGCAGGGAGCGCACCGATCGCCGCCGCGGCCCGTGCCGCGAGCGGATCGTCGAGCCCGACGTTCGAGCCCGACGCCTCGCGGAACACCGCCATCACCACGGCGCGCAGCACGCGCCCCGGGCGGGAGGCACCGACGGCGCGCCCCGGCCACAGGAAGGTCATCGCGCGGACGAGCCGGAACACCAGCTCGGGACGCTCGGGGGCGGTCAGCGCCTCGTCTCCGGCGACGAGCATCGGCGGATCGGTGGCGTTGACGTGGATCTGGGTGCCGAGCTCGACGCGCGCCAGCACCCGCGCCGGCGGCACGCCCAGCAGACCCGAGCAGCGTGCACGCAACCGCGCGAACGGCGCGGGGAGATCGGCCTCGTCCACCAGCTGCCCCGCATCGACGTCGCCGTCGAGGGCCATCGGAGCGAGCACGTGGATCGCCGGCGCGACCAGCTCCATCAGCCCGCCGAGCTCGACGCTATCCTCGCGATGCCTGAGCAGCGCCCACTGGTCGCGCGTGAGCGGCTTGGCGGGCAGGCCGACGCCGTGCACGCGATGTTGCTCGTAGAGCGCGGCCATGTGCGCATCGGCGGTGCCGAGCGCCACCATCGTCGACGCCGCCAGAAACGCCGCGTCGGGGTGACCGCTCGCGACCGTGGTGCGGACCAGCTCGGCGCCCGAGTGAGGATCGCCGAGCGCCTCACGCCAGCCCGCGCGCGGTGGCTCGAGCGTGTTGCGCCGACTCGACTCGGTGCGCGACATCAGGGCGACGAGATCGGTGTCATGCGGGGCGATCTTGCGGGCGTTCGCCGCCGCGGCGGCCCCGCCCTGCGGATCGTCGAGATGATCCAGGTAGAGCCGCGCGAGGCGCGCCCACGCCTTGGCCTCCGCGGGAGTGCCCTTGCCACGCAGCCGGAACAACAGCCGCTTGAGGACGCGCTCCCATCGGCGCAGCTCACCGCGACCGATCAGCAACGCCTCGATCGTCGCCGCCGCCTCGATGCGCGACGGCTCGAGCTCGATCGCCCGCTCGAGGTGGAACAGCGCCTCGCTATCGTCGCTGTGCAGGGCGCAGGCGATCCTTCCCTTGTAGTCGTGCGCCGCCGGATGATCGGGGTTGCTCGACAGCGCCTGGTTGAGGTGCGTGCGTGCCGCGTCTGCCGCGTCGGGCTGCTCGCCACCCGCCATCCACTCGCACCAACCGAGCGCGGCGTGATAGTCGGCCTCGCCTGGAGACCGCGAGGTCACGGTGCGGAGATGCGTGATCGCCATCGCCCACTGACGCTTCTGCATCAGCTCCTCGGCGATCCGGAAGCTGAGCTCGGTATCGAGCCGAGGCGGGACCTGGACCAGCTCACCGCCGGCGAGCTCGCGGTCGTACGCCGCGCGCTTGCGATCATCGAGCAGCAGCGCCCGTGCGTCCGCGTAGCTCGCACGGAGCGCCTGGAGCTTCTCGCGATCGCGCGGCTCGACCATCACGGCTGAATCGCGGTCGAGCAGGCTGATCCGGATCGCGTAGGCCGCCTCGATCTCGGCCGCGGGCGAGCGCCGGCCGATCATCAGGACCGCGTAGTGATCAGCGCCGCGGATCCGCTGGTGCTCGGCGGTCAGCAACGCGCGCGTGATCGAGGCGTTCTCCTTGTCGGCGGTCACCACGTTGACGTCGGCGATCGAGACGACCCCGGAGTCGTCGTTCGGTTCGGGGTCCGGGAAGTCGAGCGGCGCCGAGCCGTCCGGGCTCAGCCCGAGATCCTCGAACAGCAGGTCGAACAGCGCCGAGCCCGCGGTGTTCGGCCGCGTCGGAACGCGTGCCACGACGATCGGTGGGGTCCCGCCCGCGCCAGCGGTGCCGAGACCGACGTCGACTCTCGACGCGGTGACCGCATCGCACATGATCATCGCGTCCAGGGCGAGCCGCGCCTGCGCGCGATCGGTGAACACGCGCTCGATCTCGCCGACCGGCGCGCCCGCGGCGAGCAGCGTGAGCGCCTTGTCGCCGAACGCGCGGGTGAGCTCGTGGCGGAGGCGGTGACCACGCTCGGTCAGCTCGAAGCTCATCCCATCGAGGCGCGCCAGCCGCCCGAGGTCCTCGACCGCGGTCTCGCGCAGCCCACCGAGCACGATCTCGACCATCCGCAGCTGCACACCCTCGATCTGCTCGGTCGTATCGTCGAACCGCCACGCACCCTGCGGCCAGCGCAGCGCCTGGACCAGCTTGTGGCGTGCCTGCTTGCCGAGCTGCTCGATCAGCTGCTCGACCGTGAGCACCCGCAGCGCGACGAGCGCCTCACCCAGCTTGCCGCCGATCTCCGCCGCCCGGGCGACCGCGAGGCGGTGTTGCTCCTCGGAGATCATGCCGCTGTTGACGAGAAAGTGGCCGAGGGTCTCGTCGCGCGGCGTCGAGGCGGTCGAGACCGGATTGCCATTGAGCAGGTCGACGGACTTCGAGACCCGACCGCGCTTGAGCACGAGCTTGCCCGTCGCGAGACTCTCGTGAAGATCGAGCAGGACCGCCGGCAACGGCCTCATCGCGAGCTCCCCCGAGCGCGAACCCATCGTAAAACTCTATCACTCGGCGACGTGACAAGCGGCCTGGGTGCCGTTCGACAGCACCCGCAGCTCCGGAAGTTGCTTGAAGCAAGCTTCCGGCTTGTCCTTGACCGGACAGCGCGGATGGAAGGGACAGCCCGACGGTGGAGAGATCGGGCTCGGCACGTCCCCCTGCAGCAGGATCCGGTCACGCCTCGACCGCGGATCGATCCGCGGCACGGCCGACAGCAGCGCCTGGCTGTAGGGATGCTTCGGCGACCGGTACAACATCTTCGCCTCGGCGAGCTCGACGATCCGCCCGAGGTACATCACGGCGACGCGATCGCAGATGTGCTGCACGATCTTGAGATCGTGCGAGATGAACAGGTACGTGAGCTTCTCGGCTTCCTGGAGATCCTCGAGCAGGTTGACGATCTGGGCCTGGATCGAGACATCGAGCGCGCTGATCGGCTCGTCGCACACGATGAACGACGGACGACACGCGAGCGCGCGGGCGATCCCGATCCGCTGGCGCTGACCGCCGGAGAACTCGTGCGGATAGCGGAGCGCCGCGTCGGCACGGAGCCCGACCTTGGACAGCAGCTCCTGCACGCGCGCCTCGCGCTCGGCCGCGGATCGCACCAGCCCGTGGATCACCAGCGGCTCGGCGATCGTCGTCCCGATCGACATCCGCGGGTTGAGCGAGGCGTACGGATCCTGAAAGATCATCTGCATGTTGCGCCGCATCGGGCGCAGCTCGCGCTGCGACAGCCGCGTGACGTCGGTGCCATCGAAGGTGATCCGGCCCGCGGTTGGCTCGAGCAGCCGCAGCAGCGTGCGGCCGAGCGTGGACTTGCCGCAGCCCGACTCGCCGACGAGCCCGAGCGTCTCGCCCCGGAGCACCTCGAGCGACACCGCGGTCACCGCCTGAACGATCTGCGGCTCGCGCTCCACGAGGCGCGAGAGCTTCGAGGCGACGCGCGCCGTCACGGACCACCGGCGCAGCCAGCCCGGGCGGTCGGACCGCGGACGTGCGCCGAAGTGCTTCGACACGTGATCCAGCCTGACCAGCGGGCGCGCCGGCCCCGGCGTGACGGCGGGCTCGGTCACGACCGCGACGCCTCGCCCGCGACGTCGAGCGGGTAGTGGCAGCGGACATCCGACGCGCCGATCCGGACGAGCGCGGGCTCGTCCTCGCGACACAGCGCCTCGGCCGCGGGACAGCGATCGACGAACTTGCAGCCGTTCGGGAGCGCCGCCAGGCTCGGCACCATGCCCTTGATCTCCTGCAGGCGCTGGTGGTCGGTGACCGAGGAGCCATCGCCATAGCTCGGCACCGAGCGCAACAGCCCGGCCGTGTAGTGGTGCCGGGGCGCGGCGAACAGGGTCTCGGTCGACGAGCGCTCGACCACGCGACCCGCGTACATCACCACCACCTCGTCGCAGGTCTCGGCGACCACGCCGAGATCATGCGTGATGAGGAGGATGCTCATGCCCATCTCGCGCTGGAGCGTGCGCAACAGGTCGAGGATCTGGGCCTGGATCGTGACGTCGAGCGCGGTGGTCGGCTCGTCGGCGATCAGCAGGTCTGGCTTGCACGCGAGCGCCATGGCGATCATCACGCGCTGGCGCATGCCGCCCGAGAGCTCGTGCGGGTACGCGTCGATCCGCGCCTCGGGCGACGGGATGCCGACGAGGCGGAACATGTCGATCGCGACCGCGCGCGCCTCGGACTTCGACTTCTCGTGATGCAGCCGCACGGCCTCGCCTACCTGATCGCCGACGGTGAACACCGGATTGAGCGAGGTCATCGGCTCCTGGAAGATCATCGCGATCCGGTTGCCGCGGATCCTGCGCATCTCGGCCGGTGGCAGCGCGAGCAGATCCTTGCCAGCGTACGTGATCGTGCCGCCGGCGATCTTGCCCGGCGGTGAGGCGATCAGCCGCATGATCGACAGCGCGGTCACGCTCTTGCCGCAGCCGGACTCGCCGACGACCCCGACCGTCGTCCGCGCGGGGATCTCGAAGGACACACCATCGACCGCGCGCACGGTCCCGGCGTCGGTGCGGAACTCCGTCACCAGATCGCGGATCTCGAGCACGGGCGCCGCCGATAACCCCATCACCGCGCAGCGTACATCATGGCGATCGGGGCGACCACCGGCGAAGCCGGAGCGACGACAGCAGGACCGACACGCTCGACAGCGACATCGCCGCGCTCGCGAGCACCGGGGACAGCTGCCAGCCGGTGACCGGCGCCACCTTCCGATTGAAAACCCAGTACGAACCTCCGTTGGAAACAAACGACTCGGAATTCACGGTTCCCGCGTTCGGCGTGACCGTGCTCGATCGCCAGGAGTCGGAGCTCGTGACGGCGGCGATGGCGGTCGTGAGCGACAAGTCTCCCGCGGACGCCAAGATCCTCGA
>WBZN01000654.1_pt1 | contig 24739 bp, 21 predicted proteins | sample 5204281 | NCBI WGS metagenome assembly WBZN01 (sample SAMN12344347, study PRJNA552823) | activated sludge metagenome | biome: Activated sludge suspended growth; feature: Nitrification reactor; material: Wastewater; isolation source: activated sludge from nitrification reactor of wastewater... | reverse complement strand
GCGCCGGCCACCCCCGCCTGCGGTGGATCGCGTGCTCGCGGCCAAGTCGCTCGGCGCGCTCGCGATGTTCGCGGTGCTCGCGGCGGCCGGGGTGGTGCTCGAGGGCGCGGCGATGGTCGCGGCGGCCGCGCTGATGCTCGTCGCGCGCAGACCGCCGAAGAAGGCGTTCGCGCTGGTCGACTGGCAGCTGCTCGTGTTCTTCGCGGGCCTGTTCGTGGTGGTGGCGGGGATCGCACACGCGGGCCTGATCGCGCAGCTGTTCGATGTCGTGTCACCGGTGATCGGACGCGGTGATGCCGCCGGTGATCTCGCGTTCATCGCGATCGTCGTGATCGCGTCGAACCTGGTGTCGAACGTCCCGCTCGTGATCGTCGCCGTCGGCTGGGTCCCCCACATGGCGGATCCCACGTGGGGCTACATCATGCTCGCGGTGGGCTCGACGCTCGCGGGCAACCTGACCTTGTTCGGCTCCGTCGCGAACATCATCGTGATGGAGAGCGCCGGGCCGCGCGGCGAGATCGGCTTCTGGCGGTTTCTCCGGTACGGCGCGGTGATCACGATCGTCGACCTCGTCGTGGCGTTCGCGATCCTCGGCGGCGAGCGGGCGATCGGCCTCGTCAGCTGGCTCGGTCTCTAGCGGCGAGCGCGACCGGCGCCTCGCCATTCCACGCGAATCGCCAGCGCAGCAGTCCTCCGACGATCCGCGCGGCCTCGGCCTTCCTGAGGGCGTCGAACTGCGGGCTGCCGACGAGCAGCGCGCCGATCGCGGACAGGGACGGTTCGTGGCCGACCAGCACGAGCGCCGAGGTCGGCGGAAGCGCGCTCAGAGCGGCGACGATCTCGCGCGGGCTGCCCTCCGGCGCGAGCGCCGGGGTGACGTCGATCGCGAGCTCGCAGTGCAGACCGGAGACCACGAGCTCGGCGGTCTGGACCGCGCGCACGAGCGGGCTGGTCCACACATGGGTCGGCAAGCAGTCGTGCCAGCGCAGGCGATCGCCGAGGGCTCGCGCCTGGACCCGACCATGAGCGGTCAGGTTGCGGTGCGGATCGGGGAGCGTAAGCGTCTCGTCGACCGCATCGGCGTGGCGGATCAGGAACACCTGCAAGGTTCCTGTATTGTAGCCGCGATGTCCCGGATGTGTACGTGCGTCCTGGCGGTGATGACCGCGTGCGGGCGCGGCCAGCCCGCCCGCCCGCCGGCCTCGAGCACGACCGCGGAGCCTGCCGACGGTCCCCGGCCCGGTGAGATCCTGACCATGGATCTGGTGCTCGAGCGGATCTCGACGACCTATCGCCGGCAGCTGCGGCGGTGTTATCAGAGCTTCCTGAAGCACAACGGCGGCGCCGGGGGCAAGGTCACCCTCGAGTTCACCGTCGATGCCACGGGGCACCTGATCAACCCGCGTGCCTCCGGCATGACGCCGGAGATCACGACCTGCATCACCCGGCGAATGTCGGAGTGGTACTTCGCGCCGCCAGCGTCCTCCCGCGAGGAAGCGAGCTTCAGGATCCCGCTGATGCTCGTGGCGGAGTGATCTGGCCTATCTTCCCCCCATGAAGCTCTATGGCACCACGACCTCTCCGTTCGTCCGCCGCGTCCAGGTGGTCGCGACCGAGCTCGGCGAGCCGGTCGAGCGGATCGACACCGCGAGCGACGCGGGCCAGGCCGCGCTCCGCGAGATCACGCCGATCCGGCGGGTTCCGGTCGCGGTGATCGACGGGCGGACCCTGTTCGATTCGCGCGTGATCATCGAGTGGCTCGCCACGACGCGCGGCTACGGCACGATCGCCCCGCCGCGCGATCGCTGGCGCGAGGCCAACCTCGTCAACGCGATCGACGCGGCGCTCGACGCCGTCGTCCAGGTGTTCTACCTGCGCCGCGATGGGATCGCGATCGATGGCACGCCGTACGCGAACCGCCAGCTCGGCCGCGCGGACGCGATCTTCACCTGGCTCGCGACCCAGCTCACCTCCGACAAGGCTGGCTTCGGCCCCGGGTTCGGGCTCGCGGAGCTGTCGCTGATCTGCGCGCTCGACTGGATGGAGTTTCGCGCCACCTATCCGACCGAGCGAGCCGCCGCGCTCGCCGGGGTCCGCGCCGCCTGGGGGGATCGGCCCTCGCTGGTGGCGACCAGGCCCAGGGCGTGATCGTGCTCCCTGACCGCGGTGACCGGGATGACGAGGGGCGTACCTGATGGAGCGCGGCACCGACATCGCACGGGCGGCGGCGGCGATCCGCCGCGGGGGGCTCGTGGCGTTTCCCACCGAGACCGTGTACGGCCTCGGCGCCGATGCCTCGCGCGGCGACGCGGTCGCGCGGGTGTTCGCGGCGAAGGGCCGGCCCACCGGGCATCCGCTGATCGTGCACCTGGCCGCCGATGCGCAGCTCGATGACTGGGCGCTCGAGGTTCCTGACGCCGCGCGCCGGCTCGCCGCGGCCGCATGGCCCGGCCCGCTCACGATGATCCTGAAGCGCGGTCCGCGCGTCGCGCCGGCGACCACGGGCGGCGCGGACACCGTCGGGTTGCGGGTGCCGGCTCATCCGATGGCCCAGGCGCTGCTCTCCGCGTTTCGGGGCGGGATCGCCGCGCCGAGCGCGAACCGGTTCGGTGCCGTGAGCCCGACGACCGCGGATCATGTCGCCACGGATCTCGGCGAGGCCGTCGACTACCTTCTCGAGGGAGGCGCCTGCACGGTGGGGGTCGAATCGACGATCGTCGACCTATCGCGTGGCCGCGCCGTGCTGCTGCGGCCCGGAGGCATGCCGCGGGAGGCGATCGAGGCGATCACCGGCCCGCTGGCCTCGGCCGATCTCGGAGCGCCTGCCGCCCCCGGAACGCTGGCGAGCCACTACGCCCCGCGCGCGCAGGTGATCGCCGTGGCCCCCGAGGCCGTCCCTCGCGAGGTCGCCGCGGCTCGCGGCCGCGTGGCGGTGCTCGCCCCGGCGTCGGCGGTGCTCCGGTGGCCACAGCTCTCGGCGATCACCCGCACGCTCCCTGACGACGCGGCCGGGATGGCCCGCGAGCTCTACGCGGCGCTGCGCGATCTCGATGCCGACGGCGTCGATGTGGTGATCGCCGCGTTGCCTCCGGCGGCAGGGCTGGGCGAAGCTGTCGGCGATCGGCTGCTCCGCGCTGCCGGGCCGCGAAGGAACGAGACATGACGAACCCACGCGTCGGCATCATCATGGGCTCGCACAGCGACTGGGAGACGATGAAGCACGCCTCCGAGGTGCTCGCGCAACTCGGCGTGGCACACGAGTCGACGATCGTTTCGGCGCATCGCACCCCGGATCGGCTGTTCGAGTACGCCGAGGCGGCCGAGGGCCGTGGGATCTGGGTGATCATCGCAGGCGCGGGGGGCGCCGCGCACCTGCCCGGGATGACCGCGGCCAAGACGCGGCTGCCGGTGCTCGGGGTTCCTGTCCAGAGCAAGGCGCTCAGCGGGATGGACTCGCTGCTCTCGATCGTGCAGATGCCGCGCGGGATCCCGGTGGGCACGCTCGCGATCGGCGAGGCGGGTGCGACCAACGCGGGCCTGCTCGCCGCGGCGATCATCGCGCTCCATGATCCCGCCGTGGCCGGCAAGCTCGACGCGTATCGCACCGCACAGACCGAGCGGGTCCTCGCGGAGCGGCTCCCGTGACCACGTTCGGGCCGGGGGCGACGATCGGCGTGCTCGGCGGCGGTCAGCTCGGCCGCATGATGGCGGTGACGGCGCGCCAGATGGGCTACCGGATCGTCGTGCTCGATCCGAGCCCGCGCTGCCCGACCGCGCAGGTCTCCGATGGGGTGGTGGTGGGCGCGCTCGATGATCTCGAGGCCGCATGTCACCTGGCCCGTCAGGTCGACGTGATCACGCTCGACACCGAGCACGTGCCGGCGGAGATCCTCGCCGCGCTCGACCAGATCGCGCCGGTGCGCCCTGGTGCCGGAGTGCTGCGGACGATCCAGGATCGCCTGGTCCAGAAGCAGTTCCTCGATCGCATCGGCATGCCGCAGGCGGCGTGGGCACCGGTCGGCGACCCGACCGAGCTCGACCGCGCGCTCGCGAAGGTCGGCCGCCCCGCGATCCTGAAGGTTCGGCGCGCCGGCTATGATGGCAAGGGCCAGGTCCGGATCGAGCCCGATGCGGATGCGCCGGCGCAGCTCGCGCGGTTGCGGGGCGAGCCTGCCGTCGCCGAGGAGGTCGTCAAGTTCAGCCGCGAGATCTCGGTCGTGCTCGCGCGCGGGCTGACCGGCGAGATCGAGATCTATCCGGTCGCCGAGAACGTGCATCGCCGGCACATCCTGCACACCACGCGGGCCCCGGCCCCGATGTCTCCGCCCGCGCGCAAGCGAGCCGAGGAGGTCGCGGTCGCGGTCGCCGAGGCGCTCGGGCATGTCGGGGTGATGGCGGTCGAGATGTTCGATCTGCCCGACGGTACGTTGCTGATCAACGAGATCGCACCGCGCACCCATAACAGCGGTCACTACACGTACGGCGCGTGCGCGACCTCCCAGTTCGAGCAGCACGTGCGCGCGATCTGCGGCCTCCCGCTCGGCGATCCCCGGGCGCTGACCGGGGCGGTGATGGTCAACCTGATCGGCGATCTGTGGAGCGCCGGGCCGCCTGCCTGGCACCACGTGCTCGCGCGGCCCGAGGCGCGGCTGCACCTGTACGGCAAGGACGCACCGGCGCCCGGTCGCAAGATGGGGCACGTGGTCCTCCTGGACGAGGATACGGACCGCGGACTGGTGGTAGCAGAATCGCTGATTTCTTTGCTAACCCCGCGAACGTGATAGGGTTCCGGCCAGGGAATGGCGACCCTGGTCTATTCCGACGTCGACGGCGTCGACCGCTCGTTCGCGCTCGGAACCGAGCCGGTGATCGTGGGCCGGGGTCCCGAGTGCGCCATCCGGAGCAGAGATCCCCGGGTCTCCCGTACGCACGCGCGGTTCTTCCTCGAGCACGGGACGCTGTGGGTCGAGGATCTCGGTAGCTCGAACGGGATCTTCATCGGGCCGAACAAGGTGCAGCGCGCGCCGGTACCGACCGGCGAGATCATGCTGATCGGCAGCCTGGTGATCCGCCTGCTGCCGCTGAGCGGAACGTTGCCGCCGCCGGTGGGGCTGCACGGCACGCTCGCCACGTGGCTCGATCTCGAGCGCAAGACCCGGGCGACGGTCGAGGACGAGCGCGATGCGTTCGCCAAGCGCGTCGGCGAGCTCCACCAGGAGATCGCCACGCTCAAGCTGCCCGAGACGCTGTCGCCGGATGTCACCGTGCCGGGCGGGTTCAACGCCGAGGCGATCCGGCTGCGCGACGAGGCCGAGGCACGCGCGGCGGCGCTCGAGCGCGCGCTCGCTGCGGTGCAGGACGAGCTCGTCATGCTGCGCGAGGGCGGCATCGGGAGCCGCGCTCAGACCCGCAACGAGGACACATCACCCGCCAGCGAGGATCCCGAGGACACGCTGCAGATGCGTGGCGAGCTCGGCGAGCTGCGCATGAAGATCCGGGAGCTCGAGCAGGATCTGGCCGAGCGCGCCGGCCGGGCGTCGAACGCAGATCACGAGTCGTCGAGGCTGGCCCAGGAGATCCTGCGGCTGCAGGCGTCGCTCGACGATGCCGAGGCGGCGCGATCGATCGCCGAGCATGCGCACGGCGAAGCGATGCGCGAGTCGCAAGCCTTGCGCGACGACCTCGACAAGCTGCGCCGGAACAGCGCCGCCGAGCTCGAGATCGCGCGGCTCGACATCAGCCGGTCACGGGAAGCGAAGCTGATGGCGGAGACCGCCGTCGGGATCGCCACGGCCGAGAAGCTGGCCGAGGCGGACGTCGTGATCAACCGCCTGCAGCGGGAGATCTCCGCGCTGAAGACGACCGCGGCGGAGCCCGAGGCGCGCGTCCAGGTCGCGGTCGATCAGATCACGACGCTCACGGCGAAGCTCGAGAAGCTCGAGAAGGATCTCGCGGCAGCGCAGATCCGTGCCCAGGGCGCCGAGCGCAACTTGTCGGGCGCGACCGCCCAGGCGGCGAAGGCCGAGGCCAAGGCGGCGCTGCTCGAGCACAAGATCGCCGATGCCGAGGCCAGGGTGAAGGCCGGCGAGCACGAGAGCGCGAAGACCCTCGAACGGATCCACGCGCTCGAGACGCGGCTCGGGGCGGGGGACGCGCCGCTGCAAGCAGCCGAGGCTCGCGCCGCGAAGATCTCGGCCGAGCTGGTCGAGCTCGCCAGCCAGTTCGAGACGCGGCGCGTTCGGCTCGTCGAGCTCGAGCAGCAGCTCGCCGGTGCGATCGCGGCGTCGAACGCATCCGACGCGCAGGCGGCCGCCGTCCGGGCCGAGCTCGCGACCGCCGAGGCCGAGCTCGCGACCGCCGAGGCGAACGCGGCCGAGCTCGCCGCGCGGCTCGATCAGCTCGGCGCGGCGAGCAGCGCGATCGCCGCGGCCAACAAGCTGCGGGACGAGGCCGTGGCCAAGCTCGCCGCGGCCGACAAGCGGATCGGCGCCGCCGATCGGCGCGTGGCAGACGCCGAGCAGCGCGCGAGCGCCGCCGACACGATGGCCAAGGCGATGGCGAAGGATGTCGCCGAGGCGCTCCGCCGCGCCGCCGACACCGACAACCGCGTCAAGACCGTGCACCGCGAGCTCGCGGAGGCGCTCCGGCGCGCGGAGCAGGCCGAAGCGAACATCGATGCGGGAGCCAGCTCGATCAAGGAGCTCGAGCGGCGGGCGGCCCAGGCCGAGACGCGGCTCCAGGGAATCCAGGCCGAGGCGGACGCGCGCGTCGTCGCCATCCAGCGCGAGCTGATCTCGAAGGCCGAGGCGACCCGGCACGAGCTGACGGCCAAGCTCGCCGACACCGAGCGCGAGCTGTCGTCCAAGCTCGAGGCGGCACAGCGCAAGCTCGCGGCCGAGCGCTCGACGTCACACTCGATCATCGATCGCAAGACATCGCTCGAGCGAGAGCTGGCGGAGCTCCGGACCCAGCTGGCGCGGATCGAGCAGCGCGCCGCACAGGCGGAGCAGCGCGCGGACCACGCCGAGGAGGAGCTGGCCGACGCCGAGTCGCAGATCGAGACGCTGCAGGAGCGGGTCACGGAGCTCGAGGATGTCGAGGTGGACGAGGCGCAGCGCCAGGCCACCGAGACCGAACGCCGGAGGGCGGAGCTCAGCGCAAAGGCGGAGGCAGCCGATCACGCGATCGGTCTCGCGGGCGCGCTGCAGCGGCAGCTCGACGAGGCGATCTCCAAGCTCGCGAGGCACGAGCGCGAGGCGGCCAGCCGGGACCAGGATCCGCCAGGGGCGGCGCAAACCGAAGCGATGGTCGCCGAGCGGCTCGGCTCCGTGGAGCTGCGCATCCAGGAGGCGGAGGCCCAAGCCCGCGACGCCGAGGACCGCGCGCGCGAGTCCGACATCCAGATCCGCCAGGCCGAGCAGGAGGTCGCGAGGATGTCAAAGCTGATGATCGAGGCCGATCGGCGTGCGCAGCGGGCCGAAGAGGCCACGCGCGCCGCCAGCGGCAACGCCGACGCGGATCGGCGCGTGCAAGCAGCCGAGCAGGCGTCCAAGGAGCTCGAGCGTCGGCTCGCCGAGGCGACCGCCAAGCTCGCCGAGGCGATCAGCAGGCTCACCTCGCTGCAGAAGGAGTTCGATGCTGCGGAGCACGTGCGGTCGTTTGCCGCCGAGACCGAGCGCGAGATCGCGCAGCTCCAGCGCGACCTGCGCGACGCACGCCTCAAGGCCACGCAGATGACGCTCGAGCGCGATCGGCTCGAGAGCGAGCTCAAGGATGCGCACAGTGGCGATACCGATACCACCAGCCGGCTCGTGCCGATCACGCCAAGTGCCCGGCCGACCTACGATCCGGAGGCCACGGCGCCGGCGGATCTCAGGAAGTACGAGTCGATGATCGCCCAGACCAGCGAGCTGCAGAATCAGGTGCGGCGGCTCGAGCGCGAGGGCGCGGAGCTCCGCGCGTTGCTCGCCGATGCCGAGCAGAAGCTGCGCGATGCGATCGATCGCTCTGACGAGGACGACAGCGAGTCCACCCGCACCGGCGCTCAGCTTCCGATCGTGCTCGCCGAGCACGTCAGCATGCTCGAGGAGTCGATCGATTCACTGCGCGCCAACATGCGCGCAGCCAGCGACGAGACCGCCGCGATGAACCAGTCGAAGTCGGTGGTGACGATCGCGAGCGCGGTCAATCAGGCGCAGGCGGATGTCGAGCGCGCGCGCGGGGCGATCAAGCTGCTCGCGTCCGCGATCGGGATGAAACGCAACCGCTGAGCTGGCCAGGCGCGATCTACGTTAGCTCGGATGGGCGAGGTGCGCGGCGAGGAACGCGAGGCTATGGCCGACCCGCTGGCTCCAGAACGCGAAGTCGTGGCGCCCTGGCCCGAGGAAGAACTCGTGCTCGAGGTGCCTCGCGAGCAACAGGTCATGCACGTACAGGGCGCCGTTGTTGAGCAGGAAGTCATCCTCGGTCCCGCAGTCGAGATAGAGCGCGAGCTTCCCCGGCTCGAGCTTGCCGATCAGCACGACGGGATCGTGCGACTGCCAGTCGGCGAGGTTGGTGCCGAACACCGAACGCACCCAGACCCCGAGCGCCCCGACGGCGGTGCCCCAGTGGGTCGGCTCGGTCTCGAGCACGACCTTGCCCTTCTCGTACGGGAACGGGCCGTTGTACATGAGCGCGACGACCCCGGAGTGGCTCGCGGCGGCCGCGAACAGATCCTGGTGACGCATCGAGAGCTCCATCGCGCCGAAGCCGCCCATCGACAGCCCCGCGATGCCGCGTCCGTCGCGCCGGGCGATCGTGCGGTATCTCCGATCGACCCAGCCGAGCAGATCCTTGGTGATGTACGTCTCGTACGCCGAGCGCTTGACGCAGGTCTTGTTCCTTGGCTGCGTCGGGATCAGCAGCCCGGTGCCGTCCTTGAGGCACGCCTCGTAGTCGATCTTCATCGACGAGTCCGTGTACCAGTTGTTGTCACCGTCGGGCATCACGACGATCGCGCCGAGTCCGAGCTTGTCGGCGGCCTGATCGAGGTGCCCGAGCTGGGTCCAGTTGGTCTCGTCGCCGGTGAGGCCGTTCAGGTAGTAGAGCACCGGCCAATGCTTGTCGGGTGACGCGTCGTAGCCCGCGGGCAGGTAGATGACCACGTCCTTGTCCACGCCGAGCGCGTCGCTGTGGAAGCTCTCGGTGACGACGCGGCCGTTGCCGTGCGCCGGGACCTCCGGGGCGGCGGTGGTCTTCGCGACCGGATCGGGGCTGGCGCCGTGCGAGCAGGCGGCGAGGGCGAGGAGCGCCGTGACGAGCCGCATCAGCGCACCACCGGCAGGACGGTGACGGCCTGGATCGTCGTCGTGCGAAACGACAGCGCGAGCTCGACGAGCCGCTCGGCAGCCGTGGCGACCTCGGGATCGACCGCGCGCAGCGCCGCGATCGCCTCGCCGGCGCCGGATCTCAGGCCGAGCGGCGCCTGGACCCCGCCGAAGCTCATCAGCACGTCACGCAGCGTCGGCGACGGCGGGTAGACCTCGAGGCCGACGGCCGCGTCGATCTTGGTGAGCGCGCGGGCCTCGGCGAGCGCCGCATCGAGCCCGCCGATCGCATCGACGAGCCCGAGCTCCTTCGCGCGCGTCCCGGTCCACACCCGGCCCTGCGCGATCGGCAGGATGTCCTCGAGCGTCTTGTGCCGGCCCTCCGCGACACGCCCGACAAACACCTTGTACACGGCCTCCATCGAGCTCTGGATCACGGCCTTCTCGTCCGCACGCCACGGCATGAAGCTGGTCATCATCGTCGCCCGCTTGCCGCGTCCCATCGGGAACGTGGTGACGCCGACCTTGGCGAGCGCCGCGCCCGGGGCGATCTTGCCGCCGACCACGCCGATCGATCCGGTCAGCGTGTCCGCGAGCGCGAAGATCTTGGTCGCGTCGCTCGCGATGTAATAGCCGCCGCTCGCCGCGACGTCGCTCATCGAGACGATCACCGGCTTCTTCGCCTTGAGCTGATGAACGGCCTCCCAGATCAGCTCCGAGGCCTGCGCGCTGCCCCCGCCCGAGTCGATCCGGATCACGACCGCCTTGATGGTGTCGTCGGCGGTGATCGCCCGCAGCGCGGCGACCAGCGTATGCGATGCGATCTGCTGGCGCGCTCCGAGCACGCCGTCCCCGTCGCCATCGACGATGTTGCCGAGCGCGTAGACGACGGCGATGTGATCGCCGACCGGCCTCTCCGGGGGCATCGCCCCGATGAACCGCGCGATCTTGAGCATCGCCTGGAGCTGATCCTTGCCACCGCTCGGCTCGAGCGGGAGCTCGGTCCACGGTCCCGACACGGTCACCTGATCGCGAAACGCCTCGAACGCGATCACATCGTCGACCAGGTGCGCGGCCTTCGCCTCCACGGACGGAAACAGCGCGTCGTCGATCAGCGTCTTGACCGCGGCGGTGTCGAGCTTGCGGTCGCGGCTGATCACCTCGACCATCGTCTCGTAGCGGTGATCGAGGATCGCGCCGAGCGTCTCCTCCATCTCCTTGGACGGTGCGTCGCGGGTCAGCGGCTCCGCGGCGCCCTTGTAGGCGCCGACGTGCAGGAAGTCCGCGGTGATGCTGAGCTTGTCGAGCAAGGCCTTGATGTGGATCGGCATCGCCGCCGGCCCGGGGATCGCGATCTGACCGAGCGGCGCGAGCCCGATCCGCTCGCAGGCCGCCAGGATCAAGTAGGGCGCGTTCGTCGCGTCCTCGGTGTGACACGCGACCTTCTTGCCGGCGGTGCGCAGGTCGTGCATCGCGGCCCGCAGCTCGATCACATCGGGCAGGCTGATCTCGAGCGGCGCGAGCCGAACCAGGACGCCCGTGAGCGTGCTGTCCTTGGCGAGATCGCGCAGCCGATCGATCACCTTGCGCAGCTCGGTGCCGTGACCGCCGGTGACCGAGAACGCCGCGCGCTCGACCACCTCGCCGTCGAGCTCGAGCACTCCCCAGTGCGGCTTGGTCTCGTCGAAGTCCTTCGAGCGCTCGGGTGCCTCGTACGGACCGGGCTTCTCGATGCTCTCGGCGATCTTCGAGAGCACGTTCTTGAGATCGAGCCCGCCGAGTCCGCCGCCCTCCTCCTTGTTCTTGCGTCTGCCCTCGTCACGGTCCGCGTGTTGCGCCGCGCTCGTGGACCACGGATCACCGGCGAGACCCGCGGCACCGCCATCGTTGGGAACGTCGAGGTGCGACGGCTGGCTGTCGCACGCGACGAGCAGCGCAGCGACGAGCAAGGTTCGACGGGCAGGAAGACGGGCCATGGGCCCGTTCATATCACGCTAGCCAGAACCGCTTCCGGAGCCCTCCGCCGGTGCCGGTGTTGGCGGGGTCGGAGCTGGGGTCGGGGCCGGAGCCGGAGCGCTCGCACCTCCGGAGTCCAAGGTGAGCCGGTCGAGCTGTTTCTGCGCCTTCGCCGTTCCGGGATAGATCTCGAGGTACGCCTTGAACGCTTCGATCGCCTGCTCCTTGCGTCCTTGCTGCTGGTACGCCTCGGCCACACCCCACAAGGCCGGCTCGTAGCGCGAGGACACGGCGAGCGCGGCGCGGAACTTCGAGAACGCGCTCGCGAACTGCTTGGCGTCGATGTGGCAGTAGCCCATCCCGGTCAGCGCCTCGACGCCGTTCGGCTTTTGCTCGAGCGCCTTCGCGTACAGCTCCATCGCCTTGCCGCAGCTGCTCTCCGCGATCGTGTTGGCCCGGGCGAGCAGCCGATCATACGAATCACCGCCGACCGCGACCTCCGGTGTCGGCTTCGGCTTCGGCGCGGTGGTGCCACCATCCTTGGGGGGATCTTCGGGCGGCATCTGGTCGGTCTTGGCGACCGTCGTCTCGATCCGCGCCGCGAGCGCCTTCGCGCCCGCATGCTCGGGCTGTGCCGCGAGCACCTGCTCGACGAGCGGCTTCGCATCCGCGGGCTTGTTCTGGGCATAGTGGACGAGCGCGAGGTGGAACCGCGCGCGGACGTCGCCCGATGCCTCGAGCTTGTCTTCGCCCTGATCGAGGGCCGTGAACGCCGCCCTGGCGTCCTCGAGCTTGGTCTCGCGGAACAGCAGCAGCGCGTCGGCGAGGGCGACCTCGCGCGTCCATCCTGCCGTCGCGGTGAGCTTGGCCTTGTCGAGGTAGCGCTTGACGTCGCGCGCGGGCTTGGCCTTCATCCGGAGCACCTCGGCCATCGCGAGATTGGACGCAGCATCGTCTGGCGTCGCCTTGACCGCCTTCTCCGCCGCGACCGCCGCATCGAGCAGCACCGTCTCGGCGTCCTTGCGCAGCTTGGCGGCGTCGGCCTTGTCCGGCGTGACCGTCGCGCGATCGATCAGCCCCTGCGCGATCGCCGCGCCGAGGTGCGCCTTGAGCGCGAGCGCCCCCGGATCCGCAGACCCTTCGAGGGACTTCAGCGCGTCGCGCAGCCGGGGCTCGTTGTCGGCGGGCAGCTCGCCCCGCGCGACGTCGACTGGGGTCATCACGGGCGCCGCGGGCGCGTCGATCACCGGGGTGATCACGGGCGGCGATGCATCGGCCACCGTCGCGACGAGCGCCGCATCCGCAGGTGCCTTGACGACCTGCTCGGGCTTGGCCTTCCGGATCACGAACACATAGATCACCGTCGCCGCCGCGCCCATCACGAGCAGCGCCATCAGCAGGATCCACATCCCACCGCGCGAGCCGCGCCGTTCGGGGAGCAGCTCCTCATCGTCGTCGAGCGCCTTGACCTTGCCGGTCTGGAACCTGGCCTCGTCGCTCGGGATCATCCGGACTCGCCCCGCGAACGCGGGCTCGTCGGGAATCGCCGACAGCTTGCCGCCGAGCGGCCCCCGCGGCTCTTCGATCGCCGCGCCTTGAGGCGAGACCCCGTCGGTGGCCCACGCTGCCGTGCTGCGATTCCCGGCCGGCACCGACGGGCCGCGCGGTCGCTCCGGGGCGGGTGGCGGTGCGGGTAGCGGCTCGGACTGCGACTGCGGCCGCTTCGCGGGCGGCGGCGGCGGCTGGGTGAGCGGGCGGCGGGTCGGGGGCGCGATCGCCGGCAGGTTCGAACCCGAGCCCATCGGGGGTGTCTTCGAGCTCTGGGGCCTCACGCCGCTCCGCGGCGCGGACTGGGGGAGCGGCGGCGGGGTCGTGCTGCGACGCGACTTGAAGGTCGTGCGGATCTCGTCCTCGTCGTCGGGCACGATCGTCCCGCCGGCGGCGGACGCGCCAAACCCCAAGACCGTGCTCTGCACCTCCTTCGGGGCCGGCTTGGTCGAGCGATCCTGGCGGGTCGTGCGCGCCTCCTCACCGACCGCGAAGTACTGGCTCAGCTCGGCGATGTCACCGAGGCGCTTCCATGTCTTGCCCGTGCGGGAGATCAGCGACTCGCGTGTGACCACGCCGGCGACGATCCACTGCTGCAAGATCGCGAGCTCGCGGCAGCTCTTCTGCTCGCCGCTCTCGAGGCGAATCAGCCACTGGCGAACGTCGGTCGGATCTTCGTTGATCGCCGGCCGCACCACGGTGTCCTCGCCGATGAGCGAATCCGCGTGCTGGTTCGGCGCGGAGTCCGCGCGCGTGGCCGGCCTCGTGGACGCCGTGCCCGCGCGCGTCTCCGCCGGCGGCGGCGCACCGACGTTGGTGTTCGCTCGCTTCCGGATCTTGAACATATGACCGCAGTGCGTGCACTTGACGGTGACCCCACCCGGCTTCAGGCGCGCTTCGTCGAGCTCGTACTCGGTCTGACACTTCTCGCAGCGAACGTCCATGGTCTGGTGGCTTCGGATCGGTCACGGAACCGGCGTTGTTTCCGCGTCTTAGCGAGGCAAGTTACCACGGCGTTTCGACCGGTGCACCTTGGGCGCCGCCACGCGATCGACTATCGTGGACTCATGACCGAGGGCCGGGAGCGTGACGAAGGGCGCGTCGCAGAACGCGTCGCCGTCGATGCATTCGTGAAGGTGCTCGGCTCCGATGGACAGGAGCTGGTGTTTCGCACGCGCGATCTCTCCGATGGCGGCCTGTTCCTCTACACCAAGGTCGCCCGCAGCTATCCGATCAAGGTCGGCTCCACGCTGCTGCTCGAGCTCTACGACTTCGATCAGCACGTCACCTGCAAGGTGGTCGTGATGCGGGTCGTCGAGCCCGGCAGCGCCGAGAGCGCTCGGTTCCCGACCGGGTTCGGCGTCAAGATCGTCGAGTGCAGCGAGCCGGCCCGCCGTACGTTGACCGCGATGATCGCCCGGATCAAGTCCGGGGAGGTCTACTGACCCGCATCGTCGCGCTGACCATTCCTAACCAGCTCGCCCGGATTGATCCAAAGCCTGACCTTGGATTGCGACGAGCGGACCAGCACGTGCCACGTGCTCGTGCCACGAGCCACGAGCCACGTGCTCGTGTCACGTGCACGTGCCACGTGCCACGTGCCACGTGCTCGCGGTTAACGGCACATCTTCGTCAACATCTCGACCATCCTGACAACGAGCTGCTTCCCACGCACGAGGTCCGGATCGGGTATTACGTGAAGTAACCGCACTACATCGAGAACTGCTCCGCACTCCATGGCCTCCCCTCGTGCGATCGCGTAACAGTGAGCTCGCTCCGCAATGCTGGTCTTGCCGGTGCCCTCCCCGATGTTGAGTGGTACTGACATCGCGGCACGGCGCCACTGATCGGCCAATGCCGCATTGCCGCGCGGCAGCTGTGCCAACCACGTAAACACGCAAGACAGATGTTCGATCGCGCACGGGTAGACGTCGAGCTTCTCGTAGTCGAGCATGACGCTACCTATCGGCCGCCTGGTAGAACGGTTGCGTCGATTGAACGAGCACGAGCACGAGCACGAGCACGAGCACGAGCACGAGCACGAGCACGAGCACGGGCACGAGCACGAGCACGCCTCACGAGCACGCCTCACGAGCACGAGAGAGCGCAAGTCACCCACCATCACGCCTTTGATCCAGGCTCTATGCGATCCTGGTTAGAGGTCGCGCTCGAACACCAGGAGGCCGCTCTGCTCGAGGCACCGCAGCTTGATCAGCCCGGCGCCGTGCAATGAGTCTCGTGCGGAATCGAGCAGCGGTCCCATCGCCGGATCGCGACACGAGCCCGAGCGAACATCGACCCTGCGGCCGACCACCTCGACCGTTCCCCAGAGCCGCTTCCGCTTGAGCGCGCGATCGAGGTCGCTCGCGACCGCGGCCGGGAGCGGTCCGGTCGGCTCGCTCGGCGTGTCGCGGGCCGGCGCGGTCGGCGCGGTCGCGAGCGCGCCGGGCTGCGGGACCTGCCGCGGCTGCGCCTGTGTGATCGTCGCGGCCGCAGGTCTCTTGCGGCCGCGCAGTCCGAACACCGCGACGACGCCGATCGCGACCGCGACCGCGATCACGATCGCGGCGATCGGAAAGCTGCGGTCCTTGAGCGCCGTCCCACCGGGCTCGCCACGCCGTCCCCCGCCATACGGTAGCGGCGCGTGGCACCTCGGGCACTTGACGTACCCGGGAACCACTGCGACCCCGCACGCAGGGCACACCGCATTCATGCCGAGAGAATACCGCTGCGGTTCGACCGGGCGAGTTTTCAGCCTCGTCGTCGGCGGGACAGCACGAGCACGGTCAGTCCGCCGAGGGCCAACCCGCCCCACGGCGGGGCGTGGCCGGAGGTACTGCAACATCCCGAGGACGCCGCGACCGCCTCGCAGGTACCTGGATCCATGGAGACCGGATAGATCTCGCACACCGAGGCCATGTCGTCCGCGTCGAGGCTCTCCTTCTTGGTCTCGCCGCAGTCCTGAAAGTTGTACATCGTCGCCTCGACGATCTTGGGATCGCTGGTCACCGCGCACAGCGGCACCGAGCGCCCCTGATCGTCCACGCGCGGCGGGTCGCCGGCCGCCAGGCACGGATGCTCGAGCCCGTGGAGGTGGCCGAGCTCGTGGGTCAGCGTGTTGCCGAGCTCGGCCTGGCAGCTCGCGTCGCCGAGCGAGACGCCGTCCTTCGAGATCGCGAAGTCGACACCATTGATCTCGATGTCGGCATCGACGATCGCGCCGTCGCGCGCGCTGTTGGCATCATCGACGTAGACCGCGGTCGTGATCCCGGCGGCCGAGGGCGCGTAGCAACGCGCAGGATCGTCCTTGGTCGCGGGGCGACACCACGACACGTCCCGGAACTTGATCAGGTTGACGTTGTCCTTGCCGACCTCGCGGTCCTCCGTACCAGCGATCCTCACCTCGATGAACGAGCACGCGCGATCCGCGGCGTTCCACGTCGCGATCGAGGTGTCGATCACCGCGCGCTCGTTGTCGCCGTTGATCTCCTTGGTGCCGTTGGCGTCGAGCGTGACGAAGATGCACCCCGATTCCCAGTACAGCGAATGGCCGGCCTTGGTCGGCCCGGTGCGTACGAACCCTTCGGGGAGCGCGAGGACCTTCACGCGATCGACGACCACGTGCGAGCGCTGCTCGAGATCGTTCTCGGGATGCGCCGCGATGGTCACCCGCATCCCCGGCGCGAGCACCTCCGGGCCGGGCATCGTGCGCATCGTCAGTCCGTCGACGGTGCCGCCGAGCTGGGAGACGACGACGTCACCGGTATCCGTCTGGACCGTCGCGCTGGTGACGATCCGGCTGGCGTCGCTCGTCCAGTAGCTGCGGGTCGCGGTGATCTGGCCCTCGATCACCATCGGCGCGGCGGCGGCCAGGCCCGGGACGCAGATCGCGGACAGCGCCACGAGACAGCGACGGGCGCAGCGCATGGGCCTGACCTTATCATCCCGTTCCCGCTCGTGTTACAAGGACGGCCCATGGCAACCGCGGATCGGCCCGTTCGTGTGCGGATCGCACCCTCTCCAACGGGGGACCCCCACGTCGGGACAGCGTACATCGCGCTGTTCAACTATGTGTTCGCGAAGAAGATGGGGGGCCACTTCGTGCTCCGGATCGAGGACACGGACCAGACCCGGGCGCGTGGCGACTCCGAGCAGATGATCTACGACGCCCTGCGCTGGGTCGGGCTGACCTGGGACGAGGGTCCGGATGTGGGCGGCCCGCACGCGCCGTATCGCCAGAGCGAGCGCGCGCAGCACTATCAGGACCACGCCGGCATCCTGCTCGATGCCGGCAAGGCGTACCGCTGCTTCTGCACGCAGGAGCGGCTCGCCAAGGTCCGGATCCAGCAGCAGGCCGAGAAGAAGACCGGTGGCTACGATCGGCACTGCCGCGACCTCGATGCTCACGAGGGTACGGCGCGCGCCACGCATGGCGAGCCGCACACGATCCGGCTCAAGGCGCCCCTCACCGGCACGATCATCGTCAAGGATCAGCTGCGCGGCGATATCTCGATCGACGCCAGCCAGGTCGACGATCAGGTCCTGCTCAAGTCCGATGGCCTGCCGACGTATCACCTCGCGAACGTGGTCGACGATCACCTGATGGAGATCAGCCACGTGATCCGCGCCGAGGAGTGGATCTCGTCGACGCCGAAGCACGTGCTCCTGTACCAGGCGTTCGACTGGGAGCCGCCGCTGTTCTTCCACATGCCGCTGCTCCGCAACGCGGACAAGTCGAAGATCAGCAAGCGCAAGAATCCGGTCTCGATCAACTACTACCGCGATGCCGGGATCTTGCCGAAAGCGCTGCTCAACTTCCTCGCGCTGATGGGATGGTCGTTCGGCGACGACCGCGAGAAGTTCACGCTCGCCGAGATGATCGAGGTGTTCTCGTGGGACCGCGTGTCGCTCGGCGGCCCCGTGTTCAACATGGACAAGCTGACGTGGCTCAACGAGAAGTACATCCACGATCTCGATTACGAGCAGCTCGCGGACACGGTGATCGAGTGGCGGTTCAACAAGGACTACTTGCTGAAGGTGCTGCCGCTCGTGCGCGAGCGGATCAAGAAGCTCGACGAGCTGATCCCCGCGATCGAGTACTTCTACTCGGGTGACCTCGACTACGCGCCGGTGCTCGCGGACATGAAGATCCCCGACGTCGCGCCCGCAGATGTCGCCAAGGCGTTGATCGGCTTCATCGAGATGCTCGAGGCGCGCGAGGGATTCACGGCGCCCGTCCTCGAGGAGGAGGCACGCAAGTGGTGCGAGGTGACCGGCTGGAAGTCCAAGCACGCGTTCATGCTGCTGCGGCTCGCGGTCACCGGCCGCAAGGCGTCGCCGCCGCTGTTCGAGACGATGTCCGTGCTCGGCAAGGAGATCACGCGTCGCCGGCTCCGACGGGCGGCCGAGGTCGTCGGCAAGTAGTGTTCCCCGCGCTCGCACCGCTCCGCTGGCTGCGCGCCATCAGCATCGATCAGTGGCGGGCGATCGATCGGGAGACCGAGCGGCGGCCCGGTGAGGCGGGTGCGCTCAGCTACAAGGTCCTGATCATCCTCGTCACCTGCGCGGTGTCGCTGACGCTCCAGGAGTACTTCGGCGGCCACGACACCTACACGGAGTGGTTCCCGAACGACGGCAGTCGCTACTGGGAGCTGTGGGGCTTCGCGTGGTGGTCGGGCTGGCGCGTGTTCGGTTACGTCGTGCTGCCGCTGATCGTGCTCTCGCTGCTGCCCGGCGAGCGCGTGGTCGACTATCACGTGTCGCTGCGCGGGGTCGGCAAGCACCTGTGGATCTACCTGACGATGTTCTGCTGCATCCTGCCGGTCGTCGTGCTCGCGTCGCGGGCCGGCGCGTTCCGCGAGACCTATCCGTTCTATCGCAAGGCGAATCGCTCGTGGTTCGATCTCGGCGCGTGGGAGCTGCTCTACGCCGCGCAGTTCGTCTCGCTCGAGTTGTTCTTCCGGGGGTTTCTGCTGCAGGGGTTGCGCCGCGCGCTCGGTTCGAACGCGATCTTCGTGATGATCGTGCCGTACAGCATGATCCACTACGGCAAGCCGCTGCCCGAGACGCTCGGCGCGATCGGCGCCGGGCTGATCCTCGGTACGCTCGCGATGCGGACGCGATCGATCTGGGGCGGCGTGCTGATCCACATCGGCGTCGCGGTGACGATGGACGTGCTCGCGATGCGCGGTTGCCCGCCGATCGGCAGCAACACGTTCTGTCACTGATGCGCGTGCCCGAGCGTACCGAGCGGCTGACGTTTCGCGCCTGGCGCGAGCGGAACGAGGACCTACCGCTCGCGATGATGCTGTGGGGCGATCGCCGGGTCACCGCGCTGGTCGGCGGACCGTTCACGATCGATCAGGTCCGCGATCGCCTCGCGTCCGAGCTCATCAACCAACGCGATCACGACATCGCGTACTGGCCGATCGCGCTGCACACCGGCGCGCCGGTCGGGTGTTGCGGGCTCAAGCCGCGCGCGCCGGCGCTGCGCGTGTTCGAGCTCGGCTTCTACCTCGCGCCGGCGTACTGGGCGCAAGGGCTCGCGTTCGAGGCCGGGCGCAGCGTGATCGCTCACGCGTTCGGCGCGCTCGGCGCGACCGCGTTGTTCGCCGGACATCACCCTGACAACCACGGCTCGAAGCGCACGCTCGAGAAGCTCGGGTTCTCCTACACGCATCACGAGCTGTATCCGGCGACCGGCCTGGAACATCCGGGCTACGAGCTACGGCCACCCGGCAGCGGCGAGTCCTGAGTCGTCGGCACCGGTACCGAGGCGGCGCTTCAAGTTGTCGCGATCTTCGCCTGTTGGAACGGCTCAGCAGCCGCGTCGCGAGCTGAATGGGTCACATGGCGGCTTCGCGCTGCCTGCGCCGCTGCCGGTCTGCGGCTCTGCGCTGCCTCTGCTGTGCGGTGGCAGTGGCTTCGGGTTCGGCTTGGGCCTCAGCTTCGGAGCTGGCCTTGTCGTGACAAGCTTTCCGGAGCCGGCGCTGGGTGTGGCGCCGCTGCCCCGGCCTGTGGTCGCGCCGGCGCTGCCTGCGCCGCCGAGATCCGTGCCGGCGCTTGCTGCGGTGGCGCTGCTGCCGGTAGCGGTGTTCCCGGTAGCGGTGTTCCCGGTAGCGGTGTTCCCGGTAGCGGTGTTCCCGGTAGCGGTGTTCCCGGTAGCGGTGTTCCCGGTAGCGGTGCTGCCGGGGTTATCCATCGCCACACCGCTGTCTGAGCTTGCCGCGCTGCTGCCGCCTGGCGCGCTGGGTCCCTCGATCTCACGGGGCGCCACCAAGACTCCCGTCTTGGCCTCGGGCCGCTTCGTGAGGCGCATGATCCCGAACGCGCCCACGACGCCGAGCGCGACCGCCGCGAGCGCGATCCACACCTGCTTCGGTGACCGCCGCCGCCTCGCGATCGGCACGGCGGTACTCGCGGCGGCCATCGCGGCGGCCATGCTGGCCGTGGAGATCCCCGGCACGGGTGTCGCGTACGTGGGGGGCGGCGAGATCCGCGAATCACTGGCATCGGGTGGGCTGAGCCCGAGCACCCGATGGGCGCGGGTCACGTACTGGTGCGCCGCGTCCGGATTGCCTGCGAACATCGCGAGGTCGAGCGTCAGCTCGGCCACGTTGGCGTAGCGATCGTCCGGGTTCTTCGCGAGGCATTTGTGGAGCAGCGGCTCGAGCGATGGGCCACGGACCATCGGGATCGGCGGATCGATCGCGACCATCACGCACATCTCGGAGAACGACTCGGCCGCGAACGGCCGGCGCCCCTCGACGAGCTCGTAGAGCACGGTCCCGAGTGACCAGAGATCGCTGCGCACGTCGACCGTGCGAGCCGAGCGCATCTGCTCGGGAGACATGTACGCCGGTGTGCCGAGCATCGAAGACGTCTGCGTCAGGGAGAGGTCGGTGCCGCCGGCCGACTTCGAGATGCCGAAGTCGAGGACCTTCACGATGGTCGACTGGTCGGGCCGCTGGCTCACGAACAGGTTGGTCGGCTTGATGTCGCGATGCACGATCCCGAGCGAATGCGCCTCGGCGAGCGCGTCACAAGCCTGAAGCAACAGGTCGACCGAGTACGAGACCGGCATCGCACCATTGCCCTCGATCATCTGTCCGAGATCGGCGCCCTGCAGGAACTCCATGACCATGTACGGCAGACCATCCTCGAAGGTCCCTACATCGGTGACCCGGGCGACGTGCTCGCTCTTCAACTTGGCCACCGACTGGGCTTCCCGAACGAACCGGGTGACCGTCTCTTCGTCCAGCGCCACGTCGCGGCGCAGCACCTTGATCGCGACGAGCTCATCGAGCGCGAGGTGGCGCGCGCAGTACACCAGCCCCATACCGCCGCGGCCCAGGAGCGACTCCACCTGGTACTTGCCGAACAGCACCGTTCCAGCGGCAATGCCGCTCTCGGCAGGATTCACTGTCGGGAAGCGTAGCGCCGAAATTGCGGCGACTCCGAAAAAACGGCTCTTCAAAAAGGGATGGGCGCAGCGGCTGTTACTCCGCTGCGCCCAAAATGAGCACGACCGTTCGACCGTAGGACAGACTATCCCCTACGCGTTTGCGTAGGTGGGCTCCACGTATTCCTTCGGGCTTCCCGACGAGCGGGCGTGCACTCCCAGAACAGAGGCAGATCCCTAGATAGCAGATGTAGGAGACAGTATTTGCCCCGGTTCTCGCATCGAACCGCCGGTGCTCGATTTCGACGTTAAGGATCGCGCTCGGTCCCGTCAACCGAAAAAATGCGCGAGTGATCACGTCGGCCCAAACACCTGACTACGGGAAGCACCGAACGCGCGATCGACGACGTCGACACGGTGAGCGATTTCGCACGATGCGCGATACCGCGGGTACGTCAGAAGAGGGGAGGGTGCGAGTCTCGCGCCTAGGCCCGGACGTGCATGCGCACCGGCGTTCGTCGAATCGGTCAGTGATCGACGTCGTTGTGGGGGGACTCGGCTCCGCCCGCGCGCCAGTTCGGCCCCTCTCCACCCTGCGTCGCGATCGAGCGAATCCCGCGTCCGAGCAACGACTCCTTGGTCTCGATGCCGTTCGCGCGATCCTCGACCGGCTTCGCGTGCTGGCCCGTGTCCATCCGGATCGCGTCGCACGGGCACGCCTCGACACACAAGCCGCACACGACACAGCGCAGCTCGTCGATCTCGAAGATCGCGGGCCGCTTCTCGATGCCCTTGTCGTCGGACTCTTCGGGGACGATCGTGATGCAGTTCGCCGGGCACACGGTCGGGCAGCACATGCACGCCACGCACCGGACGTTGCCGTCGTCGCGCATCATCAGGCGGTGTAGCCCGCGGAACCGCTCTGGATAGGTGACCTTCTCCTCGGGGTACTGGACCGTCTCGATCTCGCTGCGCCACTTCTCGTCCACCGGCGCGCCGGCCGCCGCACGGCCGGAGAGCTTCTTGAGCGGCAAGAACAGGTTTCGCGCGAAGTGCTTCAGCGTGATGCCGAGGCCCTTCGCGGTCGCGGCGAGGAACGTCGTGTCCAGCGGATCGGGTCGCGAGACCTGCACGGTCCGCACGCGCGGATGCACCGTCGACACGGCGATGATCTTGAGGCCTTCGACCGGCGCGGGCGCTTCCTCGTGGCCGTGTGACATCAGGTGCCTCCCATGAACAGCAGCATGATCAATGCCGTCACCATGATGTTCGCGAGCGACAATGGCAACAGCAGCTTCCACCCGAGGTTCATCAGCTGATCTGCGCGGAACCGCGGCAGCGTCCACCGGATCATCAACTGGAACCAGCACAACAGGATCACCTTCGCGCCGAACGCCGCGAACTGCATCGCGACCACGAGGCCGTGCGGCACCGCACGGAACCAGCCGCCGACCGAGATGTGGTTGACCTGGTCGATGTAGCCGCCGAACCGGAACCCATCGGCATCGAGGAACGGCACCTGGTAACCACCGAAGAACACGGTGGCGATCACCGCCGAGATGAACACGATCTCGATGAACTCGGCGAGGAAGAAGATCCCCCACCGCATGCCCGAGTACTCCACGAAGTATCCGATGATCTCGGGCTCGCCTTCGGGGATATCGAACGGCGCGCGCTTGGTCTCGGCGATCGCCGCCGTGAAGAACAGCACGAGGCCGACCGGCTGCCACAGCCATAGCCAGTTGAGCGGATTGGACCCGGACATCGCCGCGCTCGCGCCGTTGGCGGCGATCGCACCGGGCTCGAGCGTCCCCGTGACGAGGAACGCGCCCATCAGCGAGAGCCCCATCGCGACCTCGTAGGACATCATCTGAGACGAGCTACGCAGGCCGCCGAGCAGCGCCCACTTGTTGTAGCTCGCCCAGCCCGCGATCGTGCCGCCGTAGTTCGCCAGCGTGAGCACGGCGAAGTAGAAGATCAGGCCGAAGTCGATCTGGAACATCTGCAGCCGGATCGAGTCGCCGAACACCGCAACGCCGTCGACGTTGAGGTTGGGGTTCGTGGCCAGCAGGTAAGGATCGAGCGTCTGCGTCAGGGCGTGCGGATAGATCGTCGGTCCGAACGGGATGATGCAGAACGCGATCAGCACCGGCGCGAGCGCGAGGATCGGCGCGAGCGCGAACAGCCCCTTGTGGACGTTCGCCGGGACGAAGTCCTCCTTGAAGATCATCTTCAGCGCGTCGGCGACGAAGTGGAGGATGCCCTTGAGCTTGATCGGGCCGATGTTGGCGCGGTTGGGACCCAGCCGGTCCTGCATCATCGCGCTCTGGCGGCGCTCGGCCCACGTCAACAGCGACGCGAGCGGCATCACCAGCGCGAGCACGATGAACAGCCACTTCGTGCCGGGCCAATCGAGGATGTCGTAGATGCTCGGGAACTTCATCCTCGGCTCCCTGCGAACCGCAGCGACAGCGGACGCGCTTCACGCACCCAGGTCAGGTCCGCCCATGGCTTGACGGTCGCCGTCATGTCCTTGAACACCTCGCGCGCGTGGGTCCACGACAGCTTGACGCCCGAGGCTTGCGCGAGCCGGACGACGGCCTCCCAGCCGGGCAGCGCCTGGCCGGGCGGAGGGAAGGCAGCGTGCATGCGCTGCACGAGGCCCTTCGCGTTGGTGATCGTGCCGGAGCTCTCCGCCCACGCGGCGACCGGCAGCGCGACCTTCGCGTTCGGGACCGCGCCGCGCTCGAACGCGCTGATCGCGACGTACTCGAGCTCCTTGAGCCGACCCGGATCGATGCCGGGCAGCACATCCCCGAGGGCGACGATGCCGCGGACCGAGACCTCGAGCTCGTAGATCGGCCGGGTGGCGAGGCCGAGCGCGTCGGCGATCAGCTTGACGCCGCTCGAGTTCGGGTTGACGTCGGCGACGCGCAGCTTGCCGTCGGCACGCGCGGGCACCGGCGGCTTCCCGGCGATGTAGACGTTCGACACGCCCCACGCCACGGCGAGCTTGGCGAGCGCGAAGTTGTCCTCGTTGGAGTGCTGGGCCGACAGCACGACCGCGAGCTGCTGCCCACGGTCGGCGCGACCGACCGCGAGGCGATCCACGGCCGCGCGGATCGCGGGCTCCCAGCCGGCGGGCAGGCCGTCGAGCGTCGCGCCGGCGAGCCGCTGTTCGCGCAGCTCGTGATACGTGAACCGACCCTCGTCGCACATCCAGTAGTCGTTGACGTCGGGGTTGAGCCGCGGCACCAGGCGCCACGCGCGCTCGTTCTTGTGGTGGATCTCGATGTTGCAGCCGGTCGCGCAGCCGTTGCAGATCGAGGGCGTTGCCTCGAGCTCCCACGCGCGCATCGTGAACCGGAAGTCCTTCGAGGTGAGCGCGCCGACCGGGCACACGTCGACGGTGTTGAGCGAGTACGGGTTATCGAGCGCCTCGCCAGGCGCGGTGGTCAGGATCTCGTGGTCGCCACGGTTCGCGAACTCGAGCTGATGGCTGCCGGCGACCTCGTCGCAGACGCGG
>WBZN01000653.1_pt1 | contig 24740 bp, 22 predicted proteins | sample 5204281 | NCBI WGS metagenome assembly WBZN01 (sample SAMN12344347, study PRJNA552823) | activated sludge metagenome | biome: Activated sludge suspended growth; feature: Nitrification reactor; material: Wastewater; isolation source: activated sludge from nitrification reactor of wastewater... | reverse complement strand
CTGGTACGCTTCTCCGGCTTAATCTCGAGCAAGCTGACCGGCATTTCACGTGGCATGCGTTTGGCATATTCCTGGTAACCGGAATCTACCCAATCCGGCATCTTGTGGCCGATTGCAATGACATGACATTTCATGTCCGATAATCGTCATCCACACTGGTTGTTGATTCAAATACCATCAGAGATCAGAGCGTAGAGCTGGTAGGTTGTGACCAAAGCGCGCGAAGATTGTAATGTTCCCGTGCGACAGGCAACATGATATGCACGATCACTTCACCGGCATCCACCAGCACCCATTCCCCCGTTTGCTCACCTTCTATGCTATGCACTTTTCCGCCCGCAGCTTTTACTTTCTCCTGCACATGAAAAGCCAGAGACTTGGTCTGGCGAGTCGAATCGGCACTGGCAATGACGATAAATTCAAACAGCGAAGTTATTTTTGCAACATTGATGATGTCGATATCGTGGGCCTTGATATCCTCAAGTGCATCAACGATGATTTCGACCAGTTTTTGTGAATTCATGCTTTCTCAATATATAAAGAATTTAATCGAATATAATCTGCAACCACTTCTGGCAACAAATAGCGCGGGCTTTTACCGTTACCCGCCAGATCGCGAATCTGTGAGGCAGAAATCTCCAGTCGCGATGTCCTTGGAGTGAAAATATAACCAGCTGGTTGCAATTTCAAGTCATCAGCACTGAAAATACGGCGTTGGGTCCATTCGGACTCAATGTCTCCGGAGCAAATGAATCGATCATCGACCGGCGCATAGCCTGGGCGCGAAACAATGACAAAATGGCACACATGAAATAGTGCTCGCCACTCATGCCACTGATCGATTTTCAGAAAAGCATCGGCTCCGATGATAAAGCAAAGTGCAACACGGGAACCGAATTCCGCCCTGAATTCCCGTAATGACTCGATTGTGGTACTGATACCTGGGCGATTGATTTCCCTTTCATCGACGGCAAATCTGTCGTTGTCCTGAATTGCTAGCCGCACCATCTCCGATCGGGCCATTCTGGCTGCTGCCGGCGCTGCACGCAAGCGTGGCGATCCGGAAGGTACAAAAATCACGCGTTGCAGTCCAATGATGTCGGCCAATTCTTCGGCCATACGCAAATGGCCATAGTGGATCGGATCAAATGTCCCTCCATAAATACCAATTGCCGAAAGCGATTCAGTCGTATCCATTTACTGCCGGAGAGAACAGGAGACCGGCATCAGAGCAACGCCAGACGCATGTCCGACAGCACTTCGGAAAGCAGTGTGGTAAAACGGGCAGCAGTTGCGCCATCAATGACACGATGGTCGTAAGATAGGGAAAGTGGCAGCATCAACCGGGGAACAAACCGGTCGCCCTGATAAACCGGCTTCATCGTGGCTTTGGAAACTCCCAGTATAGCCACCTCGGGTGCGTTAATGATCGGCGTGAAGGCCGTACCGCCTATTCCACCCAGGCTGGAGACAGTAAAACTGGCGCCCTGCATGTCTATCGGTTTCAATTTGCCTTCACGCGCCAGGGACGACAATCTGGATAATTCTTCGGCAATCGTAATGATACCCTTCTGATCTACATCCCTGATGACCGGCACAACCAGTCCATTGACCGTATCCACGGCAAATCCGATATGGAAATAATGCTTGATGATCAGATTGGTTTCCCCTTCAACGCTGTTATCCAGCGATGCGTTGAATTCAGGATATTTTTTGAGTGGCGCAATCAATGCCTTCATCAGGAAAGCCAACAACGTCAATTTAACCTTGTTGCTGGCGCCAGGTTTGTTCGATTCCTGGCGTAATGCTTCGAGATCGGTGATATCCGCTTCATCGAACTGGGTAACATGCGGAATCATGACCCAGTTGCGGTGCAAGTTAGCCCCCGAGATCTGCCTGATACGAGCCAGTGATTGCAACTCAACGGGACCAAATTTGGCAAAATTGACTTGTGGCCAAGGCAACAGATTCAGTTCTGCCCCACTTCCAGCGTTACGCAGCTTCGACAACTCGGTTTTGACGTAAGCCTGTACATCCTCCTTGAGGATGCGATGCTTAGGACCACTGCCAGTAATCCGTTCGAGATTGACACCCAGTTCACGCGCAAAGCGGCGAATCGAAGGGCTGGCGTGAGCTTTGGTCGACACAGGCAGCACAGCATCGGAGGAAGCGACAGGTGGTTTGCCTTGACTCACCGAAGCAGCAATTTGCGGGGTAGTAGTCTGTTTTTCATCAGCGACCTTTCGATCGGCAGTTGAGGAGGGAGATACCTGGTCGGATTGCTGTGTCAGTTGTGCGGGTTGTGCCGATACCGTTTCAATCGCTAGAATGGCCGTACCTTCGGACACCTTGTCACCTGCCTTGACGAAAATTTCCCTCACCTGACCAGCATAAGGCGATGGCACCTCGATTGTTGCCTTGTCCGACTCCAGCGTTACCAGCGAATCTTCGGCCTGTACGCTATCCCCGTTTTTAACCAGCACTTCAATGACGGGAACATCCTTGAAATCACCAATATCCGGAATGAATACTTTTTTTAACTCAGCCACGGCAACCTCGTAGGATTGATGACGATAATATAAGTCCTGTCTGAAATAACCTGCGCTGCATCAACTGACCATGGGATTGGTTTTTTCTGGATCAATATCCAGTTTCTCCATCGCCTCGGCTACGATCTGGGCAGGCACTTTTCCTGCATCGGCCAGTGCTTTCAACGCTGCAATGACAATGAAAAAACGATCGACTTCGAAAAAGTGTCGCAGTTTCTGACGCGTATCCGAGCGTCCAAATCCATCCGTACCCAGAACCCGATAAACACCTGGCACAAACTCGCGAATCTGGTCGGCATAGATTTTCATATAATCCGTTGCAGCAATAACCGGTCCATTACGTCCCCAGAGACAATTTTCCACATGAGACGATTGTGCCGGTTGCTGCGGGTGCAACATATTCCAGCGCGCAACCTTGAGTGCCTCGCGACGCAGTTCATTGAAACTGGTAACACTCCAGATGTCGGCATTAACGTGATATTGCTCTTTCAATATGTCTGCTGCAGCAATGACCTCACGCAAGATGGTGCCCGCACCCAGCAATTGCACACATGGTTCATTCTGCTCCCCTCCTCCATCCCGGAACAGATACATTCCTTTCAGAATATCCTGTTCGACACCAGCGGGCATTGCAGGATGCGTGTAGTTTTCGTTCATGACGGTTATATAGTAATAAACGTCCTGCTGATCCTGATACATTCGACGTAGTCCGTCCTGAATGATCACCGCCAATTCGTAGGCAAAGGCCGGATCGTATGCGACACAATTGGGGATGGTCGATGCCACCACATGACTGTGCCCATCCTCGTGTTGCAACCCTTCTCCATTCAGCGTCGTACGTCCTGCCGTTCCACCCAGCAAAAAACCGCGACAACGCATGTCACCCGCTGCCCAGGCCAGATCGCCGATACGCTGGAAGCCAAACATGGAATAGAAAATAAAAAACGGAATCATCTGTATACCATGTGTACTGTAAGCCGTCGCCGCTGCAATCCAGGATGACATGGCACCTGCCTCACAAATACCTTCTTGCAGAATTTGTCCGTGCTTGTCTTCCTTGTAGTACATCAACTGATCGGCATCCTGCGGCGTGTATAGCTGCCCCATAGAAGACCAGATGCCGAGCTGCCGAAACATGCCCTCCATGCCAAACGTTCGTGACTCGTCAGCCACGATCGGCACGACATGTTTGCCGATCTGTTTGTCCTTGACCAGAATGTTGAGGATGCGCACAAACGCCATAGTAGTTGACGATTCACGTCCCTCTCCACTTGCCTTGAGCAATGATTCAAATGCCGAGAGTGGCAGCACCTGCAAGGGTTGAGCACTGCTTTTGCGATGATGAAAAGCCCCACCAAGCGACTGACGCCGCTCCTGCAGGTAAATAAACTCCGGAGAGTCCTTGGCAAAAGTCAGATAAGGCACATCATCAATCTCGTCGTCTGGAACGTCCAGACCAAAACGGTTGCGAAATGCCTTTAACGAGGTCGTACCCATTTTTTTCTGCTGATGCGTGATGTTCTGTGCCTCACCAGATTCACCCATGCCGTAGCCCTTGATGGTTTTGGCCAGTATCACTGTAGGTTGACCGGTGTGCTTCACTGCTGAAGCGTAAGCCGCATAGACCTTATATGGGTCGTGTCCCCCGCGATTCAATCGCCAGATGTCATCGTCTGACATATTGGCAACCATCTCCAGTAGCTCTGGATACTTGCCAAAAAAATGCTCGCGCACGTAAGCGCCATCTCTGGCCTTGAAATTTTGATACTCACCATCGACACATTCCATCATGCGTTTTTGTAGCAATCCTTTGGTATCTTTGGCCAGCAGTGGATCCCAGTAGGAACCCCAGATCACCTTGATGACATTCCAACCTGCTCCGCGGAAAGCACCTTCCAGTTCCTGGATGATTTTGCTATTTCCACGTACCGGACCATCCAGTCGCTGCAGATTGCAATTCACGACAAAAATCAGATTATCGAGATTCTCGCGGGAAGCCAACGATATGGCACCAAGCGATTCCGGTTCATCCATTTCGCCATCACCCATGAATGCCCAGACTTTGCGGCCCTGTGTATTGACCAAGCCACGGCTACCCAGATACTTCATGAAACGCGCCTGGTAGATTGCCATTAGCGGTCCCAATCCCATGGATACCGTAGGAAATTGCCAGAAATTCGGCATCAACCAGGGGTGAGGATAGGACGACAGGCCATTGCCACCAACTTCCTGACGAAAATTGTCCAATTGCTCCTGAGTCAGTTCTCCAGACAAAAATGCATAGGCATAGGCTCCAGGAGACGAATGTCCCTGAACATAAACCAGGTCACCCCCATGCGTTTCGCTCGGTGCATGCCAGAAATGGTTGTAACCTACATCGTACAGTGTCGCTGCCGATGCAAAACTGGCGATATGCCCTCCGACATTGGTATCCATGTTGGCGCGCAATACCATGGCCATGGCATTCCAACGCACATAGGAACGAATGCGATGCTCGATGGCGTTATTGCCCGGAGATCGCTCCTCCTTGCCTGTAGGTATGGTATTAACGTAGGCCGTGGTTGCACTGTAAGGCAAATAAGCCCCTGAGCGACGTGCTTTCTCGACCAGTTGTTCCAGCAGGAAATGTGCGCGATCGCTACCCGCGTTGACGATCACTGAATCCAGTGCATCCAGCCATTCTTGCGTTTCCTGTGGATCGATATCCGGTTGCTTGTCCAAATTCACTGGCACCTCCCGTCAGAACTTGACCTGAATTCCCGCTTGTGCGCGCTCGGCAGCTAAAATGGTATTGCAGAGCAGCATGGTAATGGTCATAGGCCCTACCCCACCTGGTACCGGGGTAATATGACCTGCGACTGCTTTCACTGCTTCATAATCGACATCGCCACAGAGTTTTCCATCTGCGAGTCGATTGATGCCTACATCAATGACTACTGCTCCCGGTTTGACCATCGCCGCTGTAACCATGCGTGGCTTGCCGGTTGCCACAACCAGGATATCTGCATTTTTTGTAAATTCCGGCAGATTGCGAGTTCTGGATGTACAAATGGTGACGGTTGCGCCTTTTTCCAGCAGCATCATGGCCATGGGTTTACCCACAATATTACTGCGTCCGATCACCACTGCATGCTTACCTTCCACAGCAATGCCGTTGCGTTCCAGCATGACCATCACGCCATACGGTGTGCAAGGAGAAAAGATGGTATTACCGGTAACCAAGGCGCCCACATTGTAAAAATGAAAACCATCCACATCCTTCTCGACTGCAATCGAAGTGATCACACGATTATTCTCGAATTGCGGCGGCAGAGGTAGTTGCACCAGGATGCCATGAATATGGACATTTTGATTGAGTGCCTGAATACAATCCAGAACCTTTTGCTGCTCGACACTTCCGCCGAAACTGTGCACTTCCGAATAGATGCCAGTCTCATTACAAGCCTTGATCTTGTTTTTTACATACAGTGCCGATGCTGGATCATCACCCACGATAATGACCGCCAGTCCAGGTTTGGTACCCTGTTGTGTCAATTTCTCGGCACGCAGCTTCCATTCCGCACGCACCGACGCTGCAATTTGTTTACCATCCAGAATCAAAGCACTCATTCTCAAATCAGTAGTTGATGATTAGACCGATGAAACCAAATTTCCGCACTCAAGCCGGCTAAAGATCATATTTTGGCATGTCAATTTGCTTGCTTGAATTTTTTCATCTTCGAACGATAAATGACCACACCAATCAGGAACACGGGTATTACAAACAGCGCAGCTAAAATCAAGGCAGCCGCCAGAACGGAAATGACACTATTTCCTGGCATAAAAATGGTTACGAACCAGATCACCACGAATATGATGAATAAACCGCCATACATCATGATTTTCCGCCCACGATCGTAAAGTCGCCAGAAATCTCCGGAAACCTGCATGTCGTCGACATAGTGATCGAATAACTCTGCCAGACTGGTATCACCAGGTTGCGATTCGTATCCGATGGCAACCGCCAATGCATTGTGGTCTTCTTCCAGCTTGGACATTTTCCTGAGAAACTCGATACGCTTTGGCACTTTACGTTTATCCATGCGATCCTGCAGAAACATCTTACCCAACGCTGTGAAAGCCAGTTCACGGGCTTCATCAGTCGCATGCCCCAAATTTTCCGCACATTTCCACATCACACCAAACAGATACAACTGGATGGTCATGTCCTTGAATTCTGGGGCAAAATCATAATCCTTGCTTTTGATCATTTCCAGCTGCGTTTCCTTGACTTCCCGGACAAGAGCGATACACGCATCGACAGTGGAAATATCGGCTGGCGCCTCATCAGCAGTAACTGCATCCTGTGCCGGTGTCATGCTATCCGGCTTTTTTTCAGTTTCATTCATATCAGAACCTCGTTTTGTAACATCTTAATATCGATGCGCATTATATACCGGTTAAAAAATCGCGATAGCGTTCATCTTATTCAACTGAACCAGTACTCTGGACGAACACTACCTAACAAGAATATTTACCCTTAAAACTCAACAGAATAAATTTCAACCGCACAAAGTAAATCAACATACTTTTGCGCTGAGATTCAAACGCTTCCAGATTTCAATCGACAACTGGGCCGAATTTAGTGTGTAAAAATGCAAACCGGGAGCCCCCGCCTTTAATAACCGATCGCAGAGATCGGTGACGACATCCAGCCCAAACGCTTGGATGGAATCGCTGTCGTCACCATATCCTTCAAATTTGCGACGCATCCACCGGGGAATCTCGGCACCACAGGTATCCGAAAAGCGAACCAATTGGGAAAATTTATTGATTGGCATGATGCCCGGAACGATCGGTATATTCAAACCGGCTGTTTCACAAGTTTCCACAAAATAAAAGTAGGCGTCCGCATTATAGAAATATTGCGTAATGGCAGAATTAGCGCCCGTCTCCACTTTGCGGCGGAAATTATCGAAATCGGTTTGTGCAGAGCGTGCCTGTGGATGGTATTCCGGATAGGCAGCCACTTCGATATGAAAGGCTGCCCCAAATTCCTGCCGAATGAAGGCAACCAGCTCGCTGGCGTAGCGAAACTCCCCTGCTTGCGCCATGCCCGAAGGCAGATCACCCCGTAATGCCACGATATGCCGGATTCCAGCATCGTAGTATTTCTCGAGAATACTTCGGATATTCTGCTGGGTGGAACCAATACAGGAAAGATGAGGAGCCACTACGTGACCTTCAGCCTGAATCTCGAGCACTGTTTCGAGTGTTCTCTCACGAGTAGACCCACCCGCACCAAAAGTCACGGAAAAAAACTTGGGGCGATATTGCGCCAGTAGTTGTCGAGTTTGTCTAAGTTTTTCTATGCCCTGTGGGGTCTGCGGTGGAAAAAGCTCAAAGCTGAATGCGGGTGAAAATTTTTTTTGTGATTCCATCATTGCAGGCCATTGTGAACCAGAATGGCGATCGCTTGTTCAGCCTCCCATTCTGGTAATGTTGCGAGACAATCCTATGACAATATCCGAAACGATCTGGATAGTGCCATCAACGATCAATAGCGATAAAGCTCTGGCTTAAAGGGACCATTTTTGTTCAGGCCGAGATATTTTGCTTGTTCGTCAGTCAGCTCAGTCAGCTTTGCACCCAATTTTCCGATATGCAACCGGGCCACTTTCTCATCCAGGTGTTTCGGCAGCACATAAACATTTCTCTGATAATTGGCGCCATTCTGCCACAGCTCCATTTGCGCCAAAACCTGATTGGTAAACGAACTGGACATCACAAACGAGGGGTGTCCTGTTGCACAACCCAGATTGACCAATCGACCTTGCGCCAGAACGATGATTCTGCGACCGGTTGGGAAAATCACATGGTCGACCTGTGGTTTGATATTTTCCCACTCGTATTTCTGTATTGATGCAATGTCTATCTCGGAATCAAAGTGCCCGATATTGCACACAATGGCCTGATCCTTCATTTTGAGCATGTGATCATGTGTAATGACACGCAGGTTGCCTGTGGCAGTAATGAAAATATCGGCCTGACTGCATGCATCATCCATGGTGACAACGCGATAACCTTCCATTGCAGCTTGCAAAGCACAGATTGGATCAATTTCCGTGATCCATACCGTCGCACCCAGACCCCGCAGGGATTGTGCGCAACCCTTACCAACATCACCATAGCCGCAAACAACTGCAATTTTTCCAGCAATCATGACATCCGTTGCACGCTTGATTCCATCTACAAGCGACTCTCTGCAACCATACAGGTTATCGAATTTTGATTTTGTAACAGAGTCGTTGACATTGAATGCCGGGAAAGGCAATTCGCCATTTTTGTGCATTTCATATAAGCGATGCACACCCGTAGTAGTCTCCTCGGTAACCCCCCGTATCCGTGCCAGGTTGGTAGAATACCAAGTAGAATCCGTCGCCAGCTTGCTGCTTATTGCAGCAAATAGTGCTTCTTCTTCTTCATTCGTCGGATTGGCGATGACTGCAGGATTCTTTTCAGCCTTGCTCCCCAGAATCAAAAGCAGCGTTGCATCCCCACCATCATCGAGAATCATGTTGGCGCCGCTGGATTCACCGACATTTGCCCATTCAAAGATCTGATGCGCGTATTCCCAGTAGTCTTTTAAGGATTCACCCTTGTAAGCAAATACGGGGATATTTCTGGCTGCGATAGCTGCAGCAGCATGGTCTTGAGTCGAAAAAATATTACAGGATGCCCAACGAACCTCTGCACCTAATGCAACAAGAGTTTCGATCAACACGGCCGTTTGAATCGTCATGTGCAGAGAACCTGCAATACGTGCGCCCGTCAACGGCTTCTGATTGGCATATTCTTTACGTAATGCCATGAGACCCGGCATTTCTGTCTCGGCAATGGCAATTTCTTTACGCCCCCATTCGGCAAGCGTGATATCCATCACCTTGTAATCAGTGAAAAAACTACCATCAGGATTCAACACAGCGTTCATAATCATCTCCTAAAATATGAACGAGCGCCGTTAAACAATACCCCATTATATCGAGCCTCACGGAACATAACCGCCGCAGCGCCCCTCGACACTATGGAAAATTTATCAAGTCTATAGCTAATTTTGCTTAACAGAAAAAACTATAATCCGGCATCAGCACGTAACTGTGCCGCTTTATCTGTTGCTTCCCAGGTAAATTCGGCTTCCTCACGCCCGAAATGTCCATAGGCAGCAGTTTTTGCATAAATGGGGCGCAACAAATCAAGTGCATAGATAATGCCGCGAGGGCGCAGATCAAAATGCCTTTCGATCAGTTCTACAATTTTCTCGTCTGCTATCCTACCCGTACCAAAAGTATTGACCATCAGTGAAACGGGTTTTGCAACACCGATGGCATAAGCCACCTGCACCTCACACTTGCTCGCAATACCGGCTGCAACGATATTCTTTGCTACATAACGTCCCGCATAAGTTGCTGAGCGATCTACTTTTGATGGATCTTTTCCGGAAAAAGCACCGCCTCCATGATGCGCTGCACCACCATAGCTATCCACAATGATTTTGCGCCCCGTCAATCCACAATCCCCCATTGGCCCGCCCACTACAAAGCGTCCTGTAGGATTGACCAGGTAGTTAATATGATCACTTACCATGTCAGCCGGTAAAACAGGTTTAATAATTTCCTCGATGACCGCCTCGGTCAATGCTTGATGCGAAATATCTGGATCGTGCTGTGTTGAAATAACGACAGTTTCGATACTAATCGGCTTGCCTTGCTGATAACGTACAGATACTTGTGATTTTGCATCGGGACGCAACCAAGGCAGACGTCCATTCTTCCTGAGTTCGGCCTGCCGCTCGACCAGCCGATGGGCATAAAAGATAGGCATCGGCATCAATTGTGGTGTTTCATCACAAGCATAACCAAACATGAGTCCTTGATCGCCAGCTCCCTGCTCCATCTCCTCTTCTTTGGAGCGATTGACTCCTTGTGCGATATCGGGTGACTGTTTGTTGAATGCCGTGAGCACTGCACACGTTGTGGAGTCAAAACCTATGTTTGAGCTTGTATAACCAATATTTTTTACCGTCTCTCGTGCAATGACATTATAATCCACCGATGCAAATGTCGTAATTTCGCCTGAAAGCACTATTAATCCAGTACTACACAAAGTTTCACACGCCACACGAGCGTTAGCATCCTGTGTAAGGATAGCATCTAGAACGGCATCAGAGATTTGATCGGCTACTTTATCAGGATGTCCTTCCGACACGGACTCAGAAGTAAAAAGATATTCACTCATAATGTATCTGATTATGATTTTTAAAATTTAAAAAGGCTAGCAGTATACTCTATTTTCCCGACTGGATTAGCGAATACCTTTACAACGTTCACGGGCTTAATTCGAAACTCTTTCATTTCTTGCCAATCCAAAAAGTAATTTCCACAAATTTCCTTGCGAAAATTATTTTTTAATAAGATACCGTTCATCACAAGTAACAGAGCACAAACACACCATCCAATATTCTGATTTTAAATATATTTTTTCAAGATCAGCGGGGAATTGAACTTGCAAAGATTAGTTTACTTATCCTAATTCAATGAAAAAAAGGGTTCTGATGTCCTGACATGCTTTCATCAACCGATACACCATCTGAACACAAAAGCCCTTTCTTCTAGTCTTTTTCATAAATTCAAAAGATACTGACATTGGGTGCTCGTGTAATTTTGTTGACTAACTCGCAATGTAAAGCTGTATTGAATTCCCGGGAGAAATTCACAATTAGAACGGATATATTTATCGATTGGCCTCATTCAATTTACAATCAATCGATTATTAACTATTTTCGATATGTATTTTTTAGCTACTTAAACATCAAGGAAGCAATCACTCCAAAAACACTAATTGTATTAATTCCCCAGATCATGTAATTCTTTGGTCTTTATTTTTGACAAAAAATGCAACACTATCATGTGATTACTATCCGGAGAAATCCTTTTTCTTAGCAAAAAGTGCCACTTTCAATTATTTTATGAGACTATGTTAAAAAAAAGTCATTTTGTGCCGAATTTCACAGCACCCAAGTCAATTTATAACTCAGAAGATTCCAAGTTAATGAGCCATCAACTTATTAAACTCATAGATACAAAAATTATTTATTTTAGTGATCTTAGATTCAGTCCCAGGCTAACTTACATCACCCCCTTTTTATTTCTTTTCACGGGAAGTTTACTCACATTTTCCTTCAGCTCCTCTGTTCAGGCTGCCGAATTCAGCAAGATTCTCAAACCTTACTTTGATTACACGGTAATGGCTGACGATAATATGTTGCGTTTCAGGGACACTCTCCTGAATCAATCAAAGGAACAGATGGAACAAAATGGTTTTTCGACTGAACGCATTCGTGAACTCGTCTCGCAAGGTAAAACTGCAGATGTACTCAATCGTTTCTCGGGTGGAATATTATTTGAGAAACAGATCAGTCGACAGAGGCTTTCGGCTGGATTTAACTGGACTTACAACCGATATGAAAGATTCCACGAAATCAATAATAATCTTCTATCAGCTAATGGCAATTGGCACTGGCTATTAGGTAACCGACTCGAAGGCAATATTGGAGCAAATTACAGGGAATCATTACTGCCATTTATCTTTCAACCTGGCACGAAAGCGATACGTTCCGAGCGATCTGAATTTATCAATGCAGCTTGGCACTTTCACCCTAGCTGGAGTCTGAATGGCGAATATACGCGCTACGATCTCGGTGTTAACAGTGACTTCAATGTCAACGCTGATACCACACAACCCACACCCACCAATACTAATAGATTCAAATTTCTTAGTCGAAGTGAAAACCGCTTCGAGCTTGGATTAGACTACCTGACAGCTCGTCAAAACAAAATCGGCATTCTCTTTCGAGACACAGTCGGTGAGTTTACAAATCCTACGGTTGCACAAGACAACCTTGTGAGAATCAACAGTTTTAATCAAGCCGAAGTGATGGCCAAGACGGTCTGGAATGTTACTGAAAAATCGCAATTAGAATTGATGGGGGGGTGGGTCAATCGCAGTAACTCAACCGGTTTTTCCGGACGGGATTTTGATGGATTCAATGGTCGGTTGATTTACCATTGGCAACCGACTGAGAAATTAGGGTTGACACTGAACGGCTGGCGTTTAACTTCTGTCATGCAACAACTGACCGGGAGTTTTAGTTTGAACACTGGTGGTAGTATTATCCCTTCATGGAACATTACCCCTAAAATCAGACTGGAAGGTGATTTCTCTTATGAGGATAGACAATTCGACCGCTTCTCAATCCAAAACCAGAGCAATTTAGCTCTTGGCAGAAACAATACTTTTCGAAATGCGACTCTGAGACTGGTATACACTCCGCAACCCGGTTTATTGCTCAGTACATCAATTTATCACTCAGATCTTCATGCAACCGCTGACAATCCGAATAGCAGGCCAGGCAGCTTCAATGCAAATGGCGTAACCGCTAATCTGCAATATATTTATGGTAAACGTTGACAGTTCAACATATCCAAACTAAACACTTACAATCTATACACACTAATTGAAAAGCACACATGAAACATCACATGCCTTTCACGGCAAAATACATTGTTCTTGCTTCGCAATTCAGTTTTTATGAAGAAAATCGGCATATCTATCTCCAATACTCCAGACTCAGCAACTGCGACTCGATATCTGGATTATTCTATGCACGATGAAGATAATTATCTGGCATAACAATCATGCCTAGCACAAGGTAATCTCGTTCATAAAACCAAGCTACCCGAATACTTACCCTCAGCAATCTTTTCCAAGTATTGTCTGGCTTTATCACTTACGCCAGCCCCATGCTGTAGATAAGAAGTTGCTGCTAGCGCTGGAGGATATTCACTAATCATATAACCTTGATTATTGATCTGTTGCTGCGTCAGGGATTGAACGGTCAATTTTCCTTTTCCCAACTTGATTACGAGGTACTTCTTACCACTGATGGCCACTATGATTGCCGTATTGCGATGCTGATTTGTCAGTACAGTTGGTTGCATTATATTACTGAATTTTATTATCGAATTATTGTTTGTCTAATGAGACATTGCACTTAGGGAAAGTGTGGCAAGAATTATCCCCACCTGGTTCTGAAGATCGTATCCTGAATCATTTTTCAATTTTATTCGATCTCTCATTGATTCTGATTCAATCAGAATCCGGTAATAGTTGACAATCCACAAACCCTTGGTTAGTCTCTTTGCGCGCACTAAACTATATATTTATGTATCTGCCAGTCGATCGAAAAAGTTGCGTCTGCGCTACAATCTGATTCATCATTTCATGCTGCTACTTTTCAGTCAATGCAAGTCTTGTGGATAGCATAAATATATTTCACCTCATTGAAATAATAAAAATACATTAGATTAAAAAGGAGAAAATAATGGAACTCAAAGGATCCAAGACAGAAGGAAATCTAAAAGCTGCCTTTGCAGGCGAATCTCAAGCCAATCGCCGCTATTTATATTTTGCAGCCAAAGCGGATGTCGAGGGGCAAAATGACGTTGCAGCAGTATTTCGCTCAACTGCCGAAGGTGAAACCGGACACGCGCATGGTCACCTGGAATATCTGGAAAACTGTGGCGATCCAGCCACTGGCATGCCATTTGGTGCATCCCGCGATAACCTGAAAACGGCTATTGCCGGTGAAACACATGAATACACCGACATGTATCCGGGTATGGCCAAAACGGCACGCGATGAGGGATTTGATGAGATAGCCGACTGGTTCGAAACTCTGGCAAAAGCCGAGCGTTCGCATGCCAACCGCTTTCAGCGCGCACTGGATAGCTTGGCGGATTAAATCACCACGCCATTCCATCGCTTTTGAAGTGTCAAAGGGGTTTAACCGATTCAAATCGTTGTTAAACCCCGTTGTATTTATAAATTTATAGTTTTACATTCCGCCTATGTCCACTCGTGAAGGTAGCCTTGAAGCCCCCAAACGCCACGCGATTGATTGGAAAAATTCTGAATTCTACGATGAAAACAATCTGTTCCAAGAAATGGAACGGGTTTTCGATATTTGCCACGGTTGCCGCCGCTGTGTGAACTTGTGCACCGCTTTTCCCAGGCTCTTCGACCTGATCGATGATGGCAAGACAGGAGAATTGGATAGTGTCGAAAAGAACCAATTCTGGGAAGTGGTCGATCGCTGTTATCTGTGCGACATGTGTTTCATGACCAAGTGCCCCTATGTACCGCCTCACGAATGGAACATCGATTTCCCTCACTTGATGCTGCGGGCAAAAGCAACCAAATACAAGCAATCCGGCGCCGGTTTCCGCGACGAGCTATTATCCAACACCGACCTACTGGGCAAGTTGGCTGTACCGGGCGTGGCACAAACTGTCAATACCATCAACCAGATGCCACTGGCGCGTAAACTGATGGATAGCATGCTGGGTATACACGCGGATCGAAAACTACCCGAATTCACTCCCAAGAAATTTCGGAATGCGGCCAAAGTCGATGAGACTTTTACGGTCCGGAATGGTACGCGCACCCCTGGGAAGGTCGCAATCTATGCGACCTGCTATGTCAACTACAACGAACCCGGTATCGGCCATGATTTACTCAGCATATTGGCACACAATGAAATCCCTGTTCGTCTGGTTGAAAAGGAAGCCTGCTGTGGTATGCCCAAGTTGGAACTAGGCGATCTGGATGCAGTGGAACAGCTGAAGAATCAGAACATTCCACCGCTGCTCAAACTGGCACAGGAAGGTTATGCCATACTCTCCGCTGTTCCTTCATGCACATTGATGTATAAACAGGAATTGCCACTGCTGTTCCCAGATGACAAGGATGTGCAAACCGTTGCTGCCGCCATGTTCGATCCTTTTGAGTATTTATCGCTAAGGAATCAGGACCGGTTGCTCAAAACTGACTTTAAACAGTCTCTGGGACATGTGGCTTACCATATCCCATGTCATCAGCGTGTCCAGAATTTTGGCAAGAAAACCCGGGATATATTGCAGCTTATCCCGGATACCACGATCACCACCGTGGAGCGCTGCTCCGGACATGACGGCACCTGGGGCGTCAAGTCTGAGCATTTTGAGGATTCGATGAAAATCGGCCGCCCGGTATTCAAGCAAATGGCTGCTGGCAATCCTGATTACATCAGTTCCGATTGCGCCATCGCAGCCCGGCATATCGAACAAGGTATCGGTAGGAGTAATATTCAGGCAAAAAAACTGCACCCGCTGACACTTCTGCGCATGGCTTATACATCCACTCATGATGATGACAATAACAGTGCAACTTCTCAAATCGTAGAACCGGAATCCACCAGTTCACCCGTACCCGACAAGCAAACCATGAATACCATCACACGCGACAGTCTGCTGACACTGGAAGCCTACTCCAAAATCCGCAACGACTTCAGAACACAAGTACTGACTCACAAGAAAACACGCAAGGTAGCTCTGGGTGAGAACATCACACTGTTATTTGAGGATGCCATGACGGTTCGCTACCAGATCCAGGAAATGCTGCGCGTAGAGCGTATCTTCCAGGAAGAAGAAATCGTCCACGAGCTTGAGACCTATACACCGCTCGTTCCGGATGGGCACAACTGGAAAGCCACCATGCTGATTGAGTATCCCGATCCGGCCGTTCGTGCCAATAAGCTCGCCACGCTGGTCGATATTGAGGATAAGGTATGGATCGGTGTTGATGGACATGCACCGGTTTTCGCCATTGCCGACGAAGATCTGGATCGTGAAACCAGCGAAAAAACCTCATCCGTGCATTTTCTGCGCTTTGAACTCACACCGGCCATGATTCAATCCCTGAATCAGGGCGCTACGCTCGCCATGGGTGTCGATCATCCAGCTTATCAGGCCACTGTCACATCGATTGATCCGAACGTACGCGCATCGTTATTGCAAGATTTGGCTTTACCATGAAACGGTTGGTGACTTCACTCATCGCACTGTCACTGTTGTCGGGATGCGCCAACAAGCCGCCCTTCAAAGACGAATTCGAGAGTGACAAACCATGGGTGGAGCAACTGACTCAGTTGCCTCTTTATCCGGAGGACAAAAATCTTCTGGCATTTGATGCGGGTTCGGTCACAAACAATCAATATTTGGTTGACACCACATCAATCCAGATCGGGGAAGATGGTGTCATCCGTTTTAGTTTACTGATCAGATCTGTCTCAGGCGCCAGAAATGTTAGTTTCGAAGGTATTCGCTGCGATACCAGTGAAAGAAAACTATATGCGTTGGGGCGTGATGATAAAACCTGGGTGCAACCCCGACACTCGGAATGGCAGAAACTCGATTTTGTTCGTCAGTTTTATGCACAGCGGGAACTGGCCAAACATATCTTTTGCCCGAACCGGCAAATCGTCCGAACTACCGAAGAAGCGATAGAATCATTAAAAGCGGGAATGCACCGAAGCATCATTCGTTGACAAACGGGCAAAATTCGTTCAGGGTCAGCTCTGACTGACCCTGTGTGTCGTTAACCAAATATGCCTGTCAGTTTCGCCAGGATTCCGGTCAGAATCGGTTGAAATACACCCAGGAAATTGTTGAGTTGTAACAAACCAACGAACAAAATCATCAAACCACCACCAACGATGCCATATTTAAGGCCTGAAGCAAAATTGGCCGATGCAGGCGCACGGGTATAAGTCTGATTTGAGAACGACAGGAATATTCTCAATATGCCAAAAAGTATACCGGCTGCAAAGCACCCCAGAAACAAATGCACTGCCCCATGCACGCGTTGCGACAGGCTCTCGGCAGCCCATTCCAAGCTTGCAAAACGCAAGCAAATTGCAATAACGATCAGCAGGACGAGGGTGTTCCAGAACCCTCCAAATCGTGCTTTGATCTCACTTTCCATACTCATGTTTCTCTCCCTTTCGTGTTATTGATGATATTCAGGCAAACTCGACTGACAAATCACTGAACTGTGCTGTGTTCTCGCAGGAATTTGCTAAAAATGATGTGATGAATCCGGATTCAAGCTAACAATGGTGTTGTTGTTCAGATCCCTGATTATTCTTGTACTTCAGCCCACTTTTGGTACGCCAAAGACTCGCCATTATAGCTAAATTGGGATGGCTTGTAGCGCTGTAAGCAATAAATTTGCAACTCTTGAGAAATCACCCGATTCGACCACATTGACTAAGCCTGCTCATTTCCACAATCGATATCCGATTGAAAGATTAAGACATTCAATTTTTGTTCATAAATATCAGAAGTCGTATCTTTGAGTTGGCTTTGAACTGGCAGTCCGCGGTGAAGACCGAAAATGATGCGGGATGCAATACGAGAAGGTAGGATGAGAATTGCTTTGAACAAGCAGCGGGAAGTATCTTTTTTAGAGGCCTCGGCCGGCGTTACCGGCCAGGCCAATACAACGAATCAGTTCAGAAAATTAACTGCATTTTCCGGTTTCAGAACCATCTTCTTTGGTTTCCTTGCCGTCATCTTTCACGCAAGAATTTTGACAAACACCTGATTTCTTGCAGGCTTTTCCTGCTGGCAGGCTTTTCTTGTCAATACAGGCTCCTTCTACCAGATAACAAACCTGATTGGCGCCACACGCGGTTTTTCCATCTTTCTCGGTGTCGGCGCTACATCCTGCAAATGCACTATTTGCAGCGAATGACATGGTTATGACGAGTGCCAATGCACCCAATGTTTTTTTGAACATTTATCTCCTCCTTTATTAATTTACATGCAAAAAGATTTTTTTGCCCAATCAGCATAGCAGAAAAAAACACGACCGGGTGTAATCCCCACACACTTAATCCAGTTAACAAACTGCCCATTTCGTTTAAAAAACTTCGGAATTAATCGATACCAAAACACAACAAACAGAATCCACACAAAAAGCTTCTTACTTGCGCTAAAGTAGCGTTTCACAAAGTTTTCGTCAGTGCAATTGCCTCTCCAATCGTAAATGAAACACTATTTCTCCTTTGGTCATCTGCTCGTTTTCATCCTGCTGCTGGGCAGCATGGTGATGCTCATCCAGTTGGAATTGTTGTCATTTGCCTTTGTCAAGCTGGGGCTGCCACCCGATACCGGACTCACCATCCTGTTTCTATCCCTGCTGGGCAGTGTGATCAATATCCCATTGATGCGCGTCAAGCACGATGTATCGCAACCTGGAACCGAACCCGTCTCATATCGGGGGTTATTGAAAGTACCCTTGCGCCCTTTTTCCGGTAACACGGTGATCGCGATTAACATGGGCGGGTGCCTTATACCGGTATCCGTTTCCATTTATCTGTTCTCCAGTCATTCATTGAATCTGGCCGCAGTCCTGCTGGGTATTGCTATCGTCAGCGTGATCAGTTATGTATTCAGCCGTCCGGTTCAGGGTCTTGGCATTGCTATGCCTATCCTGGTCGCGCCGATCAGTGCCGCATTGGTTGGAATGTTGATCAGCCCGGAGCATAGCGCACCGTTGGCGTATATCAGTGGCACCCTGGGCGTGTTGATTGGCGCCGATCTGCTGCGCCTGAAAGACATCTCGCAATTGGGCGCCCCCTTTGCCTCGATCGGTGGTGCCGGAACGTTCGACGGCATTTTCATCACCGGCATCGTAGCGGCATTGCTGGCCTGAAAAATCAGGCCGTTCCATCCGTACCCGCCTGACACATCCGCTTTGATGCGGTTATACTGATCGGCATGATGTCTCCACGCCAAAACCATTTTTCTCCTTCCACACAGGAGCACTTACTGCATCGATTGCACGCGATACAGCACGATTGTCTGCATATCTCACGGGAATCGGTACAGCAAGTCGCTCAGGAATTCGACCTACCCGTCGCGCAAGTGGCTGCCGTGGTGGCATTTCACTCTTTTTTCCATACCCAGCCACGCGGCCGTTTCGATATTCTGTTCAGCAACTGCACCAGTTGCGGTTACCTGTCTGGCGAGAAAAACCTACTTCAGTTGTTGTGTCTGCAATTGCACGTCACACCGGGAGAAACCCGTGCAGATGGCTTGGTCAGCATTGATGAAACCTCATGTATCGGCCTGTGCGATCAGGGACCCTCCCTGCTCATCAATGGCCTTCCGATCACACACCTGGACGACAACAAAGTAGTGCAATTGGCGCAACTGATCGCACTGGAAACAGCACTGCCAGACTGGCCCAGTCACTGGTTTGACATTCATCACACTATTCATCGTCAAGACTGGTTACTGAACGGATCACCCCTTCCCCGCGAAATCATGCTGAAGGCTCTGGACATCGGTCGCAACAACACACTGGCAATGCTGTTGCAGTCGGGTTTGCGCGGCCGAGGTGGCGCAGGATTCGCCACCAGCAGCAAATGGCAGTTATGTCGCGAAGCCCCTGGCAATGCGCGCTACGTCGTATGCAATGCCGACGAGGGCGAACCCGGCACCTTCAAGGATCGCATGCTGCTGACGTCATATGCAGAAAACTTGTTTGCCGGCATGGCGCTTTGCGCCTTTGTAATCGGCGCCAAACAAGGCTTCGTCTATCTCCGCGCGGAATACCGCTATCTGCTGGATTCACTGCAGAAAACGCTGCAAAATTGCCGACATCAAGGACTACTGGGGAATCGTATCCTGGGTCACACAGATTTCGATTTCGACATCACGATCGTCGTCGGGGCCGGCGCTTATATTTGCGGTGAAGAATCGGCATTGATCGAATCGCTCGAAGGCAAACCCGGCATTCCGCGCATCCGTCCGCCATTCCCAGTGACACATGGCTATCTGGGACAACCAACCGTAGTCAACAATGTCGAAACCTTTATCGCAGCTGCACATATCGTTTATTACGGTTCTGAAACATTCAGGACAATCGGCACAGCCTCTTCAACCGGTACAAAAATACTCAGTATCAGCGGTGACTGCACGTTTCCCGGAATCTACGAATATCCCTTTGGCATCAGCTTCCAACAGATTCTGCATGACTGCGGTGCACAGAATGTGCAAGCAGTGCAAATTGGCGGCCCTGCCGGAACGCTGCTGAGTCCGGCTGAATTCGAACGCACCCTCGCTTTCGACGATGTATCCAGCGGCGGGTCGCTGCTGATTTTCGGCCCGCACCGTGATCTACTTAGCGTACACCGGAATTTTGCACGCTTCTTTGCCCACGAGAGCTGCGGTTTCTGTACGCCTTGCCGGGTCGGTACCCCACTCATCCAAAAAGAACTCGATGCCATCGCCGAAGGCCGTGGTTCAGCATATACCATCGAAGAATTGCAGCAACTCGGTCACCTCGTTCAACAGCAATCGCATTGCGGACTGGGTCATACAGCTGCCAACCATGTGTTGGATGGTCTGCGGAAATTTCCCCAAGTCTTTTCTCAACACTTACTGCCGCACTTCACTGCACGTTTCGATCTCGATCAGGCATTGGCCAGTGCGCGGCACATCACGCAGCGGGACGATCCCGAGGCGCATCTGAGTAACGACTGATGACCATGACCACCGACACCATTCGCATCGACGACCGGGACATCCCGTTCACACCAGGGCAAACCATCATGGATGCCGCACTGGCAGCGGGAATCTATATTCCTCACCTATGTCATCATCCCGGCCTGCCACCCAGCGGCAACTGCCGTCTGTGCATGGTGAAAATCGGCAATCGCAGTACTGCTGCCTGCATTACAACGGCAACAGCGGGTCAGCAAATACGCAGCGACACGCCGGAATTGAACGCCACTCGCAAAACCATCACACAAATGCTGTTCGTCGAGGGCAATCACATCTGCCCGTCATGCGAGAAAACCGGCAACTGCAAATTGCAAGCGATGGCGTATCACTTCGGCATGCTCGACGATCACTTCCCGCAGTTTTACCCACGCCGCGAACTCGATGCCTCTCACCCCGACATCCTGCTCGACCGCAGCCGCTGCATCCTGTGCGATCTATGCGTGCGCGCCAGCCGCGACGTGGACAAGAAAAATATTTTCACCACCGCCGGTCGCGGCACGCAAGCGCACCTGATCGTCAATACACCGAGCGGGAAACTGGTCGATAGCCCAATAGCAAAAACAGATTTGGCGGCAAATATTTGCCCGGTCGGCGCGATTCTAATCAAGGAAAAAGGTTACGAGGTACCGATCGGGCGACGCATTTATGACTGGCAAACCATCCGTGAAACTGGGCTACAAGAGCAAGTCGAACTGAAAAATAAGGATTAAGTACGCAACTGAATTTATTATATAAAGCATAAATATAGTTAATTATATGGATATTATCGATGCAGCAACAGGCTTGAGTTCCATTACTAAAATTAGACCAATTTACTCTAATCGACCCCGTTAAATTGGTTTTATTGCTTATATAAAACTTTCTATAGGCTCCGATGAACAATGACAATTGATCACACCACCAAACGCAAACTTAAGCTTGCCACTACTTCTCTGGCGGGTTGTTTCGGTTGCCATATGTCATTGCTTGACATGGACGAGCGGCTCGCCGATCTTCTGGAACACGTTGAGTTCGACCGTTCGCCGTTCACCGACATCAAGCATTGCGGGCAGTGCGACATCGGTTTGATCGAGGGAGGCGTGTGCAATGCAGAAAATGTGCATGTGCTGCGTGAATTTCGTTCGCAATGTCGGATTCTGGTGGCGGTGGGTGCTTGTGCGATCAATGGCGGTGTCCCGGCGATGCGCAATTACTTCGATTTACAGGATTGCCTGAAAACAGTGTTTTTGCACGGCACCAATGTGACCCATCCGCGCATTCCGAACGACCCCGAACTGCCGTTGTTACTCGACAAAGTCTATCCAATCGGCGAAATCGTGCCAGTCGATTATTTCCTGCCAGGTTGCCCGCCTTCCGCTGAGGCATTTTTGCAATTGCTGCAACCATTACTAGCCGGGGAAAAACCGGTGATCGTCAAATCCCAATTACACTACGATTGATCATCATGGAACCGGACAAACCCGCCTCTTCGCCTGCTACCCGCCGCATCGCCATCGATCCAGTCACGCGCGTCGAAGGACACGGCAAGATCACATTGCTGATCGACGATGACAATCACATCGTCGAGGCGCGATTTCATATCGTTGAATTCCGCGGTTTCGAGAAATTCATCCAAGGTCGCCCATTCTGGGAAGTGCCGTTCTTTGTGCAACGCCTGTGCGGCATCTGCCCGGTCAGCCATCAACTGGCGGCAGCGAAAGCGGTCGACCAGATCGTCGGCGTGAATCAGCTTACTCCGACTGCAATCAAACTTCGCCGCCTGCTACATTTTGGCCAGATGCTGCAATCGCATGCGCTGCATTTTTTCCATTTGTCATCACCTGATTTTCTGTTCGGTTTTGGCAGCGACCCCACAAAACGCAACATCGCCGGCGTACTGGAGCAATATCCGGAAATTGCGCTGAAAGGCGTCAAGTTGCGCAAATATGGTCAGCGCATCATCGAGGCGATCACCAGCAAGCGCATCCACGGCACCGGCACAGTTCCCGGTGGCATGAACAAGCCGTTCACGTTGCCAGAGCGTGATGCATTGCTCGCCGACATCGATGACATTCTGCAATGGAGTCTGGATGCCGTAGCCCTGAACGAACACATTCATACAGCCCATCCTGATCACCGCGATTTCGGTTCCCTGCACAGCCATTATCTGAGCATGATCGGAAGTCACGGTGAACTGGAGTTCTATCATGGCGATTTGCGCGCACAGTCATCTGGCGGTGGCGATCTGTTGGCGCCATTCGATTACTGCAATTATCAGCGGATCCTTAGCGAGGAAGTACGCTCGTGGAGTTACTTGAAATTTCCGTATTTTTCCGCATTAGGTACCGAGCAAGGCTGGTACCGCGTCGGTCCACTGGCACGCATCAACAATTGCGCATTTATTTCAACCCCACTTGCCGAAGCAGCACGTCTGCGCTTCAAAGCCTACGGTCACGGTAAACTCGTGCACGATACACTGGCCTATCATTGGGCGCGCATGATCGAACTGCTGCACTGCGCCGAATCGATCCACTTGCTGCTGCACGATCGTGACATCTCCGGCATGGATTTACAGGTGGAAAAAGGGAAGTACCAGCTACAGGGTATCGGCGTCATCGAGGCACCGCGCGGTACACTGTTTCATCATTATCTCGTCAACGACGAAGGACTCGTCACCCAGGCCAATCTGATCGTCTCGACCACTAGCAACAATCAGGCCATGAACGAATCAGTGCGCACGGTCGCCAATCAATATCTCGATGGTCAGGAAATCACCGAAGCGCTGCTGAATCACCTCGAAGTCGCCGTGCGCGCGTACGATCCCTGCCTGTCGTGCGCCACGCATGCACTCGGCAAAATGCCGTTGCAGGTGACGTTGCAGCGCGTCGATGGTCACGTCCTACATCAACTGACCAAAAATACGGAAGGTGCGATTCAGTCCTCACCCAACAAGCACTGATTACAAGGGAAGTCTGAGGCTGAAACAGCCGGGCGGAAGAAAGGATTTTTCGGAAAATTCATTTTCGCAGCCACCACAGAATCAGTGACAAGACAACCGAAATCACCAGGCCTGTCATCAGCGGAAAATGGAAACTGAAATTCTCCCGCTCGACATGAATGTCACCCGGCAAACGACCCAGCGGTAGCTGTGAAATCCATGGCCAGACCAGGCCCATTACGAGTAGAATCACGCCCAATGAAATCAGAAATTGCTGCATGGCATTTATCCATCGATATGTTATGAATGGGCATACTAACAAAGCACTGTCTGGCATACAACCGGCACCCCGGTTACTGCTATTCGGTTACGGCAATCCTGGACGCGGCGACGATGCTCTGGGTCCACTCGTGATCGAGCGCATCAATGGAAGGCAATTTCCGCGAGTATCCTGCCTCACGGACATGCAGTTGCTGATCGAGCACGCGGACGATCTGACCGGGTTTGATCAGGTTATTTTTGTGGATGCGGATATGTCCTGTGATGAACCATTCGAATGGTCGGCGGTTACTGCCGCAAGAGACGACAGTTATACCAGTCACGCCCTGACACCGGCTGCCCTGCTGTTTGTCTATCAGCAGGCATATCAACAAACCATCCCAGCCTGCTTCCTGCTGCGGGTGCGTGGCTATCGCTTCTCACTGGGTGATGGCCTCAGCCAACAGGCCAGTCGCAATCTGCTAGCTGCCATTGCGCATTTACAGGGATGGTTGTCAGCACCAGCTA
>WBZN01000556.1_pt2 | contig 24755 bp, 16 predicted proteins | sample 5204281 | NCBI WGS metagenome assembly WBZN01 (sample SAMN12344347, study PRJNA552823) | activated sludge metagenome | biome: Activated sludge suspended growth; feature: Nitrification reactor; material: Wastewater; isolation source: activated sludge from nitrification reactor of wastewater... | reverse complement strand
ATAGGATCCAGATAATGTGAGATTCTCCAGATTCGCACCCAGTGTATAAGTGATTGATGCAACTACCGTGTCGCTACCATTTCCAGCATTTTCCAAAACTTTATCCCTGGCACTATTGACCACGAAAGTATCATTTCCGTCACCACCGCTCATCGCATCGTTACCGATGCCACCATCAAGACGATCATTTCCGGCATAGCCGTTCAACACATCGTTACCCGCCAAACCCAAAAGCGTATCGCTACCGTTTCCCCCGTTCAGAATGTCATTACCCGATGTACCGGTATGTGTTTCTCCGCGGCCTTCGACAATGATTTCAAACACATCGGATACTGCAAGATTGCTTTTATCTCTGGCTGTGACATTTACACTGATGGTACCCGATACATTCGGCACACCACTCAACGTGCGTGTCTCAGCATCGAAATTAAGCCATGCTGGCAAAGCGCTCCCATCCAGTTGTGTTGCACTGTAAACAAGCTCGTCACCCACATCCGGGTCAGCAAACGAGCGGGAATCGATCACATAATGCAACGGGGTTCCTTCGGTTACATTTGCATCTGGCAAGGAAATCAATACTTCCGGCGCACGGTTGCTTTCCAGTTTTGCTTTGATGGTATGCAGGTCCCAGATGGCGTTATCCTCTGCAAATGTAATCAACTCAACAGAATACGGAGTTCCATCATTTTGCAGATAATTCCGGATTGTAAGTGTATCGGTGGTATCGATGATGGACAGTACCAAATCGTTGCCCGAACGACTGACATGCACTTGATCGGCTGCAATACCTCGACTAAACTCCACTCGATCATTTTTCCCCGTTGACATGTCATAACTGTCAATCGTATCGTGCCCCGAGCCCAGTGCGAAAAGATAGACATCATTACCGGCATCACCCTTCAGAACATCATTACCTGCCCCGCCATTCAGTATGTCGTCGCCCTCACCACCCGCTAACGTATCGTTGCCACCCTCGCCATAAATCACATCATTTTTGTTGCTGCCAGCGATGTGATCGTTCATCTCCTGAGGATTCAGCTCAAGCACAGGTCCTGCCAGTGCGATCAGTTCCGGCAAGGTCAGCTCGGTATCATCGCCAAACCGGATTCGTTCCAATCCCATACCTGGCAGATCGGTCGAATTCGGTAGCACGATTTCAACACCACTACCCATCCATGACAAGGTGATCGTAGCATGCATGGTCTGACTAGCCAATGTTTCGACATCACTGGGATCTTCATAGCGCATTGCACGCATTCCTTCAACTACACGCTGCCCCGCTGTGATGGCAATCTGCCCCGGGTTAATTCCTACCAGACGCAGTACATCTTGGGCAATTGGTTTGGGTTCCACTGTGTCATTCAGGTGAGAATGGACACTCTCCCCATCTCCATCCCCAATCTGCCACAATTGCGCCCCTGTGTCCCAAAGCGTGTCGAAACCGGGCTCACCAGCCAGCATGACATAGGTATCCTGACTGAAACCGCCATTGAGAAAATCGACTCCGTCGCCGCCGATCAATGTATCACGGGCATGGCTACCGTACAGTGCATCGTTACCGGTATTGCCATAAAGAAATCCGCCAAGGTTTGGTGCGACATCGGTGAAATAATACATCTCATTGTTGAGCGCAATTTTGCCTGACGCAAAAAGCGTATCGTCGCCACCGCCACCATCGATAAGCGAGATCTCACCAATGGAAGCTAAATCGCTCTGCCCGGACCCATCGTTATACCGATATCCGTTACCGTGTTTGTAACCCAAGATGATATTGTCATCGGCCCCACCCTGTATGCGCTCGATCTGTGCATCGATAGTCGTCGTTCTCAGCCAGTGGCTTTGCATTGCATCGGGTGACACAGCAGCCTGATTGTTTTTCATGAAGCCGATCAAGACATCACCGTCAAAGACGAGCGACATGCCATTCATGCTTGTGATACCTGCCGGAAGACCTTGTTTATAAAACTTGTACCACTCAGAAACCGGAATGAATTGCTGTTCTGTTGCCATACTACCATCCGGGATGCCGGCATCGGCATTCTCGAACAAATCGACCATGGAATCGGAAGACATGTCGCCATCCGACTGTCGTCCTATCAGAGCGGTATTCGCAGCGGTATCCAGCAAGGCAAAGTGCTGCAGTACGATTTGTGTTTCATTGGCTGATACCGATTCCGCTCGGTAGGTTGCATCGTCTATCCGCGTATAGAAACCAAAATTCGTACCGTAGCGGTGACTCAACACATCATGGGTCCACTGTGCATGTGCGGCACCCAGAAAATCCGCCTGCAATCCGGCAAGATCGACAGTTGTATCCAACGTCGCTAGCCAGTCGGCAATGGTGATTGCCTCGCCGCTCTCCTGTCGGATCATCCAGACATGCGACGATGCAAAATAATCCTGCAGCGTCAGCGTCGCACCACTGCCATGCAATGTCAGGACGAGATCGTTACCTGTCCGTTCATATCGCAGTTCCGCCAGTGTCGCACCTGGAGTCAGTTCAATGACACTGATCCCATTCGCCGCTTCCACTGCCACATCGTTTCCAGCCGATAACCAGCCCCAGAGATAAGTATCTGTGCCTTCGCCGCCGATCAGGGTGTCATTGCCCGCATTACCGTCGAGAATGTCGTTACCTGCAAAGCCTTCGATGCGATCATCCGCAACCGTACCCATCAACCTGTCATCGCCCGATGTACCGCCCAACACGCTGACAGCTAGTGCTGTCATTTCATCGGCATTCAACACGACCTGATCACTGAATCGTAGTGCCGCAACATTTCGCCCCTGGGTATACCAACCTTCATAAAGCAGGCTGTCCTGCGTACCTTCGATGCGCATCAGCAAACTGCCATCCGCCAGGGCATAAAAGCGCAGATCATTTGCTGTGACACCTGCCCCCAGTTGGACTGCATCGCCAGCAGCATCCTCACTCACTGCAGCAACAAGGGTATCGGCACCGTCACCACGGTTGAAAACATAAGTGTCGGCGCCAGCTCCTCCCGCATGACGATCATCACCTGCTCCGCCTTGCAAGGTATCATTGCCGGCATTCCCGAGTAGCACGTCATTCCCCGTTCCACCAGCAATCCAATCATCCCCGGCGCCACCCAGAAGGTAATCGTTGCCACCGTAGCCTTTTAGCGTATCGTTGTTGACGCCGCCCCGAATGAAATCGGCACCCGCTCCACCGTAGGCTTCTGTCACCGGTTGTCCGGAGCCAGTCGTGACCGATGATAAATTCAGAACAACGGATTGATGCAAGTTCTCACTAACCCAAGATTCCAGGTCGATTATACTGCTGCCATAGTCAGACTGGATTTGCACCGACATACCATACAGCGCGTCTTGCAGATCGAGTGCCTTGCCATTCGCCAGGGAAATACGCAACATGCCGGAACCGCCCTGCCAAGTCACACCCGGCGATGTAGTGGATGAAGATGCGCCAGTACCCGCAAGCCTAATGACATTGTTTCCTTCCAGATCGCTGATCAAGTCACCTTCATCGACATCAATATAAACATCGTCCCCTGCACCGCCATATAACTCGTCATTCCCGGCTCCTCCAACCAGCGTATCCTTACCTCCGCCGCCAATCAATTGATCAGCGTCGGCACCGCCATCGAGAAAATCATCGCCCTGATAGAGCAACGAAATTCCTTTGTCGTCACCAACCAAAACATCCAAGCCCGCACCACCGGCAAGATAATCAGAACCTCCACCACCCCTCAAGGCATCATTACCACTACCGCCATTCAAAAAGTCATCGCCATGCAAGGATGCATCCAGGCTTGCCGGAGCATTATCTCCTTGCAATACATCATCGCCATCCTGCCCAAGAATGGTATCGTTACCCGTTTCACCAAAAATCACATCGTTATCGGCGCCGCCGTCAATCGAGTCGTTACCCCCGCCCGTAAAAACCCAATCTTTCCCGTTGCCGCTCGCAATAACGTCATCGTCCCCAGCAGACATGGCAACTTCCGCAGGCGACGTACCGAAGTTATATTTCCGGGCATAGGTAGTAACATTATCCTTGCTGCCGATCGAGCGATCTATTTTCCAATTCCTATCGAAGGATTCGATGTTGAGGTCACCCTCAATCATGTCGTCTCCGCCCAACCCGAGCAAAATATCTTTGCCCATGCCTCCCATCAGGATATCGTTACCGTCATTGCCCAAAAGTGTATCGTTACCCGCACCGCCATCAAGCAAGTCGCCTTTTTCGCCGCTTCCAGTTTGGGTATTGCTCAGTGCATAGGCGGCATCCAGGGTATATTCGGTTTCTGCGTAAAGCCTATCGTCATCCGATTGCCCTCGGGCAATATCGCTATCGGTGCCTCCCAAAATCACGTCACCACCATCGCCACCGGACAGTATGTCCTCGCCCGCTCCACCTTCGACACGATCTATGCCACCCTTGCCCTCAACCTCGTCGTTACCACCGAGACTGCGAATATGATCGTTTTCGACGCCACCAAACAACACGTCCTCACGATCCACTGCTTCATCCACGCCGACAACGACATTGCCGAGTTCATCGTACTCAAGCGGATCTTCGGGTTGCAGATCGCCCACGATCGTTCGATCCAAAACCGGCGCATCCACAGGCGCATTATCGCCAAGGATAATGCCCAGTTTGCCTTCACTCCAGTTCTTGATCCGCACCCTCGCACTTTCAGCGGAGCCGACAAAGCTGACGAACAAGTCATTGGTGCCATTCTCCTGAGCCACCAGGAGATAAACCAAACCATTGTTTTGATCTGCCCAGGTATTACCGACTCTCACCCAATCCTTGCCATCGGTCACACCGCTTATGCCCTGTGCGATCACAGCACCGAACCGGACAATTCCGGTACCATCGATATCAAGTACCGTATCCGTACCGTTGCCGGGATTGATGACATACGTATCCGAACCTGCGCCACCCTCCAGATAATCGTTGCCTTCCAATCCCTTCAACGTGTCATCACCCCCACCACCATACAGATGATCTTCGACGGCTGAAGCGGCCGGATTATCCGCGCCATCACTACCAAAGAAATAACGCGGTGTAGTCCCTGACAATTCACTTTGCGAAATCTTGTATCCCGATGCGACATCCTCAAAATAATCATTGCTATTTTGAAAACCGTGATTGCTTGAACTGAATGAGATTGTTGAGTCCAGAGGATTCTTGTCCTCGATATTGAACCAGTTCTTGCGGATCAGCATCGTCAGGCGATCAACCAGATAGGATGAAGTCAGCGCACCCGAACCAGTACCAGAACCTGGATTGTAGAGATTCAGCTCACCATTTAGATTGAAAACACCATAATCGATTTTTTCCCCTTGCAGGATATAGGGATTCAGTGCGAGCAATGCAAAGCGTGCCCCCAGACCACTTTGATCATGGCTTTCGACCTTATCAATGATCGCACTCGCAGATAGATCGGATAGAAATGTCAACTGGATTTTGCCTGTCGATTCCTTGAATGATTCATTGTTTTGTAGTACATAGAGATACTTATAAAATTTGTCACGATCACCGACTCCAGTCTTCAGATTTTCGCCCAGAGCAATTTTGCCACTTTCGGGATTCAGTAAAATGACACGCAACGCATCAATCGCAGATTCCAGTGTTTTAGCATTCGATCCCCCTATGTCTTTAGTTGAACCGAAGGCATCGACTAGTTTGCCAAGCTGCTCCTGACTCAGACTAGGTATCAATTGGGAATACACAAAATAGACGGCTAATGAATCGGTTAGTACTTGCTGGCTGTGGTTACGTGCGCCAGGAGGGTTACTAATATCTGTAGCCATCTGATCTTCAATGATGATATCGATCAGGGGAGCGGCGTCAAAACCCAAGCCTGAAATTGGACTGATGCCGGTTACCGCTTCGATATTGCTGATCTTAGTTTGGTCAAATGTAGATGCAGCAACACCAAGAAAATTCAAAACCGCATGAGCCGCTGCATGGGAACCAGTAAAACCACCCATACCCGGAGCGTTAAATAGATATACATGCGAAATATGATTGGCAATTAAGGGTTCCGCAACCAACCCTGCAGCCAGAAAACCACCTAAGCTGTGACCCGTAACGGTAAAGCTTTGCGGAAGTACCCCATTCTCAATCCATTCAGCAACTTTAAACTTGAGGCTGATATATTGTGGTTGCAGCAATGTATCGCCTAACCACGTGATATTAATCAGATCCGTCAATAGATCCCTTAAATCGTCTTCTTCTGTACCACGTATGGCAAGCAATGTTTTTTTGGAATCTTTATCGATAAATACTGTTGCAGAAAGACCGGCGACATCGGTATGATGAGCAACTACAAGATAAGTCTCGGAAAAAGCACGAGCTTGGTTAACAGATAATTCTACTTTTTCTAATTCAAATTCAGATGGATCACCGGAAATTAAATTCTGTGCATAAGAGGCAAGCGCTAATTCAGCTTGCTTAGAATACTCGGCAAATTGACTCATCATCAATTCCTATCAGTTTTCTATAAAGATTCTTTTCTTCAAGTCAGTAATATCTACTTTGTCAGGACAGCTATAAGATGATGAATGCCATGGGCCTGGTATATCCCCACCAACTCTTGCATAGCCGACCGATTCACCGAGGAATTTACTGTCGTATACTCGATACACTCTATAGTGGCTTCGCCACATTTCTGGGTTACCTCTGATCGGATAAATCGTGGATGATTCGTAGTAATAATTATCTCCAGCTTTAACATTCTCCTTGTATGGAATCGATATCTGCCCATACTGATCAAGTCTCTCTGCTGGCAACTTCACAGCTTCATACACTCTGACTCCGCCATCTATAGCGCACAGACGATCCACCTCCCTATCCAACCGATCTTTCTCCGTAAAAAAGGTGGTATATACGATCAATGATGCGATCAAAAGCAAAGAGATTTTTTTCATACAAATAATCATTATTTGCAAATAGCAGTAACACCATCACAAAATACCGATCCTAAAACAACAATTTGTTGTCAAAGTAAAATTTAACGGGCATTGTTTACCGATTCTTTATTCTGGTTTGGGGATTTCGACATTACGACACAGAAGAAAAACTTTCTTTTGTAAGTTGCTAAGGTTTCACAAAATGACACGCAATGCATCTACCCGCAGACGCCAATGTTTTAATATTTGATCTTTCAATATTCTTACATCTCAGTTGAGTTGAAGATATCGATCAGTTTGCCGAGCTGCTCCTGACTCAGGTTGGGCATCAATTCGAAGTAAACAGAATAGGCAGCTAAAGCGTCGGTTAAACATCGCTTAGAATATCGGTAAGATTACCCAGCAAACCGCTGACTCCTGGGGCATTAGAAAAAGTAACTTCCATTACTTGCGGATAGAATCGCTTGATTGCAATGGCCAGATAACCGCCCTGACTGTACTCGGTGACTATGAAGTTACAACCTATCAATATTATTTCATCGTTTCAAGAATTTAACTTTAGTTGCAGTATATTAAACTGTAGATTGGGAAATGAAGGCATTGCTGTTACCAAAACTCCATCCGCCAATAAACCCTTAGCTTCAAGAGTGGATTGTTAAATTGGGCGGCTACTTGCCTGGTTACGACGAATTGAATAGCTGAGGAGAGAACATACCGACAGTATCTCTGTGGGTTAAGTCGGCAATAGCAATTGTTTTATCCAAGAAAGTTCCATAGGCTGCCTGTGCCAATCCAGCTTGCAAAGAATATGAACTGATATTACTTATCTTTCATTCCTCACTCGGGATTTAACAAAAATGCGATTTAATAAAAGTAGTTCTCTTGCAATTGATTTGTCTGGACAATGATATGAAGAAGGCATCCATGGCCCGGGTAAATCACCACCGACACGATGGTATGTAACGAGTTCTCCCAATAATTTTCTGTCTGATTTTTGAAAAACCTGGATATGGTCACGTGCCATTACCACTTCATGTGCCCCTTGACCTACAGGATCACCATTTCTGTAATAACGCGTATCCCATTGATAGATATACTCAGATCCCAACGTGTCTTCTATCTTTTCTATAGGCTCGTAAAAATTGATCTCTCCATTATTATCAAACTTATCCGCTGGCAAGGTTATGGTCTCATACACCCTAATTCCGCCATCAATAGCGCACAGACGATTCACCTCCCGATCCAATCGAGCCTTGTCTGAAAAAAAGCTAGCGTAGAAAACCGACAAAACCAATAGAATCAAGGCAATTTTTCTCATACAACCAACTTCCATTCAGTGGTGCTTTTCTTTGACACTGTCAATTCCTTTAACCTTTGCGGCACATGTCAAATATACCAATATAAAAAACAATAAGAGCCTGTAATACAAAAAACTATCAACCCAAAGATGGATCGTTTCTTAGGGCAAACCGGTCATGTTATTGACTGAATGTCAGGATCAAACTCAATCTTGAATCTGATTTTTCGGATTTTTGCTCTTGATGTTAAAACAGTTTCTGTAGATCAATTCAATGCATTGGTTGTTTTGTGATGGTCACGATTGCACACACCTGAAGTACACTCCCAGAAAATGGGCCACAAGCAGCTTGCGCTAATTCAGCGTGGATCAAGTAGCCATCTGCTTTATTCACTTTTAATCCCTTGCACTTCAGGAGTAAAAATTTCACTCATCAGAATCACTTCATTTGCCACAGAAACACTTGGACAATGATGTGATGACGGCATCCATGGCCCTGGTAAATCTCCACCCGCTCTGTGATACTTCACAACCTCTCCCAAGAGTTGCATATCTGATCGACTATAAATCATGATGTGATCTCGTCTCATGGCAATTTCTTGCGCACCTTGTGAAACCGGATGCCCTTTTTTGTAATAGCGAATATCCCACTTATAGATATAATCAGGTCCCAGTGTGCTTTCACCTTGTGTTGGATCATAAAAATTAACCTGACCATACTTTTGATCAAATTTATCTGTCGGTAACGTTATCGTCTCATACACCCTAATTCCGCCATCAATAGCGCACAGACGATCCACCTCCCGATCCAGCTGAGCCTTTTCAGAAAAAAAACTTGCGTAGAAAACGGACAAAACCAATAGAATCAGGACAGTTTTTTTCATGCAATCAATCTCCATTCTTTGGTACTTTTCTTTGACACTGTTAATTCCACTAACCCTTGCAGTACATTTCTCCACAACAGTCGCTGAAACTCCGGTTACCGGATCGCTCTTGTGAGCCGCAACTTTCCAGGTTTCAACAAATTTAGTCGCCTAGGAAGAGGGCATCCCAGATCCAGCTCTGGTTAGTTCATTGATTGCAATATCACTATCCCGGAATATTCCATATGCAGCTTGGGATAGTCCAACTTATAATACATATTCATTAATATTCTTCATTTATCAATTCTCCCTATTGATTTGGTAAAAATTTTTTTCAGAAGAACATTTTCATTGGCATCTAATCCCGGACATCGATACGATGACGATACCCATGGACCAGGTAAATCCCCACCAACACGGCTATACAAAACAAACTCACCCAGTAACTGCATATCCGATTTTCGAATGATCATAAAATGATCCCTACTCATAGATGATTCCTGAGGCCCCAGACTTCCAGGATCCCTCTTTTTATAATCGCGAATGTTCCATCTAAAGATATATTCCGGCCCCAACGCATTTTCCATTTGGGTTGGATAATAAAAATTGATTCTGCCACTCGTATCAAATTTATCCGCTGGCAAAGTTATCGTCTCATACACCCTGATTCCGCCATCCATAGCACACAAGCGATTCACTTCTCTATCCAAGCGCGCTTTTTCCGTAAAAAAAATGGCATACACGATCAATGATACAAACAAAACCAATATGATTTTTTTCAAACCACTATCTCCCTTCCTGTCACCTATTTTTAGCTTATCACGCCATAGCGCGAATAAATATTGAGACCCAAGTATCAGTATTTATGCGTTTACTTTGTTACAACGGCAGGATGCGCGACATTTTGTCGCATTGATTTCAGGGTCTGACAAAAATATGATCGAAGCTTGGTCCTTTCTTCAATATAGCTTCCAATCTAAATAAACAAGACAAATGAAATATAAAACCTATATTCACTTAATCACGACGATTCTTCTTTTAATGACTTGCATAGCTCAAGCTGCGGAAACGACTCTAAATTTCGATCAGACCGAGTGCCCGGATTGCACGAATGGAAATTTCATCAATGGTAATGAGTGGGAAACATTGGGTTTGAGCATCAGTAATACGTATTGGTACAATGATTTTCGCGATACCTTTGATTCCATGGGATTATCGATAACTGCCGATGGTCCCGCCACGATCAGCTTTGCAAGTGCACCTTCCAGTCTCACCTTTGATTACTGGGTCATCAGTGGACATCAAGCCACTTTTGAGGCTTTTGATGCAGCACATAATTCATTGGGTAACGTATTTATCGATGGGGCCGCGGGCGATGTATTTGGCACTCAATCCTTCTCTGGTCCTATCGCATCACTGGAATGGACTGGAGATCGAGGTTATGCACAAATGTCATCGCTCATGATTACTGCCGTACCTGAACCGCAAACCTATATGATGTTGTTGATTGGTTTCGCCTTAATCTACTTTTCCGTACTCCGGAAACAGTCTCACGAACAATCAAACTTGAAGGGCCGTTTTCATGGATAATTCTCGCAATTTGAAGAAATAGGCATTTTTAGCCTCTCATTTCAACCGCTGCTTCCCGAGACTACCGTGCTACCGTAAGAATCAAAAATTGCATTCAGATTCTGTCAATTCGACCGTAATTAGAATGCAGTTAATTTGATTCTAATCATGGAGACCTCTCGTATGAAGCAGCGCATCAGCCAATTAGCCACCGCCTTTTTTTCTTTGATTTTGCTTAGTCACGTTCAGTGGGTTGCAGCGGATACCGCTACCGATACCGAGAAATTGCTGAACTGGGCAGAAAATACCTACCCCCAGTTTTTTCCAAGCCGACAGGCAACACAAAATATAGAGCCCTGGCTATTCCGGCACTATCCCGAATCAGGAGTGTATGCCGGGGTCAATAAGGGCGACAACAATATTTATGTCATGGGTGGACCTTGGGGCAACTCACCAACCATCATCGACACACTGCCTCGCCTGATCAGCGTCATTGACAGCACGGGCGGTAACACCGGCATTGCAGCATGCGATTCAACCAAGGTTCCTGCCGGAGTCAACTACAAACAAAGTGGCAATATCGTCACGGTCACAACCAACGGGTGTATCGTCATGTCCGACGTGAGTAACACCAATTTGTGTACTCCAAACAGACAAAGTGCTCCTTCCGGCATTTCATTACTCAGTACCAATAAAGTTACATCTTCCAGCTTGAATGGAATAACCGTACCTGGATTCCCGACTATGGTCTTGGACCTTATCAATGCGGCAGCCAATGTAAAGAATTGCACCAAGAATGCACCCCAGGAAATTACCAATCTGATGGTTCAAGCGTCGATCTGCCTCGACATCACCAATGTCATCGCCGGAATGGCTGGCAGCATGCCAGGCGTTCAGATCACCCCTCCGGTTCAATATTCTACAGATAGCGCCTATAGCAATCAGATCGTAACGGACTGTTTTGCGACAGATGCATCATCGGTTTTTGATGCCTACACTGGTGAAGCATGGATCAGGCAAGCTGATGGCACTTTCAAACAAATCTAGCCAACGTTTTTTCTGTTACTTTGCAGTCTAATTGAGTAAAACCCATATTCGGATCAATGATGCGCCATCATTGATCCGAAAGTTTTCGGGAAACCACCTGGTAATTTCCAGACGGACTAACCGAAATTGTCACTCCTCGGAATCACCCACGATACCCCGCTTTATTCGATCAACTCGGCCAGATCGCTTTTCTTGAGCTTGATCTTGTATAACAGATTGTCATAGAAATGAATGCGCATGATCGAGCGTACGATCAGATAGACACTCAACACCACCAACCCCAGACTGAGTATCACCAGTGGAATAAGGAAATGCAGCACACTCAATGCGTCATACAATCTTGAAGTAGCCACCAGCACACTCATGACGGACAATGGCAACGCCAGAATGGCAATGCCTGTCCGCATCACTGACAACGAGGTGCGTTTCTCAGCCAGTATCAACTGGATCTCATCCATCACGACAGTGGTGTCCACCTTATCGATATCTTCGATCAAACATCCTCTCCATTAATTTACGAAACAATTTTGCACGAGATGATTGCATCTTCATCGTAGGTGTACACTGCGCAAAGCCGGTGATAGCCATCTGCCACGATGACCTTGCCATTGACAGAATCCCGAACCAGAAGAATGGGAGACAATTTTTCTCCTGCCTCGATTTTTTGCTGGTTCGATTTGACATGGGTATTGCTGATGCCCAGCAATGACAAACTAGATGCTCTAAAAATATCCTTGGATTTGAATTCGGAGATATCAGCCTTGTGCAAACGCGCCACGTATTCAGCAGCCAGTTTTTCCTCATAAATCAGTGACAGATAGGATAGAGCCGCTGGATAGTTATGATCTTCAGGCTCCTTCAGCCATTTTATTTCTACTTTCTTTGTCATTATGCTCCGGTCCCTCACTGCATCCTACAAGACACGCCTCCGAGCCTTGCCGACACGCAACTTCCGCTCAGCCGACATAAAAATTGCGCATCATCCCCATGTCCTCATGTTCCAAATTATGGCAATGGTACAAAAACAGTCCGGTGTAATCCCTGAACGGCTTGGCGATCTCGATTTCCTCACCTGGCATGACCAAAACCGTATCTTTCCATCCGCTATCGACAAATCCTTCTTTCACCGTGTCGTACGCAGCACTGGATTGGCTTTGTCTGCGCGACAGAATCTGGAACTGCTGGCCATGGAGATGAATAGGATGTGGCATCGACATCATCATACCCATACCGCCACGCCCTCCTCGCCTCCTGCCGCCCATCATGTCGCTGGTATGGGAAATCCTGATCCGCTGCACACTGTTGAGCGGTATCTTTTCGATCTCCATGTAATCCTGCATGTCGAATGTCCGGCCATTCAACTGAAATGCCATATGTCGCATGCCAATTGCAAGGGGAACTGTCCGTTCCGGCTGGGTAAAATCCTTGTCTGTGAATCGTTGCATGGGAATCAAGCTACTTGGCAGTACCGGAGAATCGCTCACGTGTTCCGCAATCTGGAACTTCACAAGCGATATCACTTCTTGCTGCCCCATACCTCCGCCCATTCTGCCCATTCCTCCACCCATATGTGCTGCGGCCTGATGACCAAGACTTTGCAGCACAAGTTCGGAACCTGGCTTGCGGCCGCTAAAATCGACCCAGATTTCAATGCGTTCAGCGGGTGCCAGCATGATGTAAGGCAATGACTGCGGCTTTTCCAGAAATCCACCATCGCTAGCCAGAGTAATCATTGGCGAACCATCCTGCCAAGCCAATTTGTAAATCCTGGAATTCGACCCGTTCAGGATACGTAACCGGTACGCTCTCGTCTTGACCGGAATGGTACTCTGCTGTTGTCCATTGATCATGAAAATGTCGCCCAGGAAACCGGTCATCTGCTGATGCCGGTTCAGCACATAGCGCAACTGATTACCCGAAGTCAGATGCCGGTCCTGAATCACCAGCGGCATATCAAATTCTCCCTCCGGCAATCCCAGTTTGCGTTCTACCGAATCCGTAACCGTGATCAGTCCTGCCAGACCCTGATAAACCTGTGTTGCGGTCATTTCATGAGTATGGGCATGGTACCAGTAGGTTCCTGCCGGATTCTTGACCTCGAATTCATAGACGTACTGTTCACCGTTAACGATGGCATACATTGGATGTCCATCCATCACCTGCGGCACATGCAATCCATGCCAGTGCGTTATACAGGGTTCGGGTAAGCGGTTATCAAAAATAACCCGCACCTTTTGTCCCTGTTCGAAATTCAATATCGGCCCCAGGTAACCCGGTAGCTCACGCAGCGCCGATGTGGGGCCACTCAGCAATTTACCGTGATACTTGAACACATGTGTTGCCGGACCGGGCAACAGGGAAACATCTGATACTTTAGCCGTCAACGCAATTTCCACATCGGGTTTGAATCCCGGATCGGCAACCCTGCTTCCTTTGGATCCTTCTGCCCGGAGCAGTCCGGGTAAGCCGGCAGTCAATGCACCTAGCGCAGCATATTGCAAAAATTGCCGTCTTTCTGGATTGGTATGTATCATGGTTATCCTCCGATAGTTCGATTAAATCGCCACGCCGTCATGATTGAAATCAGATCCCGGGTTGCTCCTGATCGTTTTCCTTGTCCGTTTGCACATCGATCATCAGCGGATTCAAACTTTCGATTTCCGGCAAAGCACGACCGGCAATGCCCTGCAAATCACCATACATGCCCACCGTGGACTCGATCACCCCCTGAATCTGCATTTCCCGCTTGGCCCACAGCCGGATCATAGTCTTACGCTCCTTGTCCAGATCAGCTTGCATGTCCGAAAATTTTTCCACTATGGCTTCGATACGATGCCGGAATCGAGGCCCCGTCAAATAGTGATACACCAGCTCCATCTTGTTTTCCTGACCTGATTGCACTTGTCTGGCATTGGCAATGTCCAGCAGGGACTGGCGTAAGGCCAGTGCCAGTGGCAGCATCAAACGCGCCTCGGTGACCCAGACGCCCTCCATCTGACCAAATGTCTCTATTTCCTTGGGAAGTGCCGTGGACACCAGAATGGCTATCTCCGCTTTCGCCGATCGCTGGTCGTTGCGTAATTTGGCCAGCCAGCCGTCACTCCAGTTCTTGGTACGTTTGAATTCCCACAGTATGCTGCCGCACGATTGTCCGGAAGAACCCATGATACGTTGCAGCACATCTCCGCCGCTTTCACCCTTGGCGACAGGCTCAATACTATCCAATGGAAACTTTTGGCGCAGCAGCACCTCCAGTTGCAACTCCATCGTTTCCCCCTGCAATTGCTGCGAACCCTGCTCTGCCTTGCGTTTCAGTTCCTCGATCTGGCGTTGCATCGAAGCGATCTGCTGCTCCTTTTCACTGACTTTGAGTTTCAGGCCATCTTCTGCTTCCTGCCTGGCTGCTTGTTTAATCATAGTCAATGATTCCTGAACGCGCTTTTCGACCGTCAGTTCCAGTTCACGCTTGGCATCGTCCAATTCACGCTGCTTGCGCAGCAACTCGGCCTGGGCTTGCTGCGCTTCGGCAAGCTTGACATTGCGTTGTTGCAAAATCTGCTGCAATTCGGAAAGTTCTTTCGATTTTGTTTCCAGATCGGCGGCTACGGCCTGCCTGGCTTTGTTCGCTTCATCCGTGGCTATTTTGGTGCGAGCAGCAGCCAATTTTTCTTCCACCTGCTGATCCAGAGTCAGCTTGGCATGTTCCATGGCCTGCTGTTGCAATTTGATCGCTGCCTCGCGACGCAGCACTTCCTGCTCTTTCTGCGTCAACTTGGATTCATACTCCTGGCGCATGGCCTGGATCAGTGGCGCAGCCAACGACTCGGTCAACTTGATCTTGGTGGCGCAATTCGGACATATGATCAACGGTTCATCCATACATTGCCCTCCCCAGGCACTCATTGTGCGTCAGCGTTCCGCCGACATCCATTGCTTCTGCGCTTCTGCTGCTTGTTGCAAGCGCAAGCCACGCTCCATCTTGTTCAGTTGGCTCAATTCATTGACGGCGGAAAAGAATCTCTCCATATCATGATCATGCTGACGCAAGATAGCCTGAAATGCTGGTAGCAACTGCGTATAGATGGATACTGTTGCCAGCACGGCGTTATTCAGCGGTTGCGCAAACCATGCATCGTATACAGCAAAATCCGGCTTATCTGTTTTGAGATGCTGATATTCTTCGCGTAGTGCCTCTAAAATCCGCTGCTTGCCAGCCCGCTTCTCAAGTTCGCCCATTTCCGACTGAAACAATATCTGCAGCTCCTTGCGATACTTGAATACAAGCGCAGCAAAAGCCGCTTCCCGCTCCTGTCTGTTTCGCAGTGTAGCCTGCTCAAATACTGTTCCCCTGCGCTCGAACCAGCGTCGCACGCCCTCAAGTTCAACTGCCGCAGCAAAGGATTCATTGAATGTCGTATCGTCCTGCACATACACCACCTGATGCGCCAATTCGTGAAATATCAGCCGCGCCAGATTCATTTCCGAGTAATCAATGAACGTGTTCAACACCGGATCACTAAACCATCCCAGTGTCGAGTAGGCACTAATCCCACCAACATGAACATCGAATCCCTGCTGTCTCAACTCTGCCGCATATCGTTCTGCATCAGTCTGGGAAAAGAAACCGCGATACTTGACACAACCCACCTGCAGAAAACACCACTCCTTGAGCTTGAGTGATAGCTCAGGTGCAGCGAAGACATTCCATACCACATAAGGTCGCTGTAAATCAGCGTACCGCGTATAGCTGGAATTATCGGGCAATTTCAATTCCTGACTGGCGAAATTCCGAATTTCAGTCACCTTGCCGAGTGCGTGTCTGAGCTTAGGTTCCGTTGCTGGATCAGCCAGTACTGTATCGATCGACTGTGATCGGCGCATCAATTCCCAGTGTCCGTTAACAGCCTGAGCATAATAAGGAAGATTGGTACATGCGCTTAACCAGACGAGCTGGCTTAGCAATAAAACCAATTTCAGATTACGCTCAAACGATTTGAACATCCGATTTCTTCTCACTGCGAAAAAATAATCCACCAACAGCATATTGACTCCCAATATGAGCATCATACTCAGCTTTACGGGTTCTTCCCAATCAGATTTCACCTACAGCAATTAATTCCATTTGGATCGTATGGTCACCCTCCAGTTATTCCTCAGTACGCCGATATAAAAAATTTCTGATTAAAAGAGGAAAATCCATGATGAATTTCTGGAACAGCAAATTCAATACCCGCCGGGCTCGTTTGTGTGGCTCAGAGTATGCCCCCACTGAACAGATCACGAAAATGGATCATGGACATGCAATCTGATGCCTGGTTGATTCTGGGTGTGACGCCAGAAGGGCGCACATTCAGACCCAGCGACTGGACTGAGCGGTTGTGTGGCATACTGGCGTGCCATGATTGCCAGAAACGCTGGGTCTATTCCGAATATGCTCAGCCTGTCATGCATAGCGGTCAGGTAGGTGTAAGGGTAATTTCGGCACTCGAACACATCAATCCAGACGCTTATCAATTCATCATGAATTTCGCACGCACAAACCGGCTTAAACTGATTCCACTGGGTAAGGTTATCCATTTGAGTGGATTTGCACCCCCAGAGGAAATATCACCTCCTGCACACGAATCAACTGCGGCTTGAGTTTCCGCACAAACCAACAACCACTTCGCAACAATTCATCGTCAATTGCCCTAATCCGCAACGCTGATGGGCATGCGCAAAGTTACAGTGTCTTGAGATATTCCAGCAGATCCAGACGTTGTTCCTTGTTCAGCGCAGGTAATATCGTGCCATCGGGCAAAGGTGTTCGACCTGATGCATATTCATGACCAGTATTGTGATTTCCCCATATACTGGTTCGAAACAAGAAACCATCATAACCAGACGATTTAAAACCCACCTTATCAGCATCAAACTCCCTCGAGCCCACCCTAAATTCATCAGGACGATATTCCCCTTCCTCGGGATCCCCTAGTCGCTTTTTGGGCAGCAGCAAATCGTATAATGTCGGCACGGAACCATTGTGCAAATAGGGCGCGGTGGCCCAGATACCGTTCAATGGTCTGGCTTTGTAGGCCAGGACCGAGGCATAGGGATCCACGGTAGTATCCGGATCGTAATAACCTGCCTTGAGCGAGGGTTGCACTTCATTATCCAGAAAGGTATAGGCAAAATCATACGATCGTTCCAGCCAGCGCCGTATAAACCATTTGTCCGGATCGGGACTCGTCACCACATTACGCGTTGCAGTACTGAGTAAAGCCACAACTGGAGCTTGGTCTCCCAATAATAAATACCCTGCTCCGGTGCCAACATACTGATTACGCAGAATCCCGCTAAAACCACTGAAGAAACGACTGTTTTCAGTCATTTTGGAATCGGTTGCCACCGAAGATACCTCAATCATTTTTGCCACGACACGACGATCTGGATCGTCCCGATTAATCAATGCATGGCAATCTGCGCAATATTTTGCGTATAACCGGGCGCCCGCCAGGCTTCTCGATTTATCAAGTGTGGGAAGTATCTGCTGCGGCCACTGCGGCGATGTCAATTTACGCAAATGATTCTCCACACGGCGCAAATTGCGAATATCGATGGATGACTGAAAATCGATATATCTGGAGCCAAATCCCTGCCCGCCCAGCACAGCAGATAAGGTAAAACCATCCTTTTCCTGCCAGTCAAGTGTGGCAAACACCCCAATGACCTGACCTGCGTTACGCGCCATTGGCCCCAGGCCGCTGTTATTCACCCTGCCATTCCACTGAATGTAGTCATGCTGCGGCACATCCCATAAAAATGGATAACTCACCGGTGCATCGGCTGGGTTGTATATTCGGTTACGCAACTCGATGAGCTGTTCATCTGTGAGCAAGGTCTGAATTCGCTCCAAAATATGGTCACGGTCCGTGCTGGTCAGAATCGGTTCGACATCTGCCAGAACACGATCCAGTTCAGCGGCTGAAAGATTCTCTGACAGCAATATCCGCATTTGCCGCGCACTCATTACATGCTCCAGCACACGATTGTATATGCGTCCGAACGCATCGAGTCGTGCAAAACCATAATGTGTCATGGGCCGACGGCTATCCCGCGGTGAATTGATGACGGTATACGTCTTGATGCGTTGCGCGAACCTTGCCAAATCACGCAATACTTCATCCGCTGATGCATATTCGCCCCGTTTCAGCACACTGGCAATAAAACGCTGCTGTTTCTCAGGTTCCAGAAGCGTAGTTTGGAGAGTCTCAGCCAGTTCCTGCATGAAAGTTTCCATATCCGCACCGGCTGGCCCACCATCAATACGAATTGCCGTGCCCTGATAGTGGATCTGGGCAGTATGACAGGCGGCACATGTCAGTCCCATGTATGATTTACCGCGATACTCATCACGCACCATGCCAACTGGAAGACCGTCAGGATTGCTGATCGTGGCGCGTTGTGGCAGGTACCCATAACGGCTTATGTTTTCGTTGCTACGAAACAAGGCTGTGGTTCGCGACTGTTCCAACTCCAGAAAAAAACTATAGGGCAACAGGTTGGAGCCCTGTGACGTATTGTAAAACCACAAACTATCAGCTTCAGACCAGCCTTGATCCAGATACAGGACGCTGAGAAATTGGTTATTCCAGGCGTCGATGCCACTCGTTATGGCACCGCGATCAGGATCATTGTCACGAAGCTCATACCAATGTGAAATCGCACCAGCCAATCCCCATACTATTAATAATCCAGCACTCATCACGATTGCGATACGCAATTTGTGTGCAAGGCGAGAAAAAAATGACATCCGCATATGCAATTCTACCTTTTCCCGAAAATAAAATTTCCGACTTCAATTTTCTGATTCTTCGTTCAGCCGAAATTCAGTTTCCTTCTGCTAAACTTGCCGCCAAGATCAAGTATCACGATTAAATAAATCAGAACGCTAAAAACCCTACTTCTCATCCATGTTAATCTGAATTGCTTAAATCAAAATATGTTATAAGATAAATCCAGTCATTTCATGTGAAAAAAATGTGAAGAATAGACTTATCAAATTTGGAAACTGTCATGCCATTTTTTATATTCCGCTCCCTGCTATTGTTTCTAGGACTGATTCTTGCTGCACCCACTTTCAGTCAACAAGTTACCCGACTCAATATCGAAGAGTTGCAAAGAACCGGTTTACAGGCTAATGGCCTCGTGATGGCCGCGCGTTCTCAAGTCGACATGGCCAAAGCAGGTGTCGTTGCTGCCTCTGCATTTCTTAATCCGGAAGTGACCGTCACTGCAGGCCCCGATAGCAATCGTTATGCCCTCAGTGTTACGGGACCCACTTCCATGCAGCGCTCAGTCACCGTCAACCAGGCCATTGAAAACCCATTCATGCGCAGTGCACGTATCAATGCTTCGGAAGCAGCAGTGGAAGCCAGTCGTGCCGGCTTTGATCAGGTACGCGCTGACCTGGCTGCACAATTGCGGGTACGCGCTTATGAATTATTGTTGCGGCAAGAACAGGCCAACATGGAGCAGAGCATATACGACTTACTGAACGATGCCAGGCGACGTATCGCCGCCAACGTTGAAAAAGGCGAAGTCGCCCGTTTTGAGCTGATTCGTGCAGATACCGAAGTGCAGAGTGCAGCCAATCGCAAGGAAGCCGCACAATTGACAGTGGAACGCGCCCGTATCGCGCTGATGCAATTAACAGCTGGAGCGTTGCCAGCGCGTTTCGAAATCAATGCTTCTCTGAAAGATCCAGTCAACCTGCCTGCACTGGAAACATTGCGACAGGAAGTACCGGCATCCAATCCAGATGTCATGCGTCTGCAGGCTGAACAGGAACGCGCAAACCAGCGTATCAGCCAGGAAAAGGCTTCTGTGCTGCCGTCCCTGAACGTACTCTACACCAATTATCAGGATGCTCAGTTCACGTCCAATATTGCTGGCATGAGTGTGAGAATTCCAATTTTCTACCAGCGCCGCGGTGAAATCGACACTGCCATTTATGACTCCGCACGTATCCGGGATACCCTCGAATTTCGCCGGTATGAAATCGGCCAGTTGCTGGAATCTGCATGGCAAGCGCTACAAATTGCCCAGCGTCGTGTCGATATGTTCGAAGGCGGATTAATCAAGGAAGCCGAAAATGCAGTAAAGGTAGCACAAGCTGCCTATCGTTTCGGTGAACGAGGGCTGATCGAATTTCTCGATACACAGCGTATACTCCGTGGCATCCTGGGGGATTCGCTGCAAGCACGCTTTGATCTGCAATCGGCTGCCGCCGAAATTGACCGCCTCCGCGCCCACTATCCCAAGGAGTTAATCGTAGAATGAAATTTTATTTTTCTTTCGGTGCAGCCATTGTCATTTTGTTGACTCTGATCGGATGCAGCAAAACCGAGTCCACTGATTCGAATGATAACAAAACTAGCCAAACGAATCCTGCCGAAGAACGCGATATCAATAGCATTACCGTTAGACCCGAGCTTGCACAACGATTAAAAATTGGGCAACCCGCTTTGGTTGATCTGGCCGACAAGATACTTGTCCCCAGCCGGGTTCAAGTAGATGAAGAACGGACAGCTCAGATTGGTTCCTATGTTACCGGACGAATCACCCAGCTCTTTGTTATCTTGGGAGATTACGTCAAAGAAGGTGATCGTCTCGCCCGTATTACCAGTCCCGATCTCACGCAGTCGCAACTCGCCTATTTGCGTGCTTCATCGCGAGTACAAGTAACGCAAAAAGCTGCGGATCGTGCACGTCAATTGTTGGAAGCCGATGCCATACCGCTAGCGGAAGTGGAACGCCGACAATCCGAACTGGAAATCGCCAGAGCCGAACTGGCTGCTGCAATCGATCAGTTAAAGCTTTTCGGTATGAGCGATACGGACCTGAAGCAAATCATCAAGAACGGAAAGATTTTACCTTGGCTCGATATTCGGGCATCCAGAGAAGGTTATATCATTGATCGCAAAGTCATCGTTGGGCAGGTTGTGCAGCCATCCGATCCACTCTTTCAAGTCGCCGACTTATCACTAGTTTGGCTCGTTGGCGATGTGCCCGAGCAGATTGCACGCGATGTCAAGCTGGGACAGCATGTCGAAATCAATGTTCCGGCCATAGGCAATCTAAATCTGGATGGCGTGATCATTTTTGTGTCGGATACTGTCAACCGACTGACTCGCACGGTCATGACGAGGGTATCAGTTGAAAACCATGATAGAAGACTTAAACCGGATATGTTAGCCAATATGCACATTACCGATCCTCAACACAAATCCCTGGTCGTTCCCGAATCTGCCGTAGTGCGCGAACTCAATCAGGATTATGTATTCGTTATGCAAGCAGCCGATCGTTTTCAACGTGTTCCAGTCGAATTAGGACCCGAAGTGGCAGGCTTCAGGCCAGTACTAAGTGGTTTAACCATGGATCAACAGATTGTTATGGAAAGTGCATTTCACTTGGATAGCGAGCGCAAGCTTGCTGAATTGGAGTAATCAATCATGATGGCAGCCATTGTCCGCACAATGCTCAAGCAACGATTGCTAGTCCTCATCATAGGATTGACTCTCTGTATTGCGGGAGGCTTTGCGGCAAAGAATCTTTCCGTTGACGCCTTTCCAGATGTTACCAACATTCAAGTTCAGGTCGCTACGGTCGCCATAGGTCGCAGCCCTGAAGAAATGGAACGGTTGGTAACGGTACCTGTAGAGATTGCCATGACCGGCCTACCGGGTCTGGTGGAAATGCGCTCGATGAACAAAAGCGGTCTGTCATTGATTACACTGGTGTTCACTGACAAAACCGATGTCTACTTTGCACGTCAACTGGTCATGGAGCGCATCATCGATGTCACTCCACGTTTGATTCCCGGCATCACCCCGGTTTTGGGACCGGTATCTACGGGCTTGGGTGAGGTGTATCAATACACCATCGAGCATCCCGATGATGGTAAACGCGCCTTAACCACGGAAGAACTGATGACCCGACGCACAGTACAAGATTGGGTTGTACGTCCCATGCTGCGCTCAATTCGGGGTGTAGCCGAGATCAATTCGATCGGCGGTCATGTCAAGGAATATCAGGTCTATGTCGACCCCAACAAATTGCGCCATTACGATCTCACATTAACGGAAGTTGACCGTGCGCTGGCCAGCAACAACGCCAATGCCAGCGGCAATATCTTGTCGTTGCACTATGAGCAATACTTAATCCGTGGTGTCGGCCTGATTGCCACTTTGGAGGACATTCGTAACATTGTTTTGCAGGAAATGGATGGTGTACCGATCTACGTCCGTGATGTTGCGGAAGTGACTTTCGGCGGTGAAGTGCGTCAAGGCGCTAGTATCAAGAATGGCCATACCGAAGCTGTGTCAGGTATCGTCATGATGTTGCGCGGTGGCAATGCCAAGGAAATTGTCGGAAGAGTTAAGGAAAGGGTTGCAGAAATCAATGAGCGCGGATTACTACCCGATGGTTTACAGATCGTCCCATTTTATGACCGGACAGACTTGGTTGATGCGGCATTATCAACAGTACAAAGTACTCTGATCGAGTCACTGATTCTGGTAATTATCGTACTCTCCATCTTCCTCGGCACTATTCGTACCAGTATCGTGGTGTGTTTTACCTTGATTATCACCCCCTTGGTTACATTTCTGGTCATGAATCATTACGGCATGCCTGCCAATCTCATGTCTCTGGGCGGGTTGACGATCGCTTTAGGCATGATGGTGGACCCAACCGTCGTGGTGGTTGAGAACATTTATCAACGTATGGGTGAAGCACAAGGAACCGGGAAATCCAAATTCAACGTCATTGTCGATGCTGTTGCGGAAGTCGGTACACCGGTCATTTTTGGTGTTTTCGTTACGATTTTGGTTTTCCTGCCATTGATGACACTGGAAGGCATGGAAGGAAAGACATTCAGTCCATTGGCCATTACCATCGCCATAGCTTTACTGATTGCATTGATCGTATCGGTACTGCTTTCCCCGGTTCTGAGTGATTACTTGTTAAAAGGTGGCAGCGAACAGGATACGAAAATCGTTGCTGTACTCAAAAATGGCTACTTGCGTATTTTCAATTTGGCCATGGGAAATCAGAAAAAAACCATGGTCATTGCCATTGGTGCTTTGATTTCGGCATTCGCTTTGTTTCCTTTCCTTGGCAAGTCTTTTATTCCTATCATGAAAGAAGGTGCCATCACCCCGGTCATTATTCGTGCCCCTTCCATCTCTCTGGAAGAAGCCATCAAAATCGAAACCGAGGCCATGAAACTGATCTCGGCCATTCCCGGAGTCAAATCAGTCGTATCCAAACTTGGCCGCGGAGAGTCGCCTGCAGATCCGGCATCGCAGAACGAATCCGATCCTATTGCCGATCTCGATTTAGTGAGTTCGGGCCGAACCCAGCAGGAAATCGAAGAAGACATGCGTAAAGCCCTCGCTGGATTGGCCGGTGTGAGTATTATCTTATCGCAACCGATTGCGCAGCGTGTTGATGAAATGGTAACGGGTGTGCGATCCCAGGTTGCAATTAAAATCTTTGGCGATGATCTGGAAGAATTGCGCAAACTTTCAGAGCAAGTAGCACGTATAGTGAAATCCACTCAGGGAGCCAGAGATATTCGTATCGAGCGCCTATCCGGACAGCAGGAGTTGACGATCAATATTGACCGTCATGCCATCGCACGCCACGGATTGAATGTTTCCGATGTCAATGAATTAATTGCGACAGCCGTTGGAGGCAAAGCGGTCACTCAGGTATTTGAAGGTGAACGCAGGTTTACCTTGTTATTACGGTTCCCGGAAAAATACCGTGATGATGTTGAAGCCATCAAGGATCTACTACTTAGACCGGCCAACAGTGCTGCGATCGCTGGCAAAGCCAAAGGTGGCATGCTGATTCCGCTCAGTGCTGTTGCAGACATCAAAGTCATCGATGGTCCAGCGATTGTTTCACGTGAATTTGCCAAACGCCGCGTCGTTGTCGGCGCCAATGTCCATCAACGCGATCTTGGCGGATTTGTCGATGAACTCAAGGCCCGTACTGCCAAAGAAATCAAACTTCCACCGGGATACTAT
>WBZN01000651.1_pt1 | contig 24758 bp, 22 predicted proteins | sample 5204281 | NCBI WGS metagenome assembly WBZN01 (sample SAMN12344347, study PRJNA552823) | activated sludge metagenome | biome: Activated sludge suspended growth; feature: Nitrification reactor; material: Wastewater; isolation source: activated sludge from nitrification reactor of wastewater... | reverse complement strand
CCAAATCGCCGCGCATCAGCCGCTCGTCAATGTCCGACACCGGAAGCGAAGCGCCAAGCTCCGCCATCTGCATGTCGCTGTCGCGCGGCGCGGGGATGCCTGCGGCGTGCAGCGATGTCTGCACCAGTCCTGAGCAATCGATTCCAATGCGCGTGCGCCCTCCCCAAAGATAGGGCGTGCCGATGAAGCGCTCCGCAACTTCGACGAAATCGCGCGCCGTACGATGGAGTGGCGTAATATGGCGCACAGAAACGAACCCGCCCGTCTGCAATTCGGCAAACTTCTCGTCTGCCTTGCTGACGCTGAGGACCGCGTTGAGGGGCAAGTGTTGAAGGGGCGGCGTCTTGATGTCGGGTTCGGGATGCAGAAACGTGCCGAGCACTTGCACTCGGTGCGTGGGTGCCTGAACATTTGGAGACAGACTGTCAAGTGGCAGATAGCCGACGTACTGGTCGCGCTTGAGCTGAACCCAAGCCCAGCCGTCGGCCTCGTCGTAAATCGTCAGTGTCTCGCCATAGAGGGCTTCCGTCTCGAAGCCGCGCGAATAGTTGGGCGTGCGGCGCAAAGGAACCGAGGCTCGCATCACTTGGGCAGGCGCGCCTTCCACGAAGCGTTCGGCCTGCACTTTGCCTTCCAAGTACTTGGCCGCGAGGTCGTCGCGGAAAGCATTGCGGCGGGGATCGAGCAGATGAGTAGGAACGAGGGCACGCGGTGCATCCAGCCCAGGCTGAAAATCTGAAGCTGGCGCGGGAAAGCCCGGTGCTGCCGGGCGCGGCGTCGTAGCAGACTTCTGTGCCGTCTTGCCTGTTTCGCTCAACTCGTCAGCTCCGCTCTCAGCATATCCATGACCGCGCGTGCCGATTGCGGCTCCCCACCCTTTGGCCCCAGCGGCCGCGCCGCCGGACGCCAGCCATACAGATCAAAATGGGCAAAACGCCGTGATGTGGTGACAAACTTGCGCAAAAACAGCGCCGCCGTGATCGCCCCTGCGAATGGAGTATCCCATACATTGTTCATGTCCGCGACGTCGCTGTCGAGATGGCGCTGGTAGCCCTGCCATAACGGCAGTCTCCACACCGGATCGCCAATATCCTTGGAGCGGGACACAACCTGGCCTGCCAAGGTCTCATCGTCGGTAAAGAAGGCCGGCAGGTCGGGGCCCAGAGCCGAGCGTGCCGCGCCTGTGAGCGTGGCAAAGACGAAAATACTGTCGGGTGCTTCCTCGTCCGCGAGCGTCAGGGCGTCGGCCAGCACGAGACGGCCCTCCGCGTCCGTGTTGCCGATTTCGACGGTGCGCCCGCTACGGCTCATTAAGACGTCACCCGGGCGAAAAGCATCGCCCGCAATGGAATTTTCTGCTGCGGGAATGAGAACGCGCAGGCGGCAATCCAGCCGCTCTGCCATTATCATATGTGCAATCGCCAAGGCTGTTGCCGCGCCTCCCATATCTTTTTTCATCAGGAGCATCGCGCTCGCCGGTTTGATGTCGAGCCCGCCTGTGTCGAATGTGATGCCTTTGCCGACGAGCGTGATCTTGCGTGCGTCCTCACGTCCCCACGTCAAATCGATCAGCCGGGGGGCGCGGGGATGGGCGCGTCCGACGGCATGGATCATGGGGAAATTGTGAGCCAAGAGGTCTTCGCCGCGGATTGCCTTGACGCTAGCGCCATGGCGGACCGCCAGCATACGCGCCATCTCCTCCAACTGCTCCGGCCCCAGGTCGCTGGCGGGCGTATTGATGAGATCGCGCGCAAGCCAAACCGCTTGGACTGTGCTGATGACACGGCCGGAGTTGACATTCCCGGGCATGACGAGCCGGCGCACATCAACAGCTTGCGTCTCCGTCGCGCCCGCGCTGGCGGTTCTCTTGTAGCGCCTGAATTTATAGGCGCCCAATCCCCATGCGATGGCGGCCAACTCGGGATGGTCCAATGATCCAGCAAGGCGGTAGGAGCCCGCGGGAAGGCTCGACGCAAGGGAGCCGAGAAGCAATTCCGACGGGCCGCTCGGTTCCCCGGCCTGGCCATCGCCCACACCAAGCAGAACGGCGGCAAGTTTTCCATCTCTGCCGGGCACCAGCAGCGAAGCCTTGGCGGACCCTTTGAACCTGTTGGTCTCTGCCCACGCAGACGCGTTCGCGTCCAGGCCAAGCGGCGTCAGGTCCGCGCCGGTGCGCACCAGATAGATCGGCACAGCACCCGAGTATTCCCCTTCGCCGGCAAAAACTCCGGCCGCCGTCCATGCAGTCGTCTCGCTCATATCGCTCTCGTTGCAAACGGCGCATCACTCGGCGCCTGGCCCTGCGGCCAAGTTAGGCTTTGGCCGTCCCTTGGCAAGCCAAGTGATCGGCCTATTAGCAGAGTTGCATCACCCTGCAAAAGATTGCTCAGCATTTAAGCGTTTGTTGACGTGCGTGCCAGAAACTAACAGTTGGATCGATTCGGGCATTGCCCTCCCCGACTGAGCGGAGAATCACACATGGCGCACTTGGTAGCGCATTCGACCAGAAAAACGGCCTCTTCCGGGGCGGCAATCTTGGCGGTGATGGCAACGAGCCTTTTGCTCGGCGGCTGCGCGGCCTCCAACGATCTGCTGCCCGGCACCGCCACGCTGGCGAGCGCGGATGCGACGCAGGCGGCAGAAGCCCTCGATCCTCAAGCTGACTTGCGCAAGGCCACCGAATACTGGGGCCAACAGCACGCCAAGAACCCAAGCGACAAGACCACCGGCTTGAACTACGCGCGCAACCTCAAAGCGGGCGGCGACAAGCGCCAGGCGCTCGTCGTGCTTCAAAACGTCTTCTCAATGAACAAGAGTGATCCCGAAGTCGCCGGTGAACTCGGCCGCTTGGCGCTCGAGTTCGATCAGCTCTCGCTCGCAAGCCGCGCCTTGGAAGTCGCCGATGTTCCCGACAAGCCCGATTGGCGCGTCGTCTCGGCGCGTGGAACGGTCTTAGCCAAGCAAGGCCAGCACAAGGCTGCAATTGCCTACTTCGAGCGTGCCCTGGCCATCTCACCGAACCAACCCTCGGTGCTAAACAACTTGGCCATGGCGAATGCCATGAGTGGCAACGCCCAGAAGGCCGAGCAGATCCTCCGCGATTTGGCCCAGCTCAATGGCGCACCCACAAAAGTGAACCAAAACCTGGCGCTCGTCCTTGGCCTGCAAGGCAAATACGACGAGTCGAAAGCCGCTGGCGCCGCCGCCATACCGTCTGACGTGGCGGCCGCCAACACAGAGTACCTGCGCCAGATGGTGCGGCTTGAACCGAAGCACTCGCCGGCGCCCGCTCCGAGCACGGCCGTTGCGCAGGCGCCTCCGTCCGGCTTCAAGCCTGCCGCAGTTGAAACCGCATCAGGCGCCGGCTGGCAGGCCGATGTCACCGCGAGCGCGGAACAACCCAGTCTGCGCGGCTCGCACTAAAAAGTCCGCATCCGCTTCCGACCGGCTAAGAACGGCGCACCATCTTCTTGGCGCGCCGTTTTTCTTGAACGGTTCGACGCCGCACGCGCTGAAGCCCCGGGCCTTGAACTCCCCACTGGACTTTGATCCGCGAAAAAAGTCCGAGACAACGGAATGGACCGTGGAGACATGCGCGGCCGCGTGCATCGCGTCCATTGATTGCGCGCGGGAGCGCTCGATAGGATCGAGGCCGCCGCCAATATCCGCTATTTCTTGCTGCTTTTCGCGATCCATACGAAGACGTTCAATGCCGCGATCACCAGCGCGACGGCCACGCCTACACTGAGGAGATCCGACTTACCGTCCCAGGACATGACCTGGCCGAGAAAGGTCACCGCCATCACCGCGATGATAACCGTCATCAGGTTAACCTTGAGGTCTTCAAAAGTGTGTATCTGGAGTCGCGCCGGTATCTTCAGATCGGCGTCGATGAAGAGCGCGTACAGGCTGAGTGCCATGATCAGCATGACGGTGCCGAGCAGGAACAGGTCGAAAAGCTCGATGAAATAGTACATCATCGCTTTGGCTCCAGCCGTCGAAAAATCGCCGGTTCGGAGCGTTCGCATAATGACAACGACAGAGTCGACAAAACCGTAGATCAGCAGCGCCGCTGCCGCGATCAGTGCACCCAGCACGGCGGCGAGCACCAGATAGCGACTGGCCTCAAGCAGCGGCTTCAGCATGACGCCCCCGAAAGCGCGACGGCTCAGCTTCGCTGCCGCGGTTGTTGTCCAGCGCCCTGCCGGCGCCAGTGTTGCCCGGGACAGTCTGCCTCACTATCCGCCTGGCGGCAACATTCCGTGCCCGATAGCCTGGCTCCGTTCTAGCGGCATCGCGGCTGTGGAGTAGATCCACCGCTCACCACGCTCAGATAATAAAGACCCCGGCAACCAGAGCTGCCGGGGTCGACGCGACACAAATCTGTCTGAGAGCTCGAGATGTAACGCGAGGCCGCGCTACTTCATGTTCATGTATTCAATGCCTGCGGGACCGAGGATGACGATAAACAGCACCGGCAAGAAAAAGACGATCATCGGAACTGTCAGCTTCGGCGGCAATGCGGCGGCTTTTCTCTCGGCGTCCGACTGACGGATTTCACGATTTTCCTTCGCCATGGTCCGTAGCGCCTGCCCGACCGGCGTGCCGTAACGCTCCGCCTGGATCAGCGCGGTCGTCACTGCCTTCACACCCGGAAGGCCGGAGCGCTTGCCGAGATTCTCATACGCCTGGCGGCGATCCTGCAGGTAGGAGAGCTCCGCGGTCGTCAGCGTCATTTCCTCCGCAAGCTCGATGGACTGGCTGGCGACCTCCTTTGAAACCTTGCCGAAAGCCGACTCGATCGACATACCCGACTGCACGCAGATCAGCAGCATGTCGAGGGCGTCGGGAAATGCCTGCTTGATCGACGACTGACGCTTCTGAGCTAGGTTCTCGATAAAGAGGTTGGGTATGTAGAAGCCGGCGAAGCCCGCTCCAACCGCCATCAGAATGCGAATGAGCGGCGGATAACCCGTATCGATGACGACGAACACATAGAACAGAGTGCCGAGGAACATCACGATCGGCGCAGCGATACGAAAGAACATGAACGAGACAATGGGGCCCTGGCCGCGCAAGCCAGCCATCTTCAACTTCTCGCGTAACTCTTCGTTATCGAAGCGTTCGCGCAGATCGAGCATGTCAACGATGCGCTGCATGAAACCTTTGGGCGTCTGCCTCAACTTGGCACCGCCCCCGCGCTCCTTGCTCATCTCTGCAATGCGCGCGTTGCGCATGCGGTCGCGCTCCGTGGCCATTTCCTTCATGCGCTGGTTCATGCGATCCCGCGCCAGCATGGGCATCGCGACCGAAAGCACCGTGGCGAACACGCAAATCGCCGCCAGCACCGTGGCGAAGAATTGCGGGTTCATGACTGTTTCGACGAAGCTCATCATCGTGCGACTACCATGTTTCGACAAATCCCGGCTCCCGGCCGGCGAATAACTGAACCCAAGCCTAGAACTTGAAGTTGATCATCTTGCGCATGATGAGCACGCCGCACAACATCCACCCCGCGCCAACTGCCACCATGAACTTGCCGGGCGTGGTCGTGAACAGCGGCGTGATGTATTCCGGCGACGTCATGTACACCATCGACATGACGCCCGGAGGCAGCGAGGCGAGCACCATGGCCGAGGCTTTGGCTTCCGCCGACAGGGCTTTCACCTTCATCTGCAGACGGAACCGGTCGCGCAGAACACCGGAAAGGTTGCCAAGCGCTTCCGAAAGGTTGCCGCCTGCCTGCTGTTGAATCGAGATCACGATTGTCAGAAAGCGAACCTCCGCCAGCGGAACACGCCGGCACAAGCGGTCCAGCGCGTCGGCGAGTGGAACGCCCATCCGCTGCTCCTCGACCACTTCGCGAAATTCACTGGCCAAAGGCTCCGGACTTTCGCGTGCGATTACCTGGAGACACTCGTTGAGCGGCAGACCCGATTTGACGCCGCGAACCACGACGTCGATTGCGTTCGCAAGCTCGGAGATAAATTTGTGCTGGTAGCGTTTCACCAGTTTCGACAGGAACCAGCGCGGCAACCCGAAGGTGCCGATGAACCCAGCCACCAACGTCATCATCGGTGTTGACGACGTTCCAAAATGAACGGCCGCACCACACAAGATTCCACTGATGATACTCGCTATATAGAAGTCACGGGGGCTGACATCCAGGCCAGCCCGCTCCAGGCGCAGCCTCAACGTAACCTTTTCCTTGGCCTTCTGGCGATTTTCGATCTCCTTGAGGCTTTCGGCGACGTTCTTTTTGCGATTTGCAGCAGCTTCGCTTGCATTGCCCGCACTCGCGGCAATGCGCCGTGACTTGCTCGCCTCCTTGACCACCTGAACGCGCTTGTCCTTGCGGCGCTCCCCGGAGATATACGGGTAGATCACCGCAAAAATAACGCCGGCCGCGCCGAGCGCGATCATCGCGGCGACGAGAAGCTGCTGAGTGTGCGCATCAAGCATTCTGCTCTCCAAGCGGGTTGCCGTTGGCGTCGCTCACTTCGGACTCGGCCAAGGCCACAGCAAGGCGGTCGGATTCTCCGTAATACTCGGCACGGTCCCAGAACCGCGGGCGCGCAATGCCCGTCGACCGGTGACGCCCAATCAGCTTGCCGTTGGCGTCCTCACCGGTGATTTCATAGACGATGATGTTCTGAAGCGTCACCACTTCGCCTTCCATACCCAGCACCTCGGTGATGTGGGTCACTTTGCGCGATCCGTCGCGAAGGCGTGAGGCCTGCACGATGACGTCGACCGATCCGGTGATCATCTCGCGAATGGTTTTCACAGGCAGAGAGAAACCACCCATCATGATCATGGATTCAAGACGGCTGATGGCTTCGCGCGGCGAGTTCGCATGCAGCGTGCCCATCGAACCATCGTGGCCCGTGTTCATGGCCTGAAGGAGGTCGAAGGCCTCCGCGCCGCGAACCTCGCCGACGATGATCCGCTCTGGACGCATACGAAGGCAGTTCTTGATCAGGTCGCGCATCTTGATCTCGCCTTCACCTTCGAGATTCGGCGGGCGCGTTTCAAGCCGGACCACGTGGGGCTGCTGAAGCTGAAGCTCAGCGGAGTCCTCGCACGTGATGATGCGTTCATCGTGATCGATCGAACCGGTCAGGCAGTTGAGCAAGGTTGTCTTGCCGGAGCCCGTACCACCCGAAATCAGCACGTTGCAGCGCACGCGGCCGATGATCTCGAGGACCGTCTTGGCCTGCGGCGTGATGGAGCCGAACTTCACCAGCTGCTCGAGCTTTAGGCGATCCTTCTTAAACTTACGAATGGTCAGCGCGGGGCCATCAATGGCGAGCGGCGGCGCGATGACGTTGACGCGCGAGCCATCAGGTAGACGGGCGTCGCAGATCGGACTCGACTCGTCCACGCGGCGGCCGACTTGGCTGACGATGCGCTGGCAAATGTTCATGAGCTGCTGATTGTCGGCAAAGCGCACACCGGTGCGCTGTACCTTGCCGCCGACTTCGATATACGTCGTCGAGGCGCCATTCACCATGATATCGGCGATGTCGTCGCGTGCCAGCAGCGGCTCGAGCGGACCGTAGCCCAGTACGTCGTTACAGATATCCTCGAGCAGCTCCTCCTGCTCGGCGATCGACATCACGACGTTCTTGATCTGGATGATCTCGCTGACGATGTCGCGGATCTCCTCACGCGCCGCACTGCTGTCCAACTTGGACAGTTGCGTGAGGTCGATCGTGTCGATCAGCGCGTTAAACACCGTGGTCTTGACGTCGTAATACTCCTCCGAATGCCGGCGCTGCTGCTCCACAGGCGGCTCGGGGCGCGGCGCAACGGGCGCCGGTTGAACCTGCTGGCGCGGCGCCGCGGGTGCGCTCGCGGAAACGCTCGCGGCAGGTGCAGCGGGCGCCGGAGACGCAATGCGCTTAGGGGTCGATGGATCGTTAGAGCGCCGTCCAAACATCGCAACTCTTCCTTGAGACTTCCGATAATATTGCCGTTTAGCGCTTGAACTTCAGCTTCTCGAGAAGCGGGGCCAAAGGCGAGAGCGCGGACTGCGCCTGCTTCTTCTCGGTCTTTGTGTCCCGGCGGTGCGTCATCGCCATGGCTATTTCGCGAAACTTCTCTGTTGCCTTGGCCTTCGAGTTCATCTCTTCGATCATCTGACCGTTGTTTGCGGCCTGACTGAACGACTCGCTGTCATAATCGATGACGCTGATAGCCTTGAGATCGAGCGCTTGCTCGAACTCCTTGAGAGTGATCTCCTGGCGCTTGGGCACGCCGACCATATTGAGCACCAGATGAGGCTTGCGGTCGTTCTTGCGGGCCGTTTTCAGCAAGTCGACGACGTTCTTGGCGTTGCGCAGATTGGCGAGATCGGGCGCAGCCGTAATGATGACCTCATCGGCCTGCAGCAGGACACGCTTCGTCCAGGGGCTCCACGAGTGCGGAAGATCAACGGCGACGTAAGGCACGTTCTGGCGCACGACATCGATGACCATATCGCAGCTATCGGCCGAGATATCGTAGTCGCGATCCAGCACCACCGGAGCCGCGAAGATCGAAAGATGCTCGGAGCACTTCGTCAGCAGCCGATCGAGGAGCTGATCGTCGAGACGCTCGGGCGCCGCCAGAGCCTCTGCGATGCCTTGCACCGGATCCTGATTGAAATCCAGGCCCGTGGTGCCGAATGCCAGATCGAGATCGGCAATCGTCACGTTGGACTTCAGCACCTCAGACAGCGTCCAGGCGACGTTATGGCAGATGGTCGAAGATCCTACGCCGCCCTTGGCGCCAATGAACGCGAATACATGTCCGACAGGGTCTGTGTCGGGATTGTTGTAAAGATTGGAGATGCTCTCCATCAACTGCAGAGGCTCGATGGGCGTCACGAGATACTCGCTGACGCCCCGTTTAAGAAGCTCGCGATAGAGCAACACATCATTATGGCGGCCAATGACGACGACCCTCGTGCCGGGATCGCAGCTTTCCGCCAAGTTATCGAGTTCAGCCAGCAGCTGCGAACCGCGCAACGAACTGTCCACGATGATCAGGTTCGGCGTGGGGCTGTCGACATAGTGTGCCACTGCGGCGGCGATGCCGCCCATGTGCACACTGACGTGGGCCTTGGACAGACGGCGATCCTCGGCTGCGTACTGCAGGATCTCTGCGGTGTGATTATCATCGCAGAAGGCCTGGATCGAGATACGCGGAATGGGCCGGGCTTTCTCGATGCCCGGTGCATTTTCTTCGCCGTATTGGCCGTCGAAGTCTTCCGTCTCGTCGGTTGCCGGCTGTGCTTGTCTAGACATCGTGCTCACGTCCCTTAATTACTCTGAACCTTCACGCGCTCGTCTTCGCTCTTCTCTGCGCCGGTGACCTTGCCCTTCACATACTTGCCGAAGACGTCGTCACGCCGTTCTGCATTACGTGGGCCTTCCGTTCGCGGCCCCAGGAGATCGGCCGGATTGGCGACCATGGCGGCAAGGTTGTGCTGATTGGCGCAACCGAAATCCGGATAGTTGAAGTTGCTCGGGTTGCGAGCCAGGTTCTCCGACCAATCCTGCCCGCACACGGGCCCTTCGGCGACGAAGCGCATGTAAGAGATGCGGATCGGCGGCTCGTGGCTTCCACCGCCGTGATAGGCTTCCACGGCAATGGAGTTTTCCGAGAAGCCGCCATCCATCAGCAGATCGCGCACGTCCTGCACGGCATTCATGGCTGCGACTTCATTGGATGAACCGCCCGGCGCCGAAATCACGAGGCGCGAGTTGCCTGAGTCGCTGGCGCGGAACCTGTTGGCGAACTCGACGACTTCGGCCCGTTGCGAAGGCGCGAGGCCCGATGCGCCACGGGGCACCCGCAGCGACAAGGTCGCCGGCTGCTGGGAAACCATGATGGGGTGGCGCTCGTTGGGATCGACGAGCGCCCAGCTCGCGACCCGCGTTCCTTCGTCATGTTTGCATCCGGCAACCAGGCAGGCCAGGACTGCCATTGAGACCACCTTCGCGCCGCCGAGCCGGGCGGGAGAGGGTCCACGTGTCGTGATCTTCTTGGACATAGTTATCTCTCCAGATCCCTGGTTATTCGACAATGTAGCCGTAGTCGCCCTTCAGTCCGCCGTCTGGCAAAGCTTCGCCCTTGCCATAGATGGCGTTGAGGTGACCCAAGAAGTTCGCCTTCATGTCGGTAGCCGGGGTAAGGCCGGTGCCGGGCGCGGCAATCTCTTGACGGCTTGTGGGCTTCACGAGGTACGGCGTGACAATGACCACGAGCTCCGTTTCGTTCTTGATGAAGTCGCGGCTGCGGAACAGTGTGCCGAGGATCGGAATGTCCTTGGCCCCGGGGAATCCATCGATATTCTGGCGGGTGTCATCGGAGATCAGGCCTGCGAGCGCCAGCGTGCCACCCGACGGCAGTTCGACCGTCGATTTGGCTTCGCGCTTCTTCAACGCCGGGATAGCAATGCCCGACAATGTGATCGCGCCCTGGTTCGACAATTCGCTGACCTCGGTTTCGATCTTGAGGCTGATCCGGCCCTCCGACAGCACGATCGGTGTGAAGGCGAGAGCGACACCGAACTTCTTGAAGCTGACGCTTATCTGGCCTGTGTTGTCGACGAGGGGAATTGGGAACTCGCCACCTGCCAGGAAGTTGGCAGGCTCGCCCGATACAGCGGTCAGATTGGGTTCGGCCAGTGTCCGGATCAGGCCGTCGCGCTCCAGAGCGCGAATGGCATGCGAAACCGTGTTGCCGCCGCCGGCGTTCCAGCCGCCGCTCAGGCCGGAGTTTCCGAACGCGTTCTGGCCTGGCCCTTGATTGTAGACGCACATATCGGCGCCGCCACAAACCATCTGATCATCAAGCTTCGTATTCAGACCAAGCAGAGGCATTGTGCCAAGACCTGCGGCAGCGGTCAGCGGCAGAGCATTCTCAGTCAGCAGCGTGGTGGTGAAGTTACCGGCATTGATGACGCCGCCCAGGTTGACGCCGAGCTGCTTCAGCAGTGAGCGCTGCACCTCGGCGACCGTCACCTTGAGCATCACCTGCTCTTCGGCTTCAACCGTCAGCATGTTGATGACCGTCTCGGTGTCCGACTTCTCGAACCTGTCGATTGTAGCGCCGTCGGCCTTATCCTTGCTCGTCAGCTCGTACTGAACGTTGACGAACTGACGTGCGATGTTGGCCGCGCGCACCGAGTCGGTCGGGTTCTTGACGGAGCCCGTCAGAACGACGGTCTGATTGAGCATCTCGACTTTGATGGTCGAGCCAACAATCAGCCGGTTCAGCAGGCTTTCCAAGCCTGACGTCTCGCGCTCGATGAAGATTTCGAAGGTCGCGAACTGCTCGCCTGTAGTGTCGAAGAAGAAGGCGTTTGCCTCGCCGATCTTGCGCGCCAGCAGGAAGACCCGGTTGGCGCTGAGCACCACCGCATCGACGGCCGCCGGATTGGAGACCATGACATCGCGCACGTCTCGCGGAAATTCGATGAGCGCGGATTTGCCCAAGCCGATCTTGATGTTCTTCCTGACAGGAGCCCCGCCCGTGTCCTGCACCCGGATGATCGACTGGTGAACCGCCGCGGCGGCCAGCGTCTCGGCATCGGCAGAACGTCCAGTTCCGTTGGCCACGGCCGCGGTAAACCCTCCCGTTATAAGAAGGATACCTGCCGCAAACCAACCAACCGCTCCGAGCAAGGGGCTCGTGAGTAATCCAACTTTCTTGTGCATGATCTTTTCTGCCTTATGTCGACGATCGACGTACGTGTACTCAGTTCACTCCGTACACACGCGATTTGGCTCCGTAACGCAGAACTCGAACGGCATTGCCCCGTTGTTTCTTCAGATCCATTCCAGCTCCGCCGGCGCTCGCCTGCATGTCCGCAACAGAGCGCAGCGTCAGCGTGATCTCACCCATCTTGTTTGCCAGCGCGAGCATCTCCGCCTGACGCGGCGTGAGCTCCAGCGTTGCAGTTTTGGCGTCGCCATCGGCTGACTTCTTGCCTTCCTTGGTCTCGATCTGCTGCCCTACCGCGATCACACGCACGTTTGTAAATAGCGTATCGCTCACATAGTCCTGGCCGCCAGCCTTGCCGCGCATCTCGCGAATCAGAATGACGTCGACGTGATCGTTGGGAAGGATGAGACTGCCTGCGGCCGTGGCCTGACTGATCTTGGTCGAGACCGCGCGCATGCCCGACGGCAGGACTGCGGCAAGAACGCCGCCCTGGCCGGCCTTGATGAGCTTTCGGGCATTGATCGGTTCACCGGCGAAAATCGCGGACCGCGCGATAGAGCCCGAGATGTCGCGCATCTTGGTCTGTCCACCGCCCTGCTTGGTGATATAGCCACGGCCCGCGGCATCGGCGGGCCACGCGACCCAGCGCATGTTGCCCTCGTTCACGATCTGACCGATCGAGATATCGGATCCGGCGACCAGGACTTCCGTCGTGTTGACCTGGGTTTCCACGATCGTGGGCGTGGGCGGCGGCGCGATCATCGAGTTTGCAACGAAGAACGCGCCTATGGCGGCGACCAGAGCCACGGCAAAGCCAAGTAATTGGGCTCTCTTCATTGCACTCAAGGTCCTTTCAAGCCGATTGTCGAGAGATTGCAAACCCGACAATGCCCAAGAAACGTCAATGTCCGGTTAATCGACGTTTCAAAAGAGGAACGAAGTGCAGCACGCGCTGATGGCTGTGTCAGCGATGCATAACGAAAAGCGGGCGCCCACCGCGACGCCCGCCGATCTGCATTCAGGGAATGGCAGCGGTCTGGTCACATCGACAGCGCAAGGAACCACGGCGTCGAAGGATAAAGGACAAGACCGGAGGCCGCGATCGCAATACCATAGGGAATGCCACCGCCATGCGTGTGCAAACGCATCGCCCAACCAGGAAGCGCCAGTGCATGAGCGGGGAAGAAGCGGCGGTAGGCCAAAATGAGCAGCGAGAGCACGCCGCCAAAGATCGTGATGTAAGCCACGTATGGCAGAACGAGATCGGCGCCCATCCAAAGAGCGCCTGCGGCCAGCAGCTTCGCGTCGCCCCCGCCCAGCAGATTGAACGCAAAAAGACCGAAGCCAACGGCAAGTGCGGCAACGCCGACGCCCACATGCATCAGAACCTGGTCAACGGGACTGCGCACGACGATGGCGGCAATCACGAACGCGCCAATCAAGACCAGTGAGATCTTGTTGGGAATCGTCATCGTGAAAAGATCGTTGGCGGCCGCGAATGCCATAGCGATGGGAAATACCAGAAGCAGGGCGAATTCAATCACCTGAAGGATCTCCGTGACGGTTCTTGATTGTTGGCCCGTAGGCCTTGAGCGATCATCGCAAAGGTCGCTTAACGTTTGATTAAGCGGCGCATCAAAACAAGGCCGGATTGTTTCCAGGTTAGTTGGAACCGGTCTCAAGGCCGGTCGACGCGGCGCTGAGGTGAGTATTAATGCCATCACGCGTGCCGGCCAGCCCAGCGATGATCGCAACACTGCACAACACCGCAATAAGCGCATACTCAGTCGCTGTGGCGCCGCACTCGTTGCGCAGAAAACACTGCAATTTCCTCGACCATTCAGCCATTGCCCACCTCTCTCGAATCCCGCTGCCAAGATACTGATGCGCACTCTATCCGAGATTTATTAATCAGACTGCGCACTAAACTTGCGAGCACGGATTGAAACTCCTGCATCGCCGCAGCGGAAATCTTGCGCCCAAGCCCTAAACGGGAAACGCCCGAAGCGGTGCTTCGGGCGTTTCATCCGGGATCCTTGGCGATCCAACAACCTCAGTCGTGCCAGCCTCAGCCAGCGCGGCTATTAGTTGGCAGCCGACTGCAGCTCGGTCGAAACCGCGCCGAACGTGTTCTGGAGGTCCGTGCGGAGGTTCTGCAGGGCGGCGATGATGCCAACGCCAACCAGAGCGGCGATCAGGCCGTACTCGATGGCCGTTGCACCCGACTCGTCTTTAACGAAACGCGAAACGATGGTCTTCATGACTACTCTCTCCCAATTATAACTGAGTGATCTTCCGATCGTGTCCATCGGGGGGAAGCACTCGTCCTCACCGCTGAACTGAGTATGACAATAGGGACCACAAGTTAAATTGGCGTAAAAAGCCAGCGCTCTCAAATAAATACATCCTGCTACCCGCTTAATATATTAGTATCAATTGTTATAAAAATCAAAACTACATAATCCATTGAAGATATATAGAATATTATCCTGCATACACCAGTGAACAGCCGTAGTTTTTCCAAGATTATTCTTGTTAATATTAGGTTTCATCTTATGTATACTTCAGTTGTCTTGGTCGCTTGGCACCGCGCTCCTCAGGCAATGTGCGTTCTGAGCGGATGCTGACCCCAGCAAATACTCATCTGAATGCAAATATATGCCGCCCCAGCCCCCGACAGCGCCGGATCTATCGGCGGCAAACATCGGACTTGACCTCTCGAAATGTCGCAGGGAGGTGGCGGCAGATGCACGACGGGACACTCGTTTGCAGTTCCTTCACCATTTCCTGGGCAGATAGGCACAGCAATACTTCACCAAGGAGTCCACGCCATGTGGCTGCGCAATGTCCTGCCCGTTCAAATGACAAAAACAGCCAAGCGCACACTTCTTATATTTGTCGCTCTCGGACTGACGCTGTCTTTCCAGGCGCGGCACGCGACCGCCGGCGATCTGGTGGTCCGCTATGACCAGTCGCAGCTTCTGCGCCTGCCGCGCCCGGCAACCGAGGTCATAATCGGAAACCCCTCCATCGCTGACGTAGCCCTCCAGGGCGGCAACCTTCTGGTTGTCACCGGCAAGACCTTCGGAATCACAAATGTGATCGCGTTGGACGCCGACCGCAACGTCATTCAGGACCAGCGGGTCATTGTGGAACGCGACGAAAGCCGCGTGGTCAATCTTCACAAGGGCGGCTCGCGCTTCACCTTCTCCTGCACACCCAATTGCGAACCCAACCTGACGATCGGCGATGATGAGGCGTTCTTCGCCACCATCACCAAGCACAATGCAGATAAGACCCGCTTTTCCGAATCCTCGGCTGACGCTGCAGGCAGCGGCGGCGGAAACAGCCAGTAGCACATAGGGCGCCGGTCGCGGTGGCGCGGGTTACTGATTTCGGGATCAGAACGGCGCTGCGAGCGACCGCATGCGAACACTAAAAGAAAAACAGGCGCGACATCGATAGGGGCACATCGGCGTCGCGCCTGTTTTTGCATGGCCCACGAGGACCACATGAACCGCATGCCATTCTCAATATGAAAAGCGGCTGCGATCCCGCCCGAGGCGGCAACGTCGGACGCAGCGGTGATGTTCGATAAAATTGCCGCCACTGTCTAAACCGAACTGCGATCATCACTACCAGGTCGTTAAGGCGTCAACCCAAGTTGCGGCAAGCCTTTACGATTTGGAAACCACGCCTGCGGCTTGGCAAAGATCTATATGTTTCTTTAAATTCTGAGACACTATCCTGTGGTCTCGCAAAATGGCGATGGACCAAGGAATAGAGTAATGCGTATGTCGAGTGGGCCGAAACTGTGCCGGTCGTGGGCACAGCAATCGGCCATACGGTTTCTCACCCGCCACAACGACGGCACGTCGGCGATCGAGTTCGCGATCGTAGCCGTTCCGTTTTTCATGTTCGTGTTCGGTCTGATGGGCGTCGCGAGCTACTTCTTCATCATGACCTCGATCGACAAGGGCATGGAGCAGAACTCCCGCCTTATCCGCACCGGTCAGGCACAGACCGCCGATATGACGGTCAACGAGTTCAAGCAAGCTGTTTGTAACAAGGCCGGCTCTTGGGTCAAATGCAACAAGCTCCAGATCTTCGTGCAGAAGTTCGCGGACTGGAACCAGGTTCAGCCTCAGCCGTGCCTCGCCAACAATGCCGCCGTCGTGAACACGGCGAACGGCAACGACAAGCTTGCCCAATACGCAGGTGAGGCCAACGACATCGTCCTCGTCACTGCCTGCTACAGATGGGAGTTCGCATCGAAGGTGCCCTTCTTCCAAATGGGGCAGATGAGCGATGGGTCGCTCATGATGCAGAGCACGACCGCCTTCCGTACCGAGCCCTACTCGGCAAATTGAGGTGCCGCAGCGGCAATCAGGCATAACATCAAGGCACCAGGATCTTTGAGATGTTCACCGGATACAAATTCACTCTCATGCGCCCAATCGCCAGCTTCGCGCGGGATCGCAAAGGCGTTGCCGCCGTCGAGTTCGCTTATATCGCGCCGCTCCTCATTCTCGCTCTCTTCGGCACGATCGAGGTTTCCCGCGCCGTCCTGATGCACAAGAAGTTCCAGCGCGTCAGTGCCATGATCGGTGACCTTGTCTCGCGCGAGCAGACCGTTGGCAGCGCGCCGGGCGGGGCGCTTCAGGCCATCAACGGCATGATGCTCTCGGCCGAGCAGGTGATGTATCCCTTCTCCACCAATGGTCTGCGGGTCAAGGTCAACTCGCTGCGCGCCAAGAGCAACGATGCCACCCAGACGCGTTCCGAGTGGACCTACGATTCGAAACTCAACACTGCGGTATCCAGCTGTACCAACAAAGCCATGCCCGCAAGCGGCATGATCAACGCTGGGAACACGGCGATTGTGGTGGAATCGACCTACGTCTATGCGCCGCTTCTGAAGGACCTCGTCCCCGGCTTCAAAAGCACGCTGACCTGGAATGACACGATCACCCATAGCCCCAGAAAGGCAAGTTGCGTCGGGTTCGACGGCAAGAACTGCGGCGAACTCTGTCCTGGCTGGTGATTTTCTCTTGCCGACGGCTCCAGTGCCGCCCGCCGGCCATGGCGGGCGGCACTATTTTTTGAGCCAGCCGCACCTCCGGCGTGGCATATTAGGATCTGATTTCAAACGGGTCCGTATACCCCTTCAAGATTATTCTATCAGCACCCGGCATATCGGAGAATATTTTTTCTAATCATCGACTAAGCAATTATTCTATATGCGGAATTTTCCGACATCTGCTATCTGCCCCCACAGCAATCGATCCGGTCCAATCGACCCGGATAGGCAAGAAGACCATAGGGAAGCTGGGCGCGGGGAGACTGGTCAACCATGGGAAGACGCTCATCACATTCGCCCGGTGAATTAAGGCACTTAATTCTGCAGTCGGCGCGGCAAATCGTCGAAAACGCGGGACTAAAGGCGCTCTCGGCGCGAGCGATCGCGAAAGACGTCGGCTACTCGCCAGGCACGCTTTACAATGTGTTCAGTAACTTGGACGAACTGCTCCTTACCATCCAGGGCGCTTTGCTTGAAGAGGCGGTGGCGGAACTCGAAGCCATACCTCCGGGGCCTGATAGCAAGGCCGACGTGCGCGCACTTTCGGATGCCTACATAAGCTTTGCGCTGCGCAACCGCGAGCTGTGGAACCTTTTGCAGCAGCACACTCCGAAGCCCGGAAAAATTTCCGTCCAGCTTGTCGACGAGAATTTCAAACTGATCATTGCTCTGCTGGCCGGCGCCATCAAGCCCCTGGTGAAAGAGGCGCGAGAGGCGGAGATCCAGCAGATAGCCCATTCGGTCTGGGCGAGTATTCATGGTATTTCCGCCATCGCGGTAGCTGGCAAGATCAGCACCATGCCAATCGAGACTGCCCGACCATGCGTCGCGACTGTCATCGACTGCTTCTTGTGCAAACTGTCCCAGGCAAGCTAGCCAACTTCACTCGCGGGGCTTGGCGGTATCCGCGGGCGTTGGCGAAGGCGTGCGGCTGACGGACCCCGTCGTGAGGCCCTGGTCCGCCTCGGGCTCCGTCTGGCGCCCCGCCAACTGCTTGACGTCGAGCACACCGAACCACTTTCCTGCAGGTAACATTCGGCTCTGCAGCTCGCTCCAAAGGCTCCTGGAGTTCAGCCCTTTGACGAAAGTGTCTGTTGGCGGCGCGACCATGACCCCCAGTCCCAACGCGGCTGCCATGGCCGCGGAGGCGGTGTAGTTGCGCGAATCTAGCAACTTTAAAGCGGTTCCGAAGGAGGCCTTGATCCGCGTGTCCATAACGTCGACGGAATACATCTCATCGAGCACGAGATGTGTGATGTAGCCTATGAACATGAAGCCGCCGGCCAGCCAAGCCACGCCCTCATGCCGGCCCAGAATGCGATAGAACACGACGGCCGTCGCGACGGCGCAGAAAGCGCCCGCCAGAAGCGAATGCCAGATCCCGCGGTGAACCGACAAACGGTGGAAGACCGTGTGCAGGCCATAACGCACGAGGAGGAGTGTGCCAAGCCAGGCAATCCACATTTCCGCGACGGACAGCTTGATTGCCGTATTGAAGAGCACCGCAAAGGAGAAAAATACCGCCAGCCCGGCGAACATGAGGCGGCTTGGACGGGAATCCTTCAAATCGATGTCTGGCAGCACCGACCCCAGCACTCCCGCCATGGTCACCGCAACCAGATTCTCTGGAGCCACGACGTCAGCCGCCAGCGTGAGAGTTGCAAGCGCCCCCGCGACAACGGTTCCCGCACCAATGTGCGTTGAAAAGTTCGCCATGAGCGCCTCCCTGGATGCGGGCGCGCCTCACACGCACGGCTTGGCGCTGCCACGGCAGTAGAACCTGACCATCAGATTCGCCCCCCTGGCGCGAGGTCAGCGGGCCGACCCAGGTGTGGATAAGGAAGAAACGGCGCGTTCCCCTGTGCGCACCTGCTGCCCCTTCGGCCCCTGCGTCACGAATGACCGATATCTCTGTTGCGACTAGAGCTTTTTCGCCCGATGTGGCACATGGCGTCGATAACCCGACTTCAAGAGACGCAATGACCGCCGAACCGAAAGCCGACTCGCATCGTGCGACGACGATAGCGGCCGCCAGCATCGCGATCGCGGCGGCCGTCATGGCGATCAAGTACGTCGCTTATCTGGTGACGGGCTCGGTCGCTCTTTATTCAGATGCCCTTGAGAGCATCGTCAATGTGATGACGGCCGTGGTCGCCCTGATCGCGCTCTACATCGGCTCCCGCCCCCCCGACAAGAACCACCCCTTCGGCCACCACAAGGCGGAGTTCTTCGCCGCGATCTTCGAAGGGGCGATGATTATCGTCGCGGCAGTCGTGATCCTCTTGAAGGCCATCAACGCATTGCGCACAGGCGTGACGATCGAACAGCCCGGATTAGGTCTGGCGATCAACGCAGCCGCGTCCACGATCAACGCAGGTTGGGCATGGCTTTTGATCGACCGCGGCCGCAAGTGGCGGTCACCTGCCCTTGTCGCCGACGGCCGGCATCTCATAACGGATGTGGTTACATCCGTCGGTGTCGTCGTCGGCTTGGCGCTGGCTACATTCACCGGATGGCTCATCCTCGATCCGCTGCTGGCGGCCGCCGTTGCCGTCAACATTCTTTGGACCGGCTACCGTCTTGCTTTGGAGTCCATGTCCAGCCTTATGGACGAGGCGGCCAGTCCGGAGATCGAGCGCCGCATTCGCGCAGCCATCGAAGCCAACGGCAATGGCGCGTTGCAGGCTCACGACATCCGCACGAGACAGGCAGGCCGCGCCCTGTTCATCGAGTTTCACCTCGTCGTACCTGGCACCATGTCTGTCTACGATGCGCATGTGATCTGCGATCGCCTGGAAGATGCGCTGGAAGAGGAGATCGAAGGGTCACAGGTCGTTATTCATGTTGAACCCGACAACAAGGCAAAAATCGTCTCCGGCGGAGTCGTGCCTCTCTAGCTCAACCTCTTGCTCTGTGTATGGCGGTACCCGCCTGGGAACGGCGCGAAGACGATCCTCAAAGCAAACAAGCGGACCACGGCGATGCGGCCTGCCTGTCGCTGTCCGTGCCTTCCCTGATCAAATCGAAGCCAAAGGATCAGCGCGCCCGCAGCACGGCCAACAGGTCGGGCGTCGGATAGCTGTCGGCAGGCAAGTTGTATTTGATCTGCATGGCCTTGACGGCCTTACGTGTGCCCGCGCCGATCTTGCCGTCAGCCTCGCCGACGTCGAACCCGTGCGTGGTCAACAGGTGCTGCAGTTCCTTGATCTCCTCGTATTCGAGAGAAGCGATCGGCTGCCCGTTGCCCTTGGTTAGCATCGGAGCGCCAGCCATGCGCATGGCCAGATGCGCCGCAGTTGTCGCGTAGGTCAGCGACTGGTTCCACTGCAGATAGACGCGGAAGTTCTGATAGGCGAGAAACGCGGGGCCGTTGCGGCCCATGGGCAGCATCAAGGAGGCAGGCAAGCCATCGGCCGGCAGCGCGCCAGACACGCTTTTCACGCCCCACTGAGCCCATTGGGAGCGTGGATGCATGATTTCCAGATCAGCTTGATCCCAGGGAAGGTCCTTGGTTAGACGCACCTCCTCCAGCCATGGCTCGCCGCGGCGCCATCCCATCTGATTTATAAAGTGCGCCGTGGACCCGATGATATCGGGAATGTCCCTGATGAGATCGCGCCGGCCGTCGTTGTCGAAATCGACCGCAAAGTTGAGGTAATGCTGGGGAAGAAACTGCGTTTGCCCCAGTTCTCCTGCCCACGATCCGATCATCTCATCGGCACGCAAATAGCCGCGCTCAATGATTTTCATCGCGGCCTTCAGCTCTTCGCGGAAGAGTTCGCCGCGCCGGCAATCCCACGCCAGAGTCAACAGCGAGCGCATGACCGGAAGGTTGCCCATACCCGCGCCGAAGTCGCTCTCGAGCGCCCAAAAGCCCGTGATCACCGGACCGGGCACGCCATACTCCTTCTCGGCACGCGCAAACAGCGGCGCGTACTTGCTGAGATACGTGCGCCCCACCTTCTCGCGGCTCGAGGTGGCGAGCCTGCCGTAGAACTGAATGAAGGATTGGGAGAAGAAGCCTTGCTTGCGGTCGCGGGAGACGACGCCCATGTCCGGCGTCATTCCGCCGATCGTCGCCTCAATCGTGCGAGGCTTAATTCCATCCGCAATCGCTTCTTTCTTGAAGGCCGCGAGCCATTGATCGAAAGGAATGGTATTCTTGCAATTGCGCGGCTTGGGATCGGGCGGAGGCGCGACATTCGCGGAGGCCGTGCTCGATACGCCAAGCAGAATTAAGGCCGCCGCGGCAAGCCGCGAAGTCAATCGAATACCCATAAAATTTGCCTATCCCTCGTGACAGAATGCCGGCAGTTTGCCGTTTGGCGTCAAAGCGTCAAGGGAAAGTGGCGCCAGTGAGGCCATCTGTTTGTGCATGGATCACCCGGCCGCGTGCCGGCAGGAATTTTCTTTTCCGTGCCGGATCATGCGCTGCCAATCAGGATTCCGACGGCAAAGACGATCAGACCGCCCAGAACCACCTCCGATGCGGCGCGCATGAATTTGGTGTCCATATAGCGCGCCCGGATCCACGCGATCAGCCACAACTCGACCAGCACGACGAGCGCGGCGATAGCGGTGGCGGTCCAGAATTCGGGGATCAGATAAGGCAACGTGTGGCCAAGCCCACCCAGCGCCGTCATCACCCCTGTGATGGCGCCGCGAACCCAAGGATGTCCGCGGCCCGATATCATGCCGTCATCGGCCATGGCCTCTGCAATGCCCATGGAGATACCCGCACCCACCGAGGCGGCCATGCCGACGAGAAACGTCTGCCAGGTATTCTGTGTGGCGAAGGCGGCTGCAAAGATCGGAGCCAACGTCGAGACGGAGCCATCGATAAGGCCCGTCAATCCAGGCTGCACATACTGGAGCACGAAGGCGCGGCGCTCGGCATGGGCTTCGCTCTGCTTCACGTCGTCCGTGATCTCGTCTTCGTTCAACTGATGAGCCATGCGGACGTGCCGGTCTTCGATCACGGCCAAGTCGCCCAGCAGTTTGCGGATGGCTGCATCGCTCGTGCGCTCAAGCGACGAGCGATAGAAATTGCGCGTTTCGCGCTCGATATCCTCGGCCTGTGCCCTGACTTTTTCGAGCCCCAGCGGCCGCACCATCCAGATCGGCTCATGACGAACGAACCCCGCCACGTCTTGACGGCGAATGAGCGGAATGTGGTCTCCGAACTTCTGCTGAAAGAGCGCAATCAGCCAGCGGCGGTGCTCGTTTTCTTCCTTGCCCATTTCGGTGAAGATGCGGGCGGATGCCGGATAGCTCTCCTTCAACCCCTCCGCATATTCCGTGTAGATACGCCCATGCTCCTCCTCCAGCGAGATCGCCAGGGCCAGGATTTCGCGCTCGTCGAGCTCGGAAAAACGGCGCATTCTCAATCTCCATAGTTTAGAACTATTCTAAAATATAGATTTTGTATCGCCATATCAAGCTATCGGCGGTTCTGACAGTTCGTCGCAGACGCCTGACTGATGACCCTCATCAGGAAATCAGAAGGCGTGGTTAAGCCCGTTTTCACTTGGCGAGCCTAGCGTGGTTGCTGTTTCACCCGGACGGCCGGGCCACGTTAGGGACCACGCCCATGCTCGATTGGATTAGCGACGCCTGCAGCCGTCTGATGGTTGGCGCTCTGATGCCCGCCTACGACTTCCTGGCCGACCCCACCTCGCGGTACTTCTGGCTCTACTGCGCCAGTGGACTGGTCATCGCCGCCTTCGTCTACGCCCGCCACAAAGAGTACGGCGGCTTCGGCACAACGTTGCTCAATCGGGAGACATGGGCCTCCAAGAGCGCCATCAACGACTACATCATTCTCGTCATCACGCCTGTCATGCGCCTCACGATCCTGTCGTGGGCAACGATCAACTGGACCCAAGTGAAAGACTTCGTCGTCTCCACGCTGACCGCGCTTGGCGTCTCAGGCACGGTCAACGATGGCACCGCCATCGGACTTGGAGCCGCCTTGACGCTGGCGCTGTTCGTCGTTGACGACTTCTTGCGCTGGTACGTCCACTTTCTCTTCCACCGCATCCCGGAGCTTTGGGAGTTCCACAAGGTGCATCACTCCGCCGAGGTTTTGAACTTCGCAACCGCGGAGCGCCATCATCCCGTCGAGGTGCTGATCACGGCCGCAGTTCTAACCACCGCCTATGGCGTTATCAACGGCATCTTCATCGCGCTATTCGGCGAGCACGTTACTGTGACGACGGTTGCGGGCGCCAACATCTTCCTGTTTGTGTTCAATCTGGCCGGCGGCGCCCTGCGCCATTCGCCGTTCTGGATCACCTTCGGCCCGCGCGTCGAGAGGTGGATCATCTCCCCGGCGATGCACCAGATCCATCACTCCGACAAGGTGGAGCACTTTGACCGCAACATGGGTGGATCGCTTGCCGTATGGGATCGCATGTTCGGCACCTTGCACATCCCGCGAGGACGCGAGATCGAAGGCTTCGGTCTCGGCGAGGAGACTCGCGACTTCCGATCCATGGAGGTGATCCTGATACGCCCCTTCCAGGCTTGCGCGCAGCTGCTGAGGAAGCGATTCAGGCAGCAAACGAAAGACGCGTCCAAAACGCCCGGGCCCGTTGCCGCGGAGTTCTGAAGAAACACCCCCTGTTCGCCATATCGCCGGCGCGGCTTGGCTTTTTACGGCCTCTACGGCCTTAGTGGAAACGCGGAAGGGGGGTGCGACGCGGTCTCGCGTCGATCAGAATTCGAACCCAGCGTATAGAGGCTCGATTATCTCGATTACAGACTGAAATTTCAGAGGCCGTTTCGGCGCTCCTAGATCGAATTTCAACGGTCTGCTAGAGACGTTCTGAGCGTGCGGATGGACACGCAAGTTCAGCACCGCGCAGTCCGTTTTTCTTTGTTTTGGAAAAGCAGAGAACTTCGCACTTGCAGCATAAAACTACTCCCTTCGGAGTAATCGGTCGGTGCAATAGACGAGGGGCGGCGCTCGCTCCCATCCTTGGTTATTGGGAAAACCAAGGAGTGATAAAAAATGGCAAGGGATCCACGCTTCGATATTCTCTTCACGCCGCTCAAAATCGGCCCGAAGACGATACGCAATCGTTTCTACCAGGTGCCGCATTGCAACGGTTCGGGCACGAACTTGCCCGGCATGAACATGGCAAATCGTGGCATCAAGGCCGAGGGCGGATGGGGTGCCGTGAATACCGAGCAGTGCTCGATCCACCCGGAATGCGACGACACGCTGCGCATCACGGCACGCATTTGGGACCAGGGCGACATGCGCAACTTGCGCGCGATGGTCGACCATGTGCATAGCCATGGATCGCTAGCCGGTTGCGAGCTGTTTTACGGCGGTCCCCATGCGCCGGGCATCGAGACTCGCACGATTTCCCGCGGACCCAGCCAATATAACTCGGAATTCGCAACCGTTCCCGGCTGCCCCGGCTTCACTTACAACCACGAAGCCGACATCGACGAACTTCACCGCCTGCAGCAGCAATACGTCGATGCGGCTTTGCGCGCACGCGACACCGGCTTCGACATGGTGAACGTGTACGGCGCGCACGCCTATGGCCCGATGCAGTGGCTCAACCCCTACTACAACCGCCGCACCGACCAATACGGCGGCAGCTTCAAGAACCGCGCGCGGTTCTGGGTCGAGACGCTCGAGAAAATCCGCAAGGCGGTCAAGGACGACATCGCGCTTGTCACGCGCTGCGCGACCGACACCCTCTACGGCACAAAAGGCGTTGAAATCGGAGAAGACGGTCTGCGCTTCATTGAAATGGCCTCTCCGTATCTTGATCTGTGGGACGTCAACATCGGCGACATCGCCGAATGGGGTGAGGACGCCGGTCCTTCGCGCTTCTACCCGATTGCGCATGAGAATGATTGGATCCGCCACATCAAACAGGCGACGAACAAGCCCGTCGTCGGCGTTGGCCGCTACTACGATCCCGAAAAGATGCTGCAGGTCGTC
>WBZN01000250.1_pt1 | contig 24794 bp, 16 predicted proteins | sample 5204281 | NCBI WGS metagenome assembly WBZN01 (sample SAMN12344347, study PRJNA552823) | activated sludge metagenome | biome: Activated sludge suspended growth; feature: Nitrification reactor; material: Wastewater; isolation source: activated sludge from nitrification reactor of wastewater... | reverse complement strand
AGGACGACGGCAGAGGACGCCACGGCAAGCATCACGCGAACCGTGTCGAGCATGCTCATGTACCGCCACGACATCCGCGGGATCCCGAGCGCCGCGAGGCCGGCGTACTGAATGAGCACCACGTACGGCCAGCTCATCAGCAGGACGCTCAGCGCAGCGCTCGGGAGCTGGATCTCGAACCGGAACAGGAACGCGAGCCAGTACGCGAACGACAACACCGTGATGTCGAGCGCTACGCGAAGGCTTCCGTTGAGAAATCGCGGCATCTGAAACTTTTAGTGTCGTGAGTAACGCTTCGGTTCATTCCCACGGTGGCGACGAGCACGCCAACGTATCCGATCTTGCGGTGCGGATCCAAGCACGCTCGTGTGAGGCGTCCGGTACGGCAAAGCAGCTACTTGAACGGCTTGAGTGGGTTCCGAATCGGGTTCTCGATCCCGATGCCCGGCTGCGGCGCCGGCGCCTCGGGCTTGTTCCGGATGACGGGGATGTCGGTGTCGATCGGCAGATTCAGCGACCGCTCGAGGTTCTGGATCTGCTTGATCCGGAGCTCGGAGGTCCGCTCGTCGCTGATCTCGCCTTCTCGTGTGACAATCTCGTTTCGCCTCATGTTCATCGAGCCCGTCGCGTCCAGGTGGTGGAGGCACTCGAGCGCGGCGTCCCAGTTGCGTCGCTTGTGATGAGCGTCGCACACCAGGAGCCACGCATCCGCACGCTCGTCGAGCCTTCCGCGCCAGGTCTTCACATCCGACAGCTGCTCGAGCACGGCATCCAGCTCGTTCCGCTGGAACTCGACGCGAGCGAGCATGAGCCGCGAGGTGGGGGTCTGCGACTCCGCGAACCGCGCCCGCGCTGCGCGGAGCGCGACCTCGAGATCGTTCCGATCCATCCCGAGCTTGTAGAGCTCGTCGATCAAGCGCAGATCGTGAGTGGGTTGATCCACGATCCGCATCAACCACCGTTCCGAGATATCGAGGCGGTTGAGCTGGGCGAGCGACTTCAGGACGGTGTCTGGCTTGGGATAATCGAGTGGAATCGCGGCCGCCGCATCGTTCGTCGCCGGCAACATGGCAACGATCTCCGCGAGCAAGAGATGCGGTCTCGTGGCGCCGGTCATCGCCAGCGAGTACTCGACCGCGGCTTGGTCCGTCCGGCCGATCGAGACGAGCAACCGAGCCGTGAGGCGATGAAGGCCGGGATGCGACGGATGTAACGTCAGCGCGTGGTTCAAGAAAGCCACGGCGCGCGGATCGCTGGAGTACATCAGCTCCTCGCCGGCTTGACCGAACGCAAAGTAGTCGAGCGGATGCCGCTCGATCACTTCCACGAGGTCCTGGACGTGCGGCGTCCTGGTCGCGACAAGCATGGCGTGGTCTTCTTCGAGAGTCCGGGTCGTCGGGAGCGACAGCATTACGGCGGCGCCGGCCAGGACGACTACCAGGACGATGCGTCCCAGCCGCAGCCACCCGAAGCGCGACGTCTCGCACAGCGGGACGAGCTGCAGCGTCGACGCGACGATGGTGACCGGAATGGCGACGCCGAGCAGCTCCACGCCGAAGTCGACGCTGCTCTGGAACATCACGCCCGCGATCCCGCCGATCGCTCCTGCGACGAGGGGACCATCGCGCCATCGTCGCAACGCGGTGACGATGCACCACCCGAGCGCCAGCGCCAGCAGGATCCCCCCCGGGACACCCCATTCGACGACCGCCTGGATGTACTCGTTCTCGAGGTGCGAGAACGTGACGTATGCGCTCGGCTCGTAGACCCGAGTGAAGGTAGGTTCGACCGCGCCGCGTCCGACGCCCACCCACGGGCTCTCCACGATCAATCGCGTGGAGGCCTTCCAGGCCGCAAACTTGCTCGCCGGATGCTCGAGCTCGACCATGGACGTCTTGCCGAGTTGATCAGCCACCTTGCCGGCGCTCGAGAACACGGCGAGCCCAAAGCCGACCGTGATGACCAGCACGATCGGCAGCTGGTTGGACGAAAATCGTCGCCGTCGCCGTGAATCGCCACCGACATCGCCGAGGCGCCGTCCGATGAGGAGCGAGCTGGTGACGACGACGCCGAGCACCAGCGAGATCGCCGCGCCACGCGAGAGCGAGAGGAGCGCAACGCTGGCGCACCCGGCGGAGATCACCACCCATAGCGCACGCCACTGAGCCGTCTGTCGCTCGAAGAACGCGAGCCCGAACGCGAGGGTCGCCCCGAACGCCATGAGGCAGCCAAGGTGGTTCGGATTGAGCAGGGGACCGACTACCGGCGGCGCATGCGTGGCCTCGTAGATGCCATAGAGCGTGTTGGCGTTGACGATCGCGTGCAGCCCGGTCACGGCTGCGACGAGCCCACACGCGATCGCGACGCCACCGATCAAGACGAACCGACCCCGTTCGGACGCGGCGAAACGGAGACTCACGAGCGCGACGCCGAGCAGCGTGATCAAGAACGCGAGCCCGCGAAGGGTGCCCGCGGGGTCCATCGACAGGCACGGCCACGGTGACGTATGGCTGAGCGCTGCACCGTCCATGCGCAGGTCATGACCATGACGGTTCAGCGCAGCGATCACGGCCTGCGGAAGCGGGATCAACTGGATCACCGTCAGCGCGATCGCGAGCCCGAGTAGCAGCACGATCGGTGACAACCGATCGAGTCGTCTGCGCGACGAGACCTGGGAGAGCAGCGCGCCGGCGACGAGGATCGCGACGATCGCCTGCGTCCACCGAAACACGCCGCCCATCAGCAGTGTCGAGACAGCCAGAGCTGTGCCGCTGATACCGAGGCACACGCGATCGCGGCTGCGCATCGCTACCAGGGACGCTCGGGAACGAACACCTCGTCGCCCGGCATCATCGGAAATTTCGGGCGCTCCCCTTCGGACATCATCTCGACCGGGAGCTTGAACGTCTGCTGCTCGCGGTTAACGTTGCGAGTCACCTTGACCATGTTCTTGCGTGCCATCGGCGTGAACCCGCCGCTCAACGCGATCACATCGACGATCGACATGCCGGGAGTGAACTTCAGGTTCCCGGTCTTCGTCACCATGCCGGATACCGAGACGGTCAGCGAGTTCAGCTCGACCAGCGTCAGCGAAACAATCGGCTCTTTCAGGTAACCGTCTTCCAGGCGCTGCTTGATTTCATCCCGAACTGCGCCGAGGGTCTTGCCACCCGCCGCGACCGCACCGATGAACTGGATGGACATCTGGCCGGAAGGGTCCAACGTGTACAATGCATTCAAGGACTTGGCGCCGTAGTAGACGGTCAGATTGAGCTTGTCTCCTGGACCCAGGGTGAGCTTGGACTCATCGAGGGTGGCCACGGTCGGATACGTCACCGGGGGGTCGTCGTGACAACCAACCCAGAGGCTCAAGAACACGAAGATGAGCAGGCGATGCATAGGGTAAACGTCGCGGGTAAGTTGCCATGTACGCTACCGGGGTTCATCTCGGCAAGCTCGATGAACATTCGACGCGCACGCGTCACTAACCCTGGTAGATTGACCCAGGCCTACGGTTACAGGTAGGCTTGCGATTCCGTGGAGAGAACGACATGAAACTGCTCGCGAAGTTTGGACTGACGGCTCTCCTGGGAGGCCTTGGAGCGACCGCATTGTATGCGGACTCCTCAGGCATGTTGAGCGCCGACGTCGAGGCTGCCGTGAAGGATGGGCAGGCAATCCACGTCGCGATCCTGGCGGACGCCGAGCACGTTCAGCAGCTGAGGCAGCTGGCGCATTCGGAGAAGGACGTCATCAAGCTCAACTGCGTCAACGACAAGCTGGTGCAGCTCAAGCCGCAGGTCAACATCGCCGATCAATCCCAGAGCGAGATTCCGGGCTCGCCGGATGTTGCAGCCGTTCTCACCCGGTTGCGAGAGGCGGCCGACAACATCCGCCACCTGCGTGAATCAGCCGATGCGTGCGTCGGTAAGGTCGGCCTGGCCGGCGAGGGCTCCTCCAACTCGTTCACGGCGCCGACCGGCATCTACGATCCGACCGCAACGAATCCTTGGGGCGCGACGCTCGAGCCTCCTGTGTACGCTTCGCCGATCACCCCGTAGCGCACGCCCCGCGGCACGGGCGCGACGCTCGAGCCCTCCTGTGTACGCTTCGCCGATCACCCCGTAACGCACGCCCCGCGGCACGGGCGCGACGCTCGAGCCCTCCTGTGTACGCTTCGCCGATCACCCCGTAGTCGCGCTCCGCCGGCACGAGACGCAGCGTTCGGGCCGGTGTCGCAAGACCCGTCAGCGAACGAAGAACTACGCCGCTTTCGGCTTCGAGCGCCGCGTGTCGTTCTCGGGTTGTCCGTAGTAGCTGTAATAGTAATACGAAGAATCCCCGTCGCGGCGATCGAGCTCGTTCACGATCACACCGAGGACCGACGCTCCCACTTCGCGGAACGTGCGTGCGGAGCGGCTGAGCTCGTCGCGGAGCGTCTTGCTCGCACGAACCACCAGGATCACCCCGTTGGTCAGCTTCGAGAGGACCACCGCGTCGGTATAGGGCAGCGGCGGCGAATCGAGGATGATCCGGTCGAAGCGCGAGCTGAGCTCTGCGAGCACGACCTTGAAGCGGTTCGACATCAGGAGCTCGGCGGGGTTCGGCGGCAACGGTCCGCACGAGAGCACGAACAAGTTCGGGACTTCTGTCGGCTTGATGATCTCGTCGTAATCTTCCTCGCCGAGGATCAGATTGGTCAGCCCGCGCTGACGCGAAACCCCGATCGAGACGTGAAGGCGTGGACGCCGCATGTCGGTGTCGATGAGGAGCACGCGCTGGTTGCTCTGCGCCATCGTCGTGCCGAGATAGATCACGCTCGTCGTCTTGCCCTCGCCCTTGTTCGAGCTGCACACCACGATGGTCTTGAGCTGCTCGTCCGCGGTGCTGAGCATGATGTTCGTCCGTAGCGACCGACAGCACTCGGCGATATGCGACGTCGGATGTTCGTGTACGAACATGTCACGTGACCGTTCGTCGTCCTTGTGCAGATCGGAACCCGCCAGGGCCGGGATCACGCCCAGCACGGGAGCCAGGGCAGCCTGGCTCGCGTCGTTGGTGCTCTTCACGGAGCGATCGAGGAAGACGATCAGGAACACGAACGCGATGCCGACCAGGAGGGCCATGACGCCCGCCATGATCACGTTCACCCGCATCTTCGGGAACACCGGCACGGTCGGCAGCAACGCCGGATCGAGCGGCCGAACGTTCGAGATGCTCGAGCTCATGCCCGTGGTCATCTGCGTGGCCGACAGCCTGGCCCGAAGCACGTTGTAGCTATCCTCGATGCCGCGCTTGTTGCGCATGAGGTCGTTGTAGACGACGATCTTGGGGCTTAGCGCCTTGGCCTCATTCTTGTATTTCTCGACCTGAGCCGACAGCCCTCCGGTCGTTGCGAGCTGCGCAGAATAGAGATCCTGCGTGCCGTTCAGGAGGATCTTCACGGCGCCTTCGAGGCCCTTGTAGAGCTCGTCGACCTTCTGCTTTTGCGCGAGGTACTCGCTGTTCTTGGGCCCGAGATCTTTCTCCAGCTCGAGCAGGTGAATCTTCTCCGTGTAGTACTGGGTGCGCAGCATCTCGAACGAGGTGTTGTCACCCATCATCACGATCGGCGAGGAGAGCACGTCGGTGCCCAACTCCTTCTTCATCTGCGAGAGCTTTGCGGCCAGCTTGATCTCGTCCGCCGTCGCGTCGTTGAGCTTCTGCGAGAACGACAGGATGTTCGACGCGACGAGGCTCTGATGCTCCTCCAGCGTCACCGCGATCATGTCGTTCTCGGCCTGGAACTTGAAGATCTGCTCCTCCGCGGCGCGGAGCTTGGCCTCGGCGTTGTTGAATTCCTGCTGGAGCGCGCTCGTTGCCTCGGTGCTGTTCATCGACAGCAGCCCCTTGGCGTAGTTCGCGTACGTCGTGACGTGCGCGTTTGCAATGTCGCGTGCGAACGCAGGATCCGGATTCTGAACCGCCACGTACATGATGCGGTTCATCTCCGGGTACTTGACGTTGATCTGAGCCATCAGCCGGCGAGCCGCTACATCCAGCTGGTCGTCCTTCGACAACGAGCTGCGTTCGGACTCGTTCAGCAGCCTGGGAATGAACTCGATGTTCGCCAGGACCGTCTGCTGCGCCAGCGTATAGCTGCCGATCACGAGCCTTTGCTGCTTGTAATACTCCGTGCTGCTGCCACCGTTGCCTGCGGCGACGTTGAACAGGTCGCCGGTACCCAGGAGATCCGGGAGCTTCGGTTCGATCTGAAGAGATGCCGAGGCCTCGTAGATCGGAACCAGGCGGCTCGTGTAGATCACGGCACCTGCGATCGAAAGAACAACCAGCGCCGCGACCAGCCAGACGTACCTTCGCAGCGCTACGAGGTAGCGCCGAAAGTCGATGCTCGAGACTTGTTCGGCGTCGGAGGGCTCAAGGTCAGCTGATTCCACGGTTCCTCGAATCACCTTAGTCGCTGGGGTGCGCGATCGTGTTCAGGCGCGACATAACATGGTTGCTCCCGCCGGAGCTCCCTAATATTTTAGTTCTCGATAGGTAGAGGCGTTCCACCGAGCCGGAGCGACCGTTCAGCGGCGTCCAGCACGGCGGTCACTCTGATTCCGCTAGCAATATCGCTGTCCGGGGGGGCCCCGGTCTGGATGCACTCGAGGAAATGCCGGAGCTCGGCGCGGAGGGGCTCCTCCATCGAAAGATGCGGAATGTGGACGTCGCCGTCCCTGATCGTGAGGAACTCGCCGAACTGGGTGAAGTCGGGCGGCCGATCGTAACCCTTGTCACAGATCCGGAGCTTCTCGAGGGCCCGATCGTCAAAATCGACCATCTTCTGCGAGCACACGAGCGTGAGCCGGCGCTCCTTGCGGGGATGCAACCAGGACAGGTGGAGGTACGCCATCTGTCCCCCCGGGAATCGCAGGGTGACAAACACGACATCCTCGATGCCGGGCTGCAGTACTGCCTGACCGGAGGCCGAAACTGCCGTGGGCTGCTGCCCCAGGATGTGATCGATCATCGACAGGTCATGGGGACCGAAACACCACAGCGCGGTCTCGTCGCTTCGGAGCCGGCCGAGGTTCACCCTGGTCGTGTGCAGATAATACGGGTCACCGAGGGTCCCTGACCTCAAGAGCTCCCGGATCCGGCGTACAGCTGGATGAAACACCATCAGATGGCCCACCATCCCGATGCGCTTCGAGCGCGCCGAGGCGACCCCGATGCGGCGTGCGTCGACGAGCGACGTGGCCAGCGGCTTCTCGACCAGCACGTGCTTGTCCGCGGCGAACGCGGCGAGCGCGAGGTCCACGTGAGTCGACGCTGGCGTCGCGATGACGACTGCGTCGATGTCGCGCGACGCCAAGATCTCGTCTACGGACAGCCTGCGCGCAGACGGAGCCAGATCGCGGACGTGCGCGCTCTGCCGCTCGTCAGGATCGGCGATCGCAACGAGATCACACCGCGGTTCGCTCGCGAGCACACGGATGTGATTGATGCCCCAGCTGCCGGCACCGAGCACCGCGACCCGGGTTCGCACGTCAGTACGCGACGCGAACGCCTGCGAACACCTCGTGACGGACATAGCTCGGATCGGTCATCGCAGCTCCGCCGGTGTAGCGATAGTTCGTGTCATCGAGGACGAGCCGGTATTCTGCCGTCGCGGTGATCCAGTTGCGGAACTGATACCTCATCCCGACCGAGGTTGCGAAGATCACATCATCGCGAACCAGCGGTCCCATCAACGGGGGATTCAAACCTTCGTACCGGCGAAGCCGCAGGACCGGCGACACGTAGATCGCGAACGGGTTGACCTGCTGCTCGAACCACGCCTGAAGCACGTGATCGCGGTAGAAGTTCGCGTTGAGCGAGTCCTGGTGATCGTAGCTGTACATGGCTCGAATCACGCACATCGGGCTGTAGCGATGATCGAGATAGACGCCGCCGACGACGGTCTGGAAACTCGGACCACTCGAGTAGAAGCCCTGCGTGTACCCCACCCGCGCGAGCACCGAGGTCTTCACGGTGAGCGCCGTGTTGACGCCGAGGGTCGCCGTCAGCGGATACGAGTTCGTCTTGGTGCTCGCGCTGCCGAGCCCGGTGAATATGCCTTGCGAAACGTCGAGATAGGCGAGCGACAGCGGCAGAAACTTGTAGTTCACCCGAGCCGAAATCAGGTGATGCATCCGGTCTGCGAACTGGTTCGTGCTGTCTTCGAACCGGTCGATGTTGTTCGCGTACGTCAGCGAGCCACCGATCGAGCGGCCCGATGGATTGATGCCGAGCTGCAGACTGAGCCAGTTCAGGTCTCGGTTGGCGTTCGTGGTCGATTCGAAGTTCGCGGGGCGGAGCGCACGGTCGAAGCTCTCGGTCACCTGGAACGAGATCGGCCGGCCGGGGTTGACGATACCTCTGAGGTACGCGCCGAAGCCCAGACCACCTTGATCGGTGACCTTACCGTTCGACGACAGGTACTGATCCCAGGTCGCATACAAGTCCGCGGTGTACGCAAAGCTGCCCTCGTTGGCGCCTTCGGCGGCCTCGACATCCATGGGAGCTCGTCGACGTTGCGGCGAGAGCGAGCCCGCACCGGCCTCGAGAATCAACCGCAGGATACCAGCGGCGATCGGATTCGATGACTCGTAGAACACGTTCGAGACGAAGCCGGTCTCGAGCCCGACCTGAGGATAGATCGAAGTGCCTTCGCCCACCTTGATGCCATCGCCCTGAACAATCGTGAGCGGGCTGACGACACGGATCGGATCCAGCGGATCCAATGGCGTTGTCCCATCGTTCCCATTGGCATAGGCAACGCCTGAGAGCGCGACCACACCTGCAACTAACATCAACCTATTCATCAAGTTCGCTCGTCTCGAGGATGGACGCATGGTACGTGCGCCTCGTCTACACAGTCAATACAGCCAAGGCGGTTCCGGGATGAGTTACCGGCGCTGCACCTGATGTTCACGCGGTCCGCTCGTTTCTCGATTGTCAAGCAATCCTGGGGCGTTGTCGAATTTGCTCTCGGATGCTCACTGGACTGCCCCGGAGTCCTACCTCATTCGTAACGATGAACCGTGTCGAGCAACCATCGCCGGTTCGGTGCGGCCTGCGTGCTGCGAACGAGGCGCTCGCGCGCGGCAGCACGTTGGCCAAGCGCGTTCAGCAACGCGGCATGCTCGCATATCGACCAGGTCGCGAAGTACGGGACGTGATACGCGGCATAGAAATCGACCGGTAGCGAGTAGCTCGAGACCAGCGTGGCGTCCGCCGTGCCCTCGGGCGCGATCGGCTTCAGGCATCCCCCACCGAAGAATCGGGCGCGGGCACGAACCAGCGCTGCCAGCGACGCCGGTGCACCGTACGCGAGTCTCGTGGGGGTCGCCTCGGACGCGAGCCGATCGAGCTCGCGTCCGGCAAGCTCGACGCGCTTCGGATCCACGAGCGCGGCGACGAACAGACATGATCCGCGTTCCCTCACGCTGGCGTCGACGCCATCAGGAAGGCACGGGACCGTGGTCGCGATCGCAGCCTCCGTGTCACCATCGATCCACTCGAGGAGCGCGAGGGCAGCGCGACGAACCGGACGGCGACTGGGCGACGCGCGATCCAGCGCGCGCTGATACAGGTTACGAGCGCGAGCGTGATCCCCGGAGAGCGCGGCGACCTTTGCGAGCCCCGCGAGCGTGTCCTCGCCCTCGTTGAGCCGGAGCGCCTCCTCGGCCGCCGCGATGGCTTCGTCATAACGGCCCGCCGCAGCGAGCGTGGTCGCGTAGACACCGACGGCGTCGGCCTCGCCAGGAAACGCGTCGCGATACAGCTTGCCAATGCGAAGTGCCTCGACAGGTTGGTCGAGATACAGGAGCACCGACGAGTCATGATCGTAGATCCGACCGCGAAAATCCTGGGCCGGCTCGGCCAGGAGCGCGCGGTAACCAGCCTCGGCGGCGAGATACTCACCCGCCCGATAGTTCAACTCGGCGACCCAGAACGCGAGCTCGCGATCGGAGGCGCCGCCTACCGCGAGGAGCGTGGCGCGTGCCGCGGCAGGACCGCGTTCCACGAGCGCTACGGCCGCATCGATCAGCGCGCGATCCTTCGTGCGTTCGGGCGTGAGGGCCTGGCTCCGCTTCGCCACCTGGAGATCCGCGTCCGGGGCGCCGAACAGGAGGAGATAGGCGATCGCCCGCGGATGATCCGGCGACACCGCGAGGGCCGCGCGCAGCGAGGACAGGGCCTTTTCGGTGTAGAAGACGTTGTACTCCTCGAGGGCGCGGATCACGTAGCTGTCACCCGGTCGTTCGGTGGGTGTGCGGGCTGCGGATGACCACAACACGGCGGCACCGGCAGCGAACGCGAGCAGGCTCGCGGCGACGACGAGCGGCCACCGGCGAGCACGCGGTGCGATCAGGCGTGCGCGCTCGGTGTCGAGTGCGTCGCGAAGCGCGGCCATGGTCGGCCAGCGCGCAGCCGGCTGTTTTGCGAGCGCGCGCAGCACGATGACTTCGATGACCTCCGGCACGCCGGTGAGCGGCGGCGGCAAGCGCTGGAGGACCTGCTCGAACAGGTCGTCGATCGACGTCGCGGTGTACGGCGGGTGGCCGCCGAGGATCTCGTAGGCGAGCACGCCGACCGAGAACACCTCGCTGCGCTCGTCCGGTGGGGAGCCATCGAGTTGCTCGGGAGCCATGTACAGCGGCGTGCCGAGCAGCTGACCGACGTGGGTCTTGTGGCTGGCGAGCCCCGGGCCAGCTGGCGAGCCCCGCATCGTCTCGTCGAGCGCGATCCTCCCCGACGCGCCCGGCGGGAGCGTCGGCGCGAACGGCATGTCGCCGCGGATCTTGGCGAGACCAAAGTCGAGCACCTTCACGCGGTCACCGAACACCATGATGTTCGCTGGCTTGATGTCGCGATGAAGGACGCCATGGGCGTGCGCCGCGACGAGCGCGTCCGCGACGCCGACGATCCACCGCAGCGCGATCGCCAGCGAAGGCGCTCCCCGCTTGCGCAAGGTGTCGGCGAGGGTCGCTCCGTCTACGAGCTCCATCACCAACACGTCGTGCTGGTCGTGCGAGATGATGTCGTAGAGCGTGACGACATTGGGGTGACGGATCGCTGCCGCGGCACGTGCCTCCCGCAACATCCGGGCGCGAAGTTCGAGGTCCATGGCGGCCTCGGAAGGCAACACCTTGAGCGCGACGTAGCGATCGAGCCGCTCGTCTCGCGCGCGCCACACCTCGCCCATGGCACCGCGACCGAGTTGCGAGACGACCCGGTAGGGGCCGATCAGGTCACCAGGCTGCGGCATCGCCTAGATCGAGTCCTTCGACCCGTGCGCCGCTGACCGGCGCGCAGATCGCCAGCTGCACGAGACCAGGCCCGCCCGCCGCATCAAGCCGGCATGTTACTCCGGCTCGAGGCAGGCGACCAACATCCCGTTCACGGCTTGCGGGGCGGCGCGAGAAACTCCACGACAGCCTTGTTGAAGGCGGCCGGGTCTTGCCACAGCGCAAAGTGACTCGCGTCGCTGAACACCGTCAGCTGCCCGTTGGGGATCAAGGTCGACATCTCCTTGATCTGGTCGAGCAGGATGATCTCGTCGTGGTCACCGAGCGCGACCATCGTCGGCGCGGTGATCCCGCGCAGCTGTTCCTTGGTGAACGAGGTCGGGCTGCGCCACACCGGCAACATCGCATCGATGACCGCGTCGAAGCTCCGCGGGGTCTTCGACAGCCTCTGGTAGTCGGCCCGGCACTTCGCCATGTACGCGTTGAACGTCTGTGCAGGCGGGCCCCCGCGCGGCTTCGAACCCTTCGCATCGTAGTTCGCCCCGAAGATGAACAGCTTCGCGACGCGCTCCGGGTGATGGATCGCGAGGTCGAGCGAGATCTCGCCGCCGTCGCTCCAGCCGACGAGCGCCGCCTTCGCGATCTCGAGCTTGTCCATCACGGCGAGCACGTCATTCGCCATCGTGTGGTAGCTGAGCTTGGCTCGGGTCAACGTGCTGCGGCCCTGGCCGCGGCTATCGATCACGATGACCTGAAACCGGTCGCTGAGCGCGGGGACTTGATTCGAGAAGTGATCGGAGTTGCCGAGTCCGCCATGCAGCAGGATCACCGGCTCGCCCTCGCCGTAGATCGCGTAGTAGATGCTCGCCCCGTCGGTCTCGACCCGGCCCTGCGTCACCGGCGGCGGCATCGCGGGCGGCAGCGGAAGCTCCTGCCACTTCGGCTTGGCGTGGGCGAGCTCGGGAAATGCGAGCAGCACGAACGCCAGGAACAACAGCGACCGCGATCCCATCGCTTCATCATGAGGCACGCGCGGCGCGGAGGCGAGCGTCAAGATGACGGTTGCAGCGCGAGCCCGAGCTTGAAGCTGGCGTCGACGGTGTCGCCCTGCTTGTCCTTCGGGATCGGAAACCGCCATCCGATCATGAGCGACGAGATGCACGCATCGACCTCGGCGCTCACTCCGTGGGCGGTCGCGTCCTCCAGGCGCCCGGTCTCGGTCACCGTGAACGACATCGCGACCTTGCCGGACAGGGTCGAATCGCCCCGGAGCCCCTTCTTGTAGCAGCGCTGCAATCCGCTCATGTAGGCGCCGTTGATCTTGGCGAGCACGGCGTCGACGCTGAGCGTCGTCCCCGGGCCGTCTCCGGGGACGGGCTTGATCACGATGCGGCCACCGGGCTCGTCGTCCCGATGTCCCGGGAGCGGCGTGAGCTGGTTGGGATCTCGCGTGATCGGAGCAGCGTTCGTGCCGAGCCGCGGCGTCCCGGGCCGATCGCGAAACGCGTGACCGTCATCGCCGATCGTGACGCGATGGTTGCCGTCTCTGATGTCGGCGAGCTGGCTGTCGAGATCCGCGCCCGGCTGACGACCGTGCATCTCTCCGGGGCCGGTACGCCCCGGATCCGAGCCAGTGAGGATCTGCGCCATCCGGGTCGCATCGTCGACCACGCGCGCCGGATCGAATGCGGTCGTATGGGGATTCGGCTTGCGGATGATCGGGGCGGGGATCTGGACGGGCGACACCGGGATCGCCGTCCCCGGCCCGGGCTCGGTCGCGGGTGGCGTGATCGGCGAGTCGAGCTCGGGGAGGGTCACCTCCATCGTCTCCTGGTGATACGTCTGCGAGACCGTCGGGCTGAGCAGCGCACCACGGTCGGTGTCGGTGATCCAGGCCCAGCCGGCGATGCCGAGGTGGGCGAGGATCGAGCCGCCGATGATCACCGCGAGGCGGCGATCGACCCGATCGGCGAGCGTGCCTCGGATCGAGGCGGGGAGCTGCGGGCGCGGTGCGAGCGGCGGTGCGGCGATCTCCTGGAACAGCACCGTGGCATCGCCGATCCGCAGCTTGCCGCGCGCACCGCGCTCGAGTGGGATCGTCCACACGCCCTGCGCCGCGACGCCGTCGCGCAGCTCGGTACGGATCACGTCACCGTGCGAGATCCGGCCTTCCATCTTCGCCGTGACGCGCAGCTGCACACGCTCCTGGTCACGCACGAACAGGACATGCTCGAGCGGCACGCCGTCTCCCGGGATCGAGAGCGTGCAGCGAAGCGACTGACCGAAGGTGATCGGCGTCGCACCTCGGAGCACACGCTCCTCCACGAGATTACCGCCGAGCAACACACCGACGCGGAGCGCACGAACCGAAGGAGGGGCCATCCACCTGCCAACGCCCGACCTGGCACGATGATCTGATGTTGGACGGTTGTCCAACATAACGGAACGGCGGTACGCTCGTTCCATTCGCACCTATCGCAGAACCCATCTCGAGACGCTCGAAGACGAGTCTGTCCACATCCTACGTGAGCTCGCCGCCGAGCGTGAACGCGTCTGTCTGCTGTTCTCGGGCGGCAAGGACTCGATCGTCCTGCTGCGCCTCGCCGAGAAGGCATTCCGGCCTGCCCGGTTCCCGTTCCCGTTGATGCACATCGACACGGGACACAACTTCCCGGAGGCGCTCGAATACCGAGACCGGACCGTCGCCGCGCTCGGCGAGCGGTTGATCGTCGCGAGCGTCCAGGAGTCGATCGACAAGGGACGCGTCACCGAGGAGACCGGCCCGCGCGCGTCTCGCAACCGGCTGCAGACGACTACGTTGCTCGATGCGATCGAGCACCATCAATTCGATGCCGCGATCGGTGGTGCACGCCGCGATGAAGAGCGCGCGCGCGCGAAGGAGCGCATCTTCAGTCACCGCGACGAGTTCGGGCAGTGGGACCCGAAGAATCAGCGCCCCGAGCTGTGGTCGCTCTATAACGGGCGCCTCCGCCGCGGCGAGCACCTGCGCGTGTTTCCGCTCTCCAACTGGACCGAGCTCGATGTGTGGCAGTACATCGAGCTCGAGCAGATCCCGCTCCCCTCGCTCTACTTCGCCCACCATCGCGAGGTGTTCCAGCGTGACGGGATGCTCTACGCGTCGAGTCCGTTCATGAAGCTCCTTCCCGGGGAGCGGGTGACCAACGAGCTCGTTCGATTCCGGACGATCGGCGACATCTCGTGCACGGGCGCGGTTCGCTCCGACGCCGCCACACTCACCGCCGTGATCGCTGAGGTTGCGGCAGCCCGGTTGACCGAGCGCGGGGCGACCCGAGCCGATGATCGGTTCACGGAGGCAGCGATGGAAGATCGCAAGCGGGAGGGCTACTTCTGATGTCGGTCGGACTCGACGAGGACGGAGATCTGCTCCGATTTTCGACCGCCGGCTCGGTGGACGACGGCAAGTCGACCCTGATCGGCCGCCTGCTCTACGACACCAAGACGATCTTCGAAGATCAGCTCGAGCACGTCCAGGACGTGTCGAAGCGCCGTGGTGACGAGCGCACCAACCTCGCGTACCTCACCGACGGTCTGCGCGCCGAGCGCGAGCAGGGCATCACGATCGACGTGGCATACCGCTACTTCGCCACCAAGCGGCGCAAGTTCATCATCGCGGACACGCCCGGGCACATCCAGTACACGCGCAACATGATCACGGGCGCGTCGACCGCGAGCCTATCGATCATCCTCGTCGATGCGCGTCACGGGTTGATGGAGCAGAGCCGACGGCACGCGTACATCGCCTCGCTCCTGCACATCCCTCACGTCGTGTTCGCGGTGAACAAGATGGATCTCGTCGGATGGGACGAGGCGACGTTCCGCCGGATCGAGACCGAGTTCCGCGACTTCGCCGCGCGGCTCGACATCCAGGACATCACGTTCATCCCGATCAGCGCGCTGACCGGGGCGAACGTCGTCGACCGCAGCACGGAGATGGCCTGGTATCACGGGCCGACCTTGCTCTATCACCTCGAGACGGTGCATATCGCGAGCGATCGCAACTTGATCGACGTGCGGTTCCCGGTGCAGTGGGTGATCCGGCCGCAATCGGGGGACGACCAGCTCCACGACTATCGTGGCTACGCGGGACAGGTCGCCGGCGGCGTGGTGCGAGTCGGCGATGAGGTGGTTGCGCTCCCGAGCGGGTTGCCGACGAAGATCACGAAGATCGAGGCCAGCGGTCGGCCGGTCGACTGCGCGTATGCGCCGATGAGCGTGACCATCCACCTCGGAGATGACGTCGACATCAGCCGTGGCGACATGATCTGTCGACCCAACAACCAGCCGACCGTCGGACAGGATCTCGACGCGATGGTGTGCTGGATGTCGGACAAGCCGCTGTCGCCGAAGGCGCGCTACGCGCTCAAGCAAACGACAAGATGGACGCGCGCCGTCGTCACGGATCTGCTCTACCGGCTCGACATCAATACCGGACATCGTGACGCCGCGACCGAGCTCAAGCTCAACGACCTCGGCCGCGTGAGGCTGCGCACGACGTCGCCGGTGGTCTACGATCCGTATCGCCGGAACCGGACCACGGGGTCCTTCATCCTCGTCGACGAGGCGACCAACGCCACCGTCGCCGCCGGCATGCTGCTCGCGGAGTGAGGCTCAGCCGCGATCGACGAGGCCGCGCGCGACGAGCTCGTCGATGATGTGCTGCTCGCAGGCGACCTGGCTCTCACGATCGGTGCAGACCTCGACGTCGGGCGCGAGCGGTGGCTCGTACGGATCCGAGACGCCGGTGAAGCACGGGATCTCGCCATTCCGCGCGCGCTTGTACATGCCCTTGACGTCACGCTCGGTCACCGTGGCGAGCGACGCGTTGACGTAGACCTCCACGAACGCGATGTTGGCGGCCTCGGTCCGACGCCTCACTTCGGAGCGCGTGTTCGCGTACGGCGAGATCGCCGAGATCAGCACCAGGACGCCATGCCGAGCGAGCAGCCGCGCGACGTGCGCGATGCGATGGACGTTGATGTCGCGATCTTCGCGCGAGAACGTCAGACCCGCGGACAGGAACTCCCGCACCTCGTCCCCATCGAGCAGCTCGATGGGTTGGCGCGCTGCGAGCCGCGACGCGAGGCCAGTGGCGAGGGTGGACTTACCAGCACCCGAAAGGCCGGTCAGCCAGACAATCCCGCCACGCACCATCAATCCGGGATCAGCTGCAGCGTGATCGCGAAGCTGGCCTCGGTCGGCTCGCCGTCCTTGTCTTTCGGGATCGGAAACCGCCAGCTGCCCATGAGACCGGTGATGCAGTCATTCACCTCATCCGCCGGGAACTGGCTCGCCTTGCCCTTCACGGTCCGGCCGGTCTCGTTGATCGTCAGCGACAACTGAACCTTGCCTCGGGCGGTGGCCTCCTTCTTCAGATACTCCTTGTAGCAACGCTTGAGGCCGGCCATGTAAGCCGACTGGATCTTCGACAGCACGATATCGGGAGTCAGCGTCGACTCGTCGAACGTCTGCTTGTCGGCGACCGAGATGCGACCCGAGGGGCCCTTCTCCGTGCCCTTGCCACCGCCCGCGCTCTCGGTTCCGGTCGGTCCGTTGATCTTGGGGCCACTGCCCGTGCCGACGCGCGGATCTCCGTCCCCACGAGACCCACGGCCGGCGCCACCACCGATCGCGACGGTCTTGCCGCCTTCCTTGACGTCGGTGATCTGCGCGCCGAGATCCGCACCCGGGCGGCGCTTGCTCATGTCGCCTTCGCTGGTGCCCTTCTCGCCTTCGCCGGTGAGGAGGTCGGCGAACCGGGCGGCTTGCTCCTCCTGCATCGCGACGTTGTCCTTCTCGCTGCGCCCACCTTCGGGCGCCTTCGCGGGAGTCTTCGAGGGCGCCGACTTCTCCGGAGTCTTCACCGGGGCCGCGCTTCCAGCGGCCGATCCGGCTTCGGCCGGCGCAGGGGTTGGCGGCGGCGTGACGTCGACCTGGTAGGTGTCCTGCTTGAACACCAGGTTGTACGCGCGCTCGGCCATGCTGCCGCCGGTATCGACGTCGGCGATCAGCGCGATGATCACGATCGCGAAGTGACCGATGATCGAGGCGCCGAGGATCACCGACAGCCGCGGATCGAAGCGGTCGGCGAACGTGCCCCGTACCGATGCCGGGAGCATCGGCTTGGGCTGCCGCGGTGGCTCCGTGACGAACTGGAACAGGATCGTGAGGTCGCCGAGCTGCAGCTTGCCACGCGCGTTGTCGCCGAGCGGTACCTGGTAGTAGTCACCGTGGTTCTGCGCGCCGCGGCCCTTGAGCACCTCGAGCGTGTTGACCTGACCGCCGCCGTCGCTGAGACGGCCGTCCATCTTGCTGAGGAAGCGGAGCGAGTACTTGTTCTCATCGAGCGCGAACAGCGTGAACTCGAGCGGCAGCCCCTCGATCGGGATCGAGAACGTGTTCTTCATCGACTGACCGATAGTCACGGCCGTGCGCTCGCGGATCAGCCGCTCTTCGACGATCTTGCCGCCGAGCAGCACGCCGATGCGCAGGATGCGTGGACGCGGTCCCGACTGGGTCTGCGGTGATCGTGGGGTCGTCGCCATATCAGAAGGGTGCCTTCTTCAGGGTCGCGATGATGAGGGGCATGAAGTCCTGCTTGAGGCCCTCCCACTCGTACGCGATGTTCTTCGCCGTGAGCACGTAGACGACGCTCGGGCGCGGCACCTTGCCGCACACGGAGACGACCGTGTCGATCACCGTCACCGGCTTGCCGTTGACGTACTCGATGTGGAACTTGCCCTGCTTCTTCTCGCCGCCACCTTCGGTGTCGTCCTGACAGCCCTCGGCACGCGCGGCCGGAGCCGAGACGAGCAGACCGGTCAGCGCGGCGGCCGCGGCGAGCGCGAGTTGGATGGACTTCATCAGCTTCATCGAGGGTCTCCCATTATGGGGTGTCGCCGCCGCCACCGCCACCGCCACCAGACTTGGCCTTCTTCTTCTGCTTCTCCGCGCGCTTGATCGCCTTCGCGACATCCTTCATCCGGGCGTCGTAGAGCTTCATGTCGACGTTCGGCATGTTCTTGTACTGATCGAACCAGCCCTTGGCGGCGTTGAGGCGCTGGACCGAATCGGCCACTCCCGGAAACGGGTCGTTGTCGAGGTACAGCAGCCCCAGGTTGTAGTACGCGGGCCCGTAGTTCGCGTTGGCTTGGGTGGCGCGCTTGTAGTTGGCCTCGGCGCTCTGGACGTACTGGTTGCGCTCCGCAGAGCCGGCCTGGTAGTCGGCCGAGCGCCCCCGATATGCGGATGCGAGCGACGTCAGGGTCACCGCATCGATGCGGTTGAACTCCTTGGTCAGCCGCTCGAACGTCGCCTGCGCGTCGTTGTACTGGCTGTTCTTGAGCTGGTAGACGCCGAGGTTGACGAGCGCGCTCGCGTGGTTCGGATTGATCTGGACGGCCTTCTGGTACGCGAGCAGCGCACGCTCGGGCCGGTTGGTGCGGTCGTAGATCAGGCCGTAGACGTAGTTGACGTTCGCGTTGGTCTTCGCCGCGTCGCGCTTGTAGAGATCGTCGAGCACGAGCTCGGCCGTGTCATAGAGCTTCTTGTGGTAGTAGGCGAACGCGACCATCGCGGCGGCATCGACGTTCGAGGCGTCGATCGCCAGCGCGAGCCGTGCTTCCTTCAGCGCGGTCTCGGCGTCGGGCGTCTGCGCGGAGAGCGCCGAGCGAGCGACCTGAAGGTGCTGCTCGACCTGCGCGCGTGCCTGCTGCGGATCCGGATCGAGGTTCGGTGCGATGATGGGCGGCCCCGAATCATCAGCCGTCGCTCCACCACCGTTCGGACTCGGTAGGCTACCGGTGCCGCCGGGACCACCCGGGTTAGCCCCCGGATTGCCCCCGGTGGTGGCGTCCCCGGTCGGATCCCTGTCGTTCATCGACTGGGAGTTGTCGGTCGTGATCGTGGTGCCGCTCCCACCAGGTGTGGTCTTGCCCTTCTTGTCACCACCGCCACAGGCGACGATCACGAGCGAGAGGAGCAGCGCCCCGAAGTTCCGGCCCATCGAGCTAGGAACGCGCGTCATCATGGTTCGATCTTTCATGGCGCGTCCGTGCCTTGCAGGATCTCCTGGCGCAATACATTGAATTCCTGTGGGAATTCACGGCCGAGGTTCTCCTGCGCCTTGCGGCTCCACTTGTTGGAGATGCCACCCTTCTTCGAGAGGTCGAGGACCTCCACCCACTGCGTCCTCGCTTCGTCGAGGAAGCGCTTCAGGTTCGCGTCGAGCTTGGCCTGGTACGCCTCGACCGCCGACGGCACCTTCTCGATCGGTTTCGGGATCGGGACGTTCCCCACCTTCTGACCGAACTCGTACTGGATATCGCCGTAGCGGACCTTGGCGGCCATCGAATACTCGGCGACGCCATACGGATCCAGGGCGAGATACTTGTCCTCGATCGCGGTCTTCTGCTTCTCGATCGAGGCCGCCTGCGACTTCATCTCGGCCGCGGTTCTGGCTGCGGTCTTGATCTCGAACGGCTCCCACGTCGCCGCGTACGCGTCCTCGGCGAGCTGCAGCTGCCACTCACCGGCGAGCTTCGCGCCGCGGCTGTTCTTCGCCGCGCCGACCTTCTTCCACGCATCGATCGTCTGCTGACCCGCGGTCTTGGCGAGCCCGGCCTGGCCCTTGCGCTTCCTCAGCGCGGCGGTGTCATAGTAGGTCTGGACGTAGTCGTCCTCGTTACCAGGGTCCTTACCGAACTTCGTGCGCCAGCGATCGAGCGTCTCCGTCATGCTGGTGACATCCGCGGACTGGCGATAGATGCCGGCGATCGACCACAGCGCACGATCCTGCTTGCGGCGATCGGGTTCGATCCGGCCGTACTGCGTGTAGAGCTGGATCGCGCGCTGAAAGTCGCGGTTGAGCTCGGACGCGAGCGCGGCGTTGAACATCGCGTCGAGACCGATCTGCTCGAGGGTCTGCGGCTTCTCGCCCGGGATCGGCTCGGGCGCCTTGATGCCCTTGGCCTTCGCGGTCTTCGTCGTCGCGTAGAGATCGAGGTAGGTCTTGACCGCGTTGTCGTAGTCGAACGAGGCCTGATAGCTCGCCGCGGTCAGGCGCATCGCGTCGAGGTAGTACGGCGACTCCTTGAAGTTCTTCTGCGGGTTCGCCGTGAACTCCTTGAACAGCGAGATCGCCGTCTTCGGACGATCGGCGAGCTTGTAGCTGACCGCCGCGTCATAGAGCGCGACCGGAAGATCCGGATCGGTGTTCGGAGCGGTTTTGTAGAACCGGTAGAACGCCTCGGCGGCCGGGATGTACTTACCATCCTTGTAGAGCTCGGCGGCACGCGAGAAGTTCAGCGAGCGGTTCTGCGCGATCGCGAGCTTGATGCTGTTGTCATCGCCGCACTTGGAGGCGATGAACTTCTTGTTGGTCGCCTCGATCACGTCGTAGCTGGACTGCGCCTCGTAGATCGCGAGGATGCCGTCCTTGGCCTTGCCGGCCTCGGCGGCGCCGCAGAACTTCTCCATTACCTTGCTGAACCGCGCGATCGCGTCGTCGATGTGCAGGTAGCCGAGGCTGATGAGCGCGGCGTTGATGCCCTGCTGCGGCGCGGCCTTGGGGTCGGGGATGACGTTCTGGTAGTTGTCGTACTCGGCCTGGAGTTTGAGGTAGATGTCGGGGATCGGCTGCGGCGAGAACGGCTGCGGCAGCGCCTTCATCTCAGCGACCGTCGGGACCTTGAGCGCGACGAGCTTGCCCTCGGCGACCTCGCGCGCCGCCTCCGCCTCGTACGACTGCACCACCGAGCGCGCGGCGTCGATGTAGTACGCGGTGCCGAGATCGCGGTGATCGCGAACCCACGCGTACTGGGCGATCGCCTCGGGGTATCGCTCGCTCCAGTACAGCGCCTCGCCCTCGAGAAAGCTGAACTCGTAGATGTAGTCGGACTCCGGGTACGTGGTGATGAACGTGCGGTAGAGCTCGACCGCCTTCGAGTACATCGCGAGGTAGTCCTGCTTCTGCGCGGGATCCTTCTTCGAGGCGGCGTCGTAGTCCTTGCGCAGCTGGGTCGCGGCGGAGTGCGTGTTGCGGGTGGCGGCGTACAGCGCGCGCTCGGCGATCCGGCGCTGGTTGTCCATCGCCTCGCGATCCTTCTCGTTCGCGGCGAACCAGGCGGTGCCCGGTGCGTAGCGCGTGGCGAGCTCGGCGGCCGCGGCGTCCGCCGCGAACTTGTCGCCCTTGAGCTCGAACACGTTGACGATCTCCTGGTAGACGACCGGGTTCTTCGGGTTGAGCTCCCACGGCGGGCCGATCGCGATCTTGTAGGCGTCGACGGCCTGGTCCCAGGCCTGGAGATCGGAGAACGCGCGGCCCATCGCGACCCACACGTCGCGGACATGTGGCTCGTTCTCGCGACCCTTGTAGAAGTCACGGGCGCGCTCGAACGACCGCGCCGCGTTGGTATCGGGCTCGCCTTCCCACGGATCGGTGAACGCGACCGAGATGTACTGGATCGACTCGTCGCGGAGCTCGAGCGCCGGTTGCCCGCCCTGCGCGACGATCTGATCGTAGAGCTTCACCGACTGATCGAACTTCTCGATCGACTGCTTGAGGTAGTCGCGCTTGTAATACGACCACGCGAGCTTGTAGAGCGACTCGGCGTAGAGCTTGGACTCGTTGCCACCGTTCGCGACCTTGAGGTACGCGGCGATCGCGTCATCGAGCTCGCCGGGGATCGTGAAGTGGTAGTCGGCGATGCCGCGAACCCATGCGTGCCGTACGAGCTCGGTCTCGGCGCCCGGAAACGGGGTGCACGCCGCGTACGGATCGCGAAGCTGCTTGCGCTCGACGCGCTTGAGCGCCTCGTCACGCGTCGGCGGCTTCGAGGGCGCATCATTCCACTTGAACTGATTCGCGCAGGCGAGGGCGAGGAACACCTGCAGCGACTTCCGCTCGTCCTTGGTCTTGCCGTAGTAGGCGAGCAAGTAGAGCGTCGAAGGCGTCTGGCGGTATTGCGGGAACTTGGTGAGGATCTGTTCCCACAGCCCGAGCGACTTCGAGTAGTCGGCGATGATCGGAGGCGCGTCCGCGGACGGCGGCGTCCCCGAGGCCTCCTGCGCGGCGAGCCTGGATTCGACTTCTTCGTCGGACAGATCGAGGTACAGGTCGGCGAGCCGGAACATCGCATCCGGCGTGAACTGCTCGTGGCTCGGGTGGTTGATCAGGAACTTCTCGAGCAGCGCCACGGTGTCCCCGTGGCGCTTGCCCCGGCCGGCCTCGATCTTCGCGATCTTCTCGGCGTAGCGGTTCGTCAGATCCGTCGTGCGCGAATCGAACTCGCGACGCGCGATCAGGCGCATGCGCGTGTCGTGCTCGTTCGCAGCCTGGACGAAGCGGTCGTACTCGACCTCGATGTCCTTGAGCTGCTCCTTCTCTGCGGGAGACAGCTGGATCGGATTGACGTTGACCGGGGGCGGCGGCGGCTTCGGCGGGAGCTGCTGACCAAGTCCCGGTCCCGATGGAGGCGCCTCGGGCACGGGTGTCGGTGCAGGCACACCCGAGCCGTGCGCCGGTGCGCCGGTTCCCTGGGCCGGCGCGGGAACAGGCGTCGGTTGCGCGTAGACGATGCCGCTGATCAACAGCGTGATCAGTGCGCCTCGAATCATCCGGGTCATTTCGAGCCTCCCTTCGGGGCGGGCTTCTTCGGGTCCGGATGTTTCTGGTCCGGCTTCACGTTCGGCAGCGACGTACCTTGCGGCTCGTCTCCACCGGTCTTGACGCGGGCATCACCTACGCCCTTGTCCGGGCTCCCACTCGGCCCCGTCGATGGCGGCAAGTTGGGCGCCGTTGCGGCGGGCATCGCCGGCGTCTTGACGGCGCCATCGATGATGTCCTTGAACTCGTCCTTGAGCTGCTTGAGCTCGCGCTGGCGAGACAGGTTGAGGCGCTTGAGGTCGTCGTCCGCGTCTTCCTTCTGCGACCACAGCACGTCGACGTTCCCGACATCGGTCCGGATCACGATGTCGTAGAACTTGGCCTTGACGTTCTTGAAGCTCGCGCCGAGCACGGTCCCACCGATCGACCGCGCCTCGGCTTCGTGATCAGCGAGCTCGGCCTTGTACGTCGCGACGTTCGCGCGCTCCTGACCGAGGAGGATCTTCGCCTGCTTGAGGTTCTGTTCGATGATGCCATCGATCTGTCGCTCGACCTGGTCGAGCGTCTGCGCGATCCGCGCTGCGCGATCTCCCAGGCTGGCGAGCGAGCTCGACTTCTTGCTGTCCCGGCTGGAGCCGGCGAGTCCAGCGAGCACGCGATGTTCCGCGTCCTGCGCCTGCTTGAGCTGCCCACGCAGCGCGCGCGCCTTGGCGACCGTCTCGTCGCCGGCGCCCGCGAGGTCACGGCCGAGCACGACCTCCCGATGGATCTCCTGGAGCTCGTTCTCGATCGCCTGCGACTCGGTCGCCGTCGCGTCGAGCGTCTGCGCGATCTGGGTGCGCTGCTCCGCCGGGATCGGCGCCTGGCCTGCCACGAGCGGGTCGTTCGCGTACTTGCGCAGCGCCACGGCCATCGCCTGGGTCGAATCGATCGCCGCGCTGACCTCGCTGGTCGCCGTCTCGATCGTGTCGTATTGAGCCGTCACCGCGGCGAGCACATCGATCTGAGCCTGCTCCGGGTTCGGCGTCGTCGCGTACTGCTGCGCGAGCGACTTGCGCGTGGCCGAGAGCGACGACAGCTCGCCGGAGCTATCGACGAGCCGCAGCTGCCCATCGGCGAGCTCGTTGCGGATCGAGATCAGCCCGTCCTGGATATGGGCGATCCGCGCTCGACGCGACTGGAGCGCCGGATACACCGCGGTCTTGTCACCGGCGCCGATCACGCTCTCGAGCCGGGCGATCGTCGTCTCGGCCTCCGCGAGGTTGGCCTGGATGTCGCCGAGATCGTTCTCGACGACCATCACGCGCTGGACCTCGGGCTCGTCGCGCAGGTACTGCGCGGCAGCTTCCGGGATCGGCAGGGTCGCCTGGAACACGTGCGACGAGCGACCCGCGAGCTGCGCGAGGTACTGCTCGGCGTTCGCGTTGCTGTCGACCATCTGCGCCAGCGCCATGTACGACGGCGTGTAGATGTCGTGCGTTTCGGAGAACACCTGCGCGGCCTTGTCGTACTCGGTCGACGGATCCGACGCGTTGCGGGGGTCGAGCTGCGTGCCCTCGATCACGGCGGTGCGGACCATCTGCGCCTTGCGGATGCGCAGGTTGCCCTCGAGGATCCGCACGGTCGAGGTCTTGTTCGATGTCGGGTCGGAGAGCGAGAGCAGCTCGAGCGCACGGAGCGCCTTGTCGTACTGCTTGCCTTTCACGTAGACCCAGGCGACCTCGTAGAGCGCATCCGTGAATAGATCCGAGTGCCGGTCGACGAGCAGGTAGCTGTCGATCGACTTCGAGAACTGATCGCGCTCGTAATAGATTCGGCCCAGCGCGAGCTGCGAGAGCTCGATGACGCGCTTGTCTCGTGCGGTCTTC
>WBZN01000650.1_pt1 | contig 24799 bp, 22 predicted proteins | sample 5204281 | NCBI WGS metagenome assembly WBZN01 (sample SAMN12344347, study PRJNA552823) | activated sludge metagenome | biome: Activated sludge suspended growth; feature: Nitrification reactor; material: Wastewater; isolation source: activated sludge from nitrification reactor of wastewater... | reverse complement strand
GCAGGAAAACCGATCGCCGCCGCCTTGCTGGTCATCAAGGAAACGTTGACTCTCTTTGGCTCTTTTCGCAGCGGCACGACCGTCAAACAGAAAAAGTTTATTTTGCAGGAAGGGCAAAATGTGTGGAAGAGCGATGAGGTGCCAACCGGCTGGGATGACCAGGGGGGAAATACATTCAGTTTAGCGGCCGTCCAATACAAGGGTCTCATTTTCTTGCGCTCGCTGGATTATCGCACCCGTAGAAAAAACGATGACGTTGTGCCCAGCTTATACCTGCACGTTCCCTAACATTGGACAGAAGATGAAAGGACCAGAATGAACTACTTGCGAACCCTCATGCTTGGACTCGGGGTCCTACTAGTAGCGCTTTTCTCTGTCACCATCGTGCACGCAGAAGGTGAAATCGTCACGGTGCTGTTCCCCACAGCTGCAGGCTCCGGCACATACAAGATTTCGGCAGACGAAAGCGATCCGATTAAGTCGACGGGCACGGCGACGCTGAGCTTCGACCTCAATCTTCTCCCTAGGACTGCGATTGTTAAAAGAGTGACCGTCCAGTTGGCCGGAAAGTCTGTCGGAAAAGACAACCCACAGATAGTGACGATTGTCCCCCAAGGCTCGACCACGCCGGTTGCCTCATGGACGGCGACCAGCGGCGAGTCGGTCTTCCAAGCTTCCACAGAACCCTTGCGAGCCTTGGTGCAGGAGGCGCTAAAGCCAGGGAAACCCGTGACCGTGACCTTCTCGTCAAAGAGTCGGCTGAGCAATTGGGAGTACGCCTCGATGTCCGAGTACGAGGGCATTTCCTCGTCAAAACCTCGTCTGATCGTTGAATACCAACCGCCCCAAGAGTTGCAAGACCGCGCGCGAGAACTTGACACCACCAGCACGCGGTGGAAGTTCTGGCGGACGGATGATGCCGCCAGCAAACCGTTTATGAACACGATGGCAGCCATTATTTCCAATCCGGTTTTTTATGACGGGACCATGTACCTCTTCGCGCAACCGTCTTCTCAAGAGACGAAGCTCTATGCACTGAGATTGGGGGGCGGCAACCTTTGGGAACCCAAAGCCCTATCCATCCGGCCGGGGTCGCACGCCATGGTTTCTCCGGCCGGACGTCTGTATTCCATCGGCGAAGACCGCGTGGTGTTATACGATCTCAAGCAAGCAGGCGCAGAGATACGGAATGTTCCCCTTGCGAATTTTAAACCTGCGCTGCGTCCCATACTCGGTGAGGACGGCAGTCTATACGCCATGCCACCCGGAGCGCTGTTCGGTTTCAATCCTGATCTCCAGGAAATGTGGCGCTACCCTGGGGACAAGACGGACATGCCGGACGCCAGTCGAGTCGTCCTGAGTCCCGACGCTGGCCGCTACGCCTATATGTTGGCCAAACGTGGAACCGCAACTCAACTTGTGCGCCTGGAAACGGCAACTGGGAATGCGACGGTCTCTGGGCTACCTGTTATTGACGTCACAAAAGCAGGAAAAACCTCCACAGAAAATCTGGACCTTGGCTTTACCAGCTATACTCGCCCTGTTGTCACAAAGGGACCAGAACAGGATTACGTCTTTTACGGCGCTTCCACAGCACAAAGCGGCTACTTGCTCGCGTATTCGGGGAACGAGGTGGTCTGGTGGAGAAACGGTCTCGTCTCTCAGCCCATCGTCAACAGAGATGGAAATGTCGTCGCCGTACAATCAGGAAAGCTGCATGTCTATGCTCAGCTGAACGGCACCGATGATGGGACGGATAAAAAAAGCTGCGTGTCAACGGAGAGCGGTCTTGACGCAACTTCAAACCTCGTACTGGACGGCGATGACAACGTGTATTTCTGGAGTAACGGGGACCTAAAGGGATTCACGAAAAACTGTCTCCGCTTCGTCAGTCGCAAATTGGACGGATTGCCGAAACAGCTGGAGCTGCTCTTCGCGCCGGATGGAACCCTATTCGCGCGCACCGACACAAATGCACTATATACACTCATACTTATGCCGAGAGACCGAATGTTGGCCATCACCCAAGACAAAATCCAGGCTGACACGATCTACAATGCCGAGTCCATCAAAGCCGGGGACGATATCCACATTCCGGTCGGCACGAACGTCGTATTCAAAGCACAGAAGCAGATGGCATTTGGCCGGGGCTTCAGCGTGAAACCCGGCGCGACGCTCCGCTGTCAGGTTGGGGGGTGATCGGGATGCCCGTGGGACCTCTACTAAAGCGAGGTTCTAGGTTGTCATGACCTGTCACCCAGCAGGCCCCGTGCGCTGGCATCGTATGGATGGTGATGATGGTACCGCCAGCAAGGTGAACGTCGCCAATGTCTCTGCGGATGTCAGATTCTGCAAGGCCAGCGAGAAGCCGTCGTGGTTGTAGTGATGCTCCCCGCGAGGAGCCGAGTCGATCTGACGTGATCATAGGATACGCGCTTCTTCGTATTTATTGGGAAAGGTCTGTTTGAGTAAGGACCGAAGCATCCCTCAAAATTGCATGGAATAGGCGGTCAGTGACTTGTCATCTGTGAAATTGCTCACGCTCAAATCTGAGAGCCTACGGTAGGCCGCTATTCTTATAATGCGAAAGATCGCACATTTCATTACGGCCCGCGCCTCTGCAATTTGAGACCACCTTTAAGAGATGGTCCTGAGCGAATCAATCACGATCGGCAGCTGTAAGGCGTCAGGCCGATGGTGATTGAATTGACGCCACGGGCAACTACCACCGACCCCTCGCGTATTGTCTGGGCCAATGCGGCTTCGAGCTACGCCTGCCTCCGTTACCCGCGGTGGCACGAACTCAGATGCATGGTACGACTCCTGGCCGACAACGAAATGTATCCCTGACACAAGACTCAGCCCGACCATACGAGCAGGAGATGGTTTCCAAGATCCACTCGCGTGACATCGCCCTGTTCTCCTGTGACGCTTCGGCTTCTTGACTGGACGCGCGAGATATGGCACAGCCTTTCTGCGAGAATCAGCTTATTCCAGGTCAAGAGATGCCGAGCTACACACTCTACGGGAGGTACGATCTATGGGTAGCATTCTGCGGATAGTGCAGGTCGGCGTGTTGGGTGTCGCCGTATCATCCTGCGCTCCCACTCCATTGCCGTTGCATACCACCATGGATCCCTTGAAGGTGAGAAAGACCTCCCTGACTGCCACGCTGGTGATGCCGGAATCCCTCAAGAATGCCACACCACGGAAAGAGGTGTCGTGTGCCGGAACCTTCGATGTACCCATCGGAGTCGAACTGGAAACGGGGATGACGCAAGCGTTGTCGCAGGTCTTTGAGTCGGTCGATGTCGTTGAGGACAAACGTCTCGCAACGCGCAGTGACGTGATCATTGAAATGGCCATTCCCGACCTGCAGGCCGAGGGACACTGTACGCTCCGAAGAACTTTGTACGCGACTGGACCCTTATATTTCGTGTTTGCGATGTTTGATCCCTCGGATACCTATGAAGGGCGTGTGGCTCTCAGCGGGACCGTCACGGGCAGCGCAGGCCAACAACTCCTCACCGGAACGTTCAATTCAAAGACACACACCAAGAGCACCATTACGACCGACCGTCTCAACAGAGCGTTTGCGGTCGAAACCGTGTTCCGTGAGTCGTTGATCGATACCATCCAGCAACTCATCCGCACCTTGGTCAAGTCGCCGGAATTCCACGAGTACGCCGACCGGCGGAATGCCAAACCAGTTCAGCCTTGATTGATGCGAGATAGACAATCCATGGCCTGCTGCCGGCTCCAACGACGCCGATCAGATGCGAACAGACTCTGTGGCTGTTCGAGTGCAGTGTGACACGGAAGATCGAGGAGGTAAGACATGGCGAAGCACATCGTGTTTTGTGCCGATGGTACCTGGAACAATCCTTACGAAGATGAAACCGCTGAGCATCCGGCGAATCCGACCAATGTCTATAAACTGTTTCTGTGTCTTGTCGGCTCGCTCTCGCTCAACTCGTTGCTGAATTCCGATGAACAGGAAAAAGCGCTCATTGAAGATGGTCAGACGTCGCTCATCGCGAAATACATTCATGGCGTCGGAGATTCGCGCAATCTCCTGAATAAACTGCTCGGCGGTGCATTCGGCGCGGGCGTCATTTCTCGTATCGTTCGTGGGTATACGTTTCTCTCCAGAAATTATGCACCGGGCGACGGCCTTGTGATTGTCGGCTTCAGCCGCGGCGCGTATACGGCACGCGCGCTGGCCGGTCTCATCGCATCGCAAGGCCTCCTGAGCCCACAAATTGTCCAAGATCAAGAACGCGCCTATCGGTGCGGCGCACAAGCCTGGTATCGGTACCGTCGAGCCACGATCGTCAATCCGTTCAGCCTCGCCCATCTTGCTGAGGTGACGAGCAACCTCCCGGCTTTTGTTTCCAGTGGCTCGCTGAAGAACGGGGATTTCACTGCGGTCGACCGCCTCGCTGCCGTCGCGGTCTGGGATACGGTCGGGGCGATGGGATTTCCGGACTATGCGGGCAAGGGTAATCGTGTGGATGCATTTAAGTTTGTCGATACCCAGTTGAGCCAGAAAGTGGGCATGGGCTTCCATGCAGTGGCCTTGGACGAACGACGCAATGACTTCAAACCCACCCTCTGGGATCCTGCGCCCAATGTCACTCAGCGACTGTTTCCCGGAGCACACGGCGATGTCGGAGGCGGATATCCCGAGGCCCACAATGAGAGCGGCTTGTCTGACGGGGCCTTGAACTGGATGATGGGAAACCTCGCGCAGATCGGCATGCCCTTCCTCCCGTCGCTTCCTTGCGCGATCACGCCAAATCCGGAAGGTACGGCCCATAAGCCCTGGGAGCATCCGCCGTGGAATCTGCCGGGTATCTCATTGGGGCCGAGAAGCTTTCCTGCAGGGCTGCCACAAGACCTTTCCATCGCAGCACGCATGGCGGCAGCGTCAGTCATCGCCGAGCCAGGAGAGCCCCCGATGCGATATCAACCCACCAATCTTCCCACCTGAGTTCAGTCGTCCGTTTGGTGGTCCATACCAGACTGAGACAACAAAGGCGAGAGGTCTCATCCTGCGATACAGAACACCCGCTCACTGATTCCCCTGGCAGAGCGAAGATGGTCCGATCGCAAGGCGGTAGGCATCCGAGTGGTACAACTCAGGCAGGATGAAGGAGAGCTCGCTCCCTGAGACCGACAAGAGTTGATTGATCGTGACCACCGGCGTCTCAAGAGGCGCCGAGCCCACATCAGGAATGCGCTCGGCACAGACATGCACGTCCTCGCCTTGTACGGGGACGACCGTTCCGCGGCTGTTCCTGATGATCACTCTGGTTTCTTCGCTCGAAGAGTCCCCATATTTTCCTACGAGCAGCCGCAACGTGCCGGCAGGCCCGTCCAACGCCGCGAGGGCGTGGAGCGTCGGGCTGTCCGTCATCGTAAACACCCGCACACCACGCATATCCGCATACGTCTTATAGATATGCCAGCCTGGCCGTGTTGACCGGCGGTCGACATAGAGCAATCCATCCAGCGTGGGGTTATCACACGTGTTCTCCACACTATCTCGACTCGTGTCCTGGGGATCAGGCCAGCAGGCACGCATGGCGCTTAAGATGTTGGCCCGCTCATACGCGGCAATGACGGCTGCGGTGTACCCGGCGATGGTCCAGGACTCCTGCCCCAATATTTCATTGACCGAAATGGGTCGGACCAGACCGCGCGCACTCAAATAGTTCCGCAGATCTTCCACATACCCTAACGCACCGCTTGGATCGCCGTATTCATGGTAGGCGACCACATCGGGGAATACGCCCTGCGACTGACTCCACTCCAGAAACGGCTTGAGCAACCGGTATCGGCTCACACTTGGCCCCACGATCTTGGCGCTGGGAATACGCTCCTTAATGCGCCCAAACGCGAGGCGCCAGCCTTCCTTGAGACGCTCGTTGTCATTCAAGGGAAGTGCCGCGAGATCCGGTTCATTGTAGATATCCCATAAAACATTGAGCCTGCGCTCGAGGACTTGATCGATGATGCGGTCGACATGGGTCAACCAGGGCGCATAGTTCCCATCGAGGCCGATCTGGTTGATATCAAAAATCTGGAGGGCAAGATGGTGAAATACCAAGCCGAGGGTGAGCTGAAATTCCGTGACGCCGACCCGCGCAAGCCGATCGTAATTGCTCAACACATATCCGGCATTGCCTCGAAAACTCGTGGGCTTCAACGGCTCGATCAGGTTCGTCGGAGGCTCTGTCGGCTCGATGCTCACCAGATACCCGTTGGCTCGGTGATTCATCGGCCCTTGCTCGACACTCACATCCACCACGATGGTGCCGGCCTCGCTCCCTGACAGCAAGCACAGCACGAGCCCGCCAGTCGAGAGGCCGATCAAGACGGAACGCAGAACTGTGGCGCATCGAACCATATGGCCTCGGTATGCTGGAGTGCAGGAGAGGTGGTTGTACTGCGGGCCAGGCAGCTTGGTCAAGCGTGTGTGGAATGACTCAGGCGGCGCAGAGCGCGCGCCAGCCGGAAAGACGAGGCAGTAACTGTTCGCGCGACAAATACGCGTGGTCCACGCCGGCCAAATCTGTCTTGCCGGCCTCACCGTGAGCCTGTTGCTCGGCAATGGCGTTTCCGACATGGACGGCCGTCACAGCGGTAAACCCAGAGGCCTGACACTCGCCGGGATGCTGATGGAACGCCACCGCTTCGATGATCCCGTCGCCCAGCCCCCAGAGTCCCAGCAGATAAGCGCCCACATGGGCATGGTCCGCCCCGAAGACCTCCCGCTCAGCAGCCCAATCAGGCGACGGCTTCGTGCGCATCAGATCGAGCACCCGCGCATAGTCATCCGGCTTATTGGCGGCCAGCACCAACACCCCAACGTCGTGCAACAACGCCGCAGTAAACGCCTCATCAATCACCTGCTGACTGGCACCGGCGTCCTTGGCGATCCGCCGTGCGCAGGTACCGGTGAGCATGGCGTGCCGCCACAGGGCTTCCAAGGAAAAAGACGGAAGCCGGCCTTGCTCAAATTGCGCAAACACCTGGCTGGAAAGGACGAGCGACTTGATCGTATCGAAACCGAGGAGGGCCACGGCTTGCTCGGGATCGGACACGTGGGTGCGGAGTCCGAAAAATGCCGAATTCACGAGCTGAAGAATCTTGGTCATCATCCCGAGATCTTTGGCGACGATGCGAGAGGCTTTTTTCAGCGATGCCTGCGGAGCCTGCATTTCCTGCATGAGGTCCTGATAGATCGACGGAAGACTGGGGAGCACCTTGATTTCACCCACCAAACTCCGGAGCGCAGGATTCGCCAGCATCGCCCGCAACGTCTCAGCCCGCGCGATGGTGGTTTTCAACAAGGCCAGGTCCACCGGCTTCTGAAGAAAACGATGGGCCACGGCTGCGGAGCGCACATGATTGACGGGACTTTGGTCGCCGGAGAGCACGATCCGGATGGTCTGCGGGGAGAGCGTGCGAACCTCGCTGAGGAACTGCGCGCCGTCCATGACCGGCATGGTCATGTCGGACACCACGACGTCACAGGGCGTCTCACGGATCACGGTCAACGCGGACGCGGCCGATGGAAAGAACTGCATGTTCCACTCGGATTGCATGGGAGCCAATGCCCGTCGAAGATGCTGTAATATCTCCGGCGCATCGTCCACAAAGATCACTCGGCGCATCACCTACTCCTTACGAAGGAAAGGCCCTCGTCTCTTCTTCGGTCGACCGAGGTCTGATCTTGAGGGCGCCAGCAGGCTCAGGGAGCGGGCGTCGAGTCGCAACAGGCTGGAGAGGAACGCTCAGCAGGTGAGTGAATGGATACCGGGTTAGTTGCGGTCCAAATCCCAGCTGACGATGTCCGCGTTTTTGCCATCGCCGCCGAGAGTACCATCGGCACCGAACGAGAGAATCTCAAATTCCGCCCCCTGCGAAGAGGGAACGGTGTATTTATAGGGAGCACCCCACGGATCAACCGGCACCTTGGGCAGGTATCCTCCCGCCTTCCAATTCGGCGCGGCGGGGCCCGCTGCGGGCTTTTCGACGAGCGCCTTCAATCCCTGCTCAGTCGAAGGGAAATTGCCATTGTCTAGTTTGTAGAGCTGCAGTGCGCTCTCAATGTTTGAAATCTGCGCCTTGGCGGCAGCCCGCTTCGCATCCTCCGTGCGACCCATGACCCGAGGGATCAACAGCGTGGCCAGAATGGCCAGGATGACCACCACAATCATCACCTCGATGAACGAAAAGCCTCCGCAGAGTTTCAAGCGCTCGATAGGACCGACGTCGCACCCCGCCGCCTGACGGATACGTCGGTTCACTGCCTTTCTGCCATCGCGATGCCATCCCATAGACGCTCCGCTCCTTCTCAACCCATTCCGACTTCACCAACTCACGCGCGATTCACGTGACTCGGAATTGTAACAGGAACTTCGACCGGACTGTAGTTGATTTCCCTCAGGCCACTCGACAGTCATCGTCGGCCCATCCGGTCAGGTCTTTAGATCGGACGAAGGTCGCCATCAAGTCCTGGCCACCTGGTACAGCATGATCCCCGGCTTCAATTGCGCGCGCGGTAAGACACTTTGATGCATGCGAAACGTGGAGAGAGACGCCACCGGCATCATGGCCTGCAGCTGTAACCCCGCAGAGCGGCACCCATCTCCTACCGATGCCGGCCCCACAATGAAGGCCACCGCTCCGGTGGTCAACCGACCAGCGAGGCCCTGCATTCGCCTCGCGATCGCAGAAAGATCGCCGTACTGTGCGAACGGTGTCCATTCGTAGGCAAGCTGATAACCTGCCCCCTCCTCGCCTGCCTCCTCGGACTGGGGACGCATCGTCATGTGCGTCAGCCAATCCAACCGCTGCGCACGAGCCAGCAGGTTCCATAACATCTGGGCTTGCCGTTGGGCAAACGCCGGATGCTCGTACACCACGGTATAGGCACGCGGACGATCATGGCCGATGCATGTCACGATTGCGCTATCGAAACCGGTGATCAACACGCGCCCTGCGCCTGCCACCCGAGCCGCCAACACGCGATCCTGCTCGAGCAGGTCCTGCAGATAATCGGCCACAAACGGCTGCGTAGCCAATTCGCCGATCTCTTGCTGGTCGTCGGGATAGAACAAGACCGCGCCGAACGCCTCCTCCGGACTGACTCGCGGGACGGTCCCGCTGAACACGGACGTCCAGTCAGACTGAGGCTGGACTGACGGGGGCATCGACGGGCCGGTGACATCTCCCCAGCGAGACGGCCATGGAAACGCCTTTCGGCTCGCTCGATCGATCAGGAGCAACCGATCCCCTTCAACCACCAATCCACGCTGGCAAGGGGCCATCCCCTGCCGGTCGAACGGCTGATAGGACAGGCCGGCCTCGTCATCCGAGCAGGTGGCTTTCAAGACCCGGTGACCTTGGACCGTCACGCAGAGATGCTGGTCGATGTCGATATGTCGCCTTGGGGGATCAGGCACCGGCATCCAGGTCACCAGATGCGAGCGGGGTGCATCCATAAACACCGGGAAGGGATCTGCGCCTCCAGGGAGTTGTGGGCAAAAGAAATTGCTGAAGAGCCGGTACGCCGCTTCAGAGGGATAGGTCGGGATGCCACGATACCGCAGAGGCCGAGGTGCAGCGGCGTGACGATTTTGATCGTCATACAGCCCACGAATCAGCTCAAACAACGCGGAGCCGGTGCCGGGCAAAAGCGACAAAAATAACTCCACAACCGGCAGAAAATCGATGGCGTCCCAATGCATGGCCCCCATGCAGGCCATGAACACCTTGCTGTCAAAGGTCCCATCCGGCAAATGGTAGATGGCGTCTTTGCGGTGCCGGATCGTGGCGGTGCCCTTCGCATCAATCGTCATATCCTGGTCGCTGTAAAAACACCGCACTTCCTCGAGCGGAACCCGCATCGCCTGGGCCGCCATGTTTCGAAGATCGTCGGCCCGAAGCCGTTGCCAGCCTGGCTTTCGGGACAAATCCAGCGTCATCCGGTTCACGAGCCCGCTGGGAATCAGCCCGACCCAGGCCCCCCAGTCGAGATGCACCCTGGCACGGAGAAGGGACAGTCTCCCCTCAACCATTCCCCATTCGCATTCATGTAACGGATATCCGTCTGGGTCGGTCGCGAGGATTCGACGACCGTGGCTGCCGTAGACCATGAGGTGGCCGGTCTGCTGCCGCAGCATGGAGGCGGCAGCAGCCGACACATGCGGCTCGTCGGCAAGATTGGCGGGAAAGGTGAGCGTACCGGGACGTCTCAGAATGTCTTGCAGTGAGGACTCAACCGGCATTTATTCGCGGATTTGCCCGCTCCCCAGCACCACAAACTTGGAACAGGTCAACTCTTCCAGTCCCATCGGGCCTCGCGCATGCAGGCGGGAAGTACTGATGCCGATTTCGGCGCCCAGGCCGAACTGATACCCATCGTTCAGCCGGGTCGACGCATTCACCAGCACCGCACCGGCATCCACCTCACGCAGGAATCGCATTGCCCGAGCATAGTCCTTGGTCACGATCGCTTCCGTATGTTGGGATCCAAACGTGGCGATATGCTCCAGCGCTTCCTCCATATTCTTGACCACCTTCACCGCGAGGATCAGGTCAAGGAACTCCCGACCAAAGTCGCTTTCCACGGCCGGCTTCACCTCGGGGCAGAGCTGACAGGTCTTCGGGCATCCGCGAACCTCGACCTTCGCGTCCGTGAGCTTTGTCAGCAGATGCGGCAACCAGGTACGGGCAATACTTTGATGGACCAGCAAGGTTTCCATCGCGTTGCAGGTCGAGGGGCGCTGCACTTTCGCATTCAAACAAATCTGTTCGGCGACGTGAGGATCGGCATCCACGTCGACATAGGTGTGGCATACACCCTGATCATGTTTCAGTACTGGAATCGTCGCATGCTCGGCGATGGTCTTCATGAGCGACTCGCCGCCCCGGGGGATGATGAGGTCGATGTATCGATCCTGCTTCAGGAGCAATTGGACGATATCCCGCTCCGGACGGTCAACAAAGGTGATCGCGCCGGCCGGCACACCGGCTTTTTCGGCGGACTCACTCAAGACTTTGGCAATGGCCGTATTGGAATGCAGCGCTTCGGACCCGCCGCGCAGGAGACAGACGTTGCCCGATTTCAGACACAACCCCGCGGAGTCGGCCGTGACGTTTGGGCGTGCTTCATAAATGATCCCGATGACGCCGATAGGAACTCGCATCCGTCCAACCTGCATCCCGTTCGGGCGCGTCCACATCTTGGGCGTCTCTCCGAGCGGGTCCGGCAAACGGGCGATATCGCGCAGTCCCGCGGCCATGTCGCGGATGCGCTCCGCCGTCAGGCGAAGCCGGTCGGCCAACGCTGCTTTCTCGGGGGTGGAATCGAATTGCTCGAGATCTTTTTCATTGGCGGCCAGCAGTTCCGCTTCTTGCGCCTCCAGCCCGTCGGCCATGGCCAATAAGGCCTGGTTCTTGACGGCCGTTGAGAGGGTGGCCAGTCGACCCGCTGCGCCCTTGGCCGCCTTCACCAAGGTCGCGACATAGTCCTCGGGAGAGAGCACTTCACTCGGGGCCTCGAGTTCCTGGGCCGGGGATTCGGTAAGATCGTGTTCCATGTCGTGCATTCCTGCTACTTGGTGACGCGTCCGGCGTTGAAACCGAAGGCTCAACCGATCAAGAAGGTGAACGTTGGCGCGATGAACAATAGCGTGACAGAATACTGTGGGGTTCGGAGTCGGGTCAAGGGTGCCGGGATGCCCCGGAGATCAGCGGGTGCCGGGTGGAGTCGGTACTCCTGGACTGGCCCCATGCGCCCCTGGTTGCTGGGGCATGGCGCCAGGAGCTAGCCCCATCATCGGCGGCATCAACATGGACTGGGAAGAGGGATTCGGATGCTGAAAAATCCAATCATGATAGGTCTTGCGACCTTCAAAATGGCGGACCGCGAGGGGAAAATCACGCTCTTTGATCGGTTTGCCCTTGTTCTTGCTTCGCACCCCCATGATCCCTCCGGTGGGTGCGCGCAGGTATTCCCAATCGCCTCCACCGACCGGATCCTGGTAGACCCGCCGTAAAAAGGGTTTCGGTGTGCGGGTCAGCTCAGCCAAGGATTGAGGATAGATCTCGGCGGGCATGATGCGCCCGATCTTCATTTGGGCTGAATAGAGCGCCAGGGCATTCTGAATCTCGATCCCCTTCGCCATGAGATCGGCCTCTTTTTCCCGCTGCACCATGACGGTCCATTGACGAGCCGCCGCGGAGACGGAGATCCCGATCAGCACGATGGAAAACATCAACGCCAGGTAGGTGATCCCGCGCGCATTCTCGAGGTGATGCCGCAACCCCATGCCCTCCTAGTTGGGTTGCTCCCCCGCTCCCGGATCATTCGTGACCGGAATGATCTGCGTGATTTTCGATGCGACGTCCTGCAGCGTGATTTCCTTCTGTGAGACGTCTTTGACCAACACTTCGCCGCCGATGACTTCGCCCGCTTGGACGACATGCATTTCGTCGTTATGCACCACCACCGCCATGCTTTTTTTCTTCTGCGCACCGCCGCCGACCGCCATGAATCCGACATACCGGAACTGATTGAGTTCGGTCGCGATGCGCAACCGTTCAATCTCTTCAGGCGTCGGTCCCTTTGGCCCCTCTTCAACCGGTTCCTCCTCCACCTTGACTTCGGACTGTGGTTCTTCCACCAAAGGCTCGGCGGAAGGAGGCGCGGCCGGCTTAGCGGGGCCGCGGGAACGTCCACGCCGAGGAGCCGGGCTGGGCACCGCAACCGGTTCGACCTGAGGAAGCAGACTCGCGAAAATGTTGCGCGGCGTGGCGAACGTCGCTTCACGTTGTCCCTTAATCGCGGCTAGGCGCTCGAGATGCACCTGCAAATCGCCGCCGGCTGCCGCGGCAGGGGCCTTCCCCGTGGTGTGCTGCCCGCTCACATGGGTGAGCGGCACTCGCGCCTGCTCACTGGAGTGGTCAAATTGCCAGATCAGCAAGCCGATCCAGAGCACCACAAGAGCGAGCAGCATCACACCCTGATTTTTACTGGGTCGATTCATAAGGATTACGGCGATGTCGGGGATTGCAAATGTTCCCCGCGCAGATAGGTCGAAATTCGAATATTGAAGGTCAATTGCTGATCCTGCACATTGCCTGATCGAATCAGATTGAGGTCTTCGATGAACAACAATTCTTCCGCCGACTCCAGGTTATAGAGGAATCGACGCAAGTCTTCGTACCGTCCTGTCACTGTCCCCTGCAGCACGGCTTTACTTGCATCGGGAACGGAGGTTTTTTCTGTCTTGTACGACAGTGCCGGCAAGGTGACTTGGTCACGCTTCGCCTCTTCAGTCACCCCGAGCGCCAGCGGCGCAAAATCCCGGAACAGGGGCAGCACCGCCCAGACCCGCTGCAGATCCGCCTTGGCCTTCTTGGCATCCTTGTGCCGGTTTAACTGTTGCCGTGCCTTGATCCACTCGCCTTCGAGCCGAACCTTCTCTTCCTCCGTCGCGCCAAGCACCAGAGCGTGGATCCCATAGCTCAACACGAAGAGCCCGGCCACGAAGGCCACCCAGGGAAGAATGGGCGCGTAGGGCTGGCGCGACGTCAGTTGAAGACGATCGAGTCCTGGAAACATCATTGGCTTCGATTCCGATAGCGCAGCGTTAGGTCGAACTCTACCAGCCCATTACTCATCACCCGATGCTGGCCCAACACGGGATCCTTAAATTGCGGATGATCCTGAAACGTCACCGTCAATGTGGTCACGTCTTCCAGCGCGCGGGCGGACCCCGTCAGCATGATCGTGGCATTCGCCGGGTCCAGCCGGATGCTGTTCACGGCGATCCGTTGAGGAATGGCCCGTTCGAGTTCAGTGAGAAATCGGGTCCAGGAGAAACTGCGTTTTTCGATAAGGTGGTTCGCAAACTCGATTTCCTTGGGAAGGACTTGCAGCGCAGCATCCGAGAGATCGAGCCCCTCCTGTTGTGCTTCCTTTAAGAGCTCCCGATCTCGGTCTTGCACCTGCTTGAGGGCCGTCTCCATTGATTGCACGTCCTGCCAGACCAACCACGCCTGAGAAATGTCCCAGAGCATCGCGACACCAATCGCCCCTGCAAGGAGCATGATCACGAGCCTGGCCGGCGCCAGATACCAACGATACCGGCTGCTCAGGTTCATCGTGAAGAGTCCGCTGCGGGCGGAAGGCGGGCCGATGCGCAAGGCCACGTCACGAAGCACCGATGTCAGCTTGTCGAGCAACATCCCTTACACGACTCCCGCGATGGCCGGCAATGCGGCGCTGCTCCGAGGCCCTGTGATCGGGCCGCCGCCATACTGCTGGACACGATCCCAGTCGAGTTCTTGAACGGGTACGCCCAATCCTTTTTCCAACTGCTGCCGCAACCCAGGGCCCAACGCGTCATCGGCGATCAATACAGCGTGGCTGATGGCCAACTCCGGCGTCTGCTGCTGACAGGCGTAAATCGAATCGGCGCATTCTTGCACGATACGATTGATGCCTACCTGCTCCGAACCCGGCGGCCACACCCCACCCGAACCGATTCCACCCTGCAACTTGGAACGGAGGAACACCAACGCTCCCTTGTGGAACACGAACGCCGTGACCCCGCCATCCGTCACATTCACCCATAACAGATCGGCGGTGGGCTGGGCCGTCCGGGATGCGCCCTGAGACCACAGGTTATAGAGACGGAGACTTGCGACGTCGACTTCCTGGGGAATGAGCCCGGCCGCTTCGCAGACGGTTTCGTACTGCGCCAACACGGACTCCTGCACCACCACGGCCAACACCGTGCACGGCCCATCTCCTGAAGCGGCCGGTTCAGACAAGACCTGAGAAAACACCTTGGCACCGCTGAGCGACAACAGCTGCTCTTGCCCCAACCGCCAACGCACCAAGGCATCCCGCTCCTCAGAACTCCAGGGAAGGTCCTGTAAACGCACGACGGCCAATCGCACAGCCAAATCCGGCAAAATCACCGTTGCCGCACGCGGGACGCCAGGGGTGGACGATCGACCGGGAGCCTGCGTGGTGGCCGAGCCGGCAATAGCGCGAATGTGCGACTCCAGTTCGTGCGGCGAAAGGACATTCTGCTCCAACGGTGACAACCGCACGATCCCCTCAGGCAACGCGGACACGATGCACTGATACCGGGGCCGCCCTCGCCAGTTCCGATGCACCTCCGCCCAGGCCAGATCATGCACCCCGATCTTCAGGCAATACTGCGGACGACTTGTAATCCAATCCCACATGGGTTAGCGCTCTTCACTGAACGTGACGCGATTGATCTCACGCAACGTCGTTTCTCCGGCCAAGACCTTCTTCACTGCCGACTGACGCAGCGTAATCATACCGTCGGTTACCGCACGATACCGAATCTCCGAAAGTGCCCGATCCGCCAGAATCATTTCCTTGATTTCATCGGTCAGATCCAGGAACTCGGTAATACACTTTCGTCCTCGATAGCCGGTGTCGTGGCACTCCGAACAGCCTTTTCCTTCATAAAACGGTGCGCCTTTGAATTCGTCATAATCGAGGCCGGATTCCTCGGCCAGCGCCTGATCGAGCGGAACCTGATGCCGACAGTCCGGGCAAATCACCCGGATCAGCCGTTGCGCCAACACGCAGGTCAACGCCGCGAGGAAATTGTAGGAGTCGATACCCATCGAGGCGAACCGGCCGATGACGTCAAAGACGTTGTTTGCATGCACGGTGGTCAACACCAGGTGACCCGTGAGGGCGGACTGGATGGCAATCTGCGCCGTCTCGGCATCACGGATTTCGCCGACCATGATCTTGTCCGGGTCGTGACGCAGAATCGACCGCAACCCGCGCGCAAACGTCAGTCCTTTTTTTTCGTTCACCGGGATTTGCACGACGCCCGGCAGCTGATACTCCACCGGGTCTTCAATGGTGATCAACTTGTCCTCTTGAATATTCATTTCGCTGATGGCGGCATAGAGGGTCGTCGTCTTACCGCTCCCCGTCGGGCCGGTGACGAGCACCATGCCGTAGGGCCTGGTGATGGCGCGCCGGAACCGTTTGAGGTCTTCGGGATTGAACCCGAGACGATCCAGACGCAATGTGGACACACCGGTTGTGATCGCCTCCCGGTCCAAGATTCTGATCACGACGGACTCGCCGAAGACGCTGGGTAGAATCGAGACCCGGAAATCGACCGTTTTCCGGTCGAGGCGCATTCGGAAACTGCCGTCCTGCGGCACCCGCCGCTCGGCGATATCCAGATCGGACATGACCTTCAGACGAGACACCAACGGAGGATGGAGTTTGACGTCGAGCGGATCCATGGCGGACACCAGGATGCCGTCCACCCGAAACTTGACCGTCGTGGCACGGTCCGTGGCTTCGATATGGATGTCGCTCGCTCGGCGCTGCATGGCGCTGAGCATAATGGTGTCGAGCAACTTGACCACCGGGCTCTGGTCCTCACCGAAGTGATCGACGGTGAGCACTTCTTCGCCCCGCTCGTCCTCCTTGACCAACACCGATCGATACTCCGCTTCCAATTCGCGCAGCGCCTGACTCGACCCCTCACTACGCTCCAGCGCAGCCTGGATGGCGCTCCGCGAACTCACCACATAGTGCAGCGGCCGATTCAGCAGGATTTCCAACTCATCCAGTGCGAGGAGATTCTGAGGATCAGAGATAGCGATGGTCAGAACGCCCGCCTCATCCTTCACAGGGACGAACGGATGCCGTCGCATCAGCTTCACGGAGATGGTGTGATAAAACTCAGAGTCGACTCGAAATCCGGTGAGTTGGTCATACGGCAACCCAAACTGGGCCGCCAGCGCTTGCGCCAGTTGCGCCTCGGAGATCGTGCCTTCTTCAACCAGCGTTTGCCCCAGCGCCGCGGTGCTCCCGCCGAGGCGGACCACGACCTGATCCACCGTCCGTCGGGTGAGGATTCCTTCACGCACCAACACATCGGACAGCGACGGCCGCGTAAGATGACGTTGCATGGCCATGTTACTCGCCTCCAACCGGTACCCGATTCCCTGTCAAGAATCGCATCGAGCCGCGCGGTCGCCTCATTGGATCGTTCCCGCCATTTGAAAAATCGGCAGATACATGATGATGACGATCCCCCCGACCAACACGCCCATCACCAGCAACAACACCGGTTCGATCCAGGTCGTCAACTGACTGAGACGCACGTCGAGATCGCCTTCGTAAAACTCCGCGACATCTCTCAGCATGGGCTCTAACGAGCCGGTTTCTTCTCCGACCGACAGCATTTCAATCGCCAGCTTCGGCAAAATCTTCGGCCGCTCGATCGCGGCGGCCAGGGTGCTGCCCTCGCGAATTTCATTCACCGCCGAGACCAAGCCGCGCGACACAAAGCGGTTTGAGACGGCGCCGCGGGCAATTTCCAGCGCTTCAACGATGGGAGTACCTCCCGCCAAGACCGTGGCCAACGTGCGGGTCAATTGGATGGTATGGTGTTCCACCAAGATGGTTCCCAACAGGGGCAATCGGAGTAGATTGCGGTCGACGGACAATCGGCCGGCCGATGTCTGGTACCAGGCACGTCCCATGACCGTTGCGACAATCACGATGATCGCGACCGGGATCAGTTGCGCCTCTCCTATGTGGATCACCGAAATCAGCAACCGAGTTGCCGTCGGCAAATTGGCCGAGGATTCGCCGTATACCGAGATGAAGGTCGGCATGACATAACTCAGAAGAAATCCCACCACCGCAACGCCGACGACGACGAGAAACGCCGGGTAGGCCAACGCCTTCGTCACCTTCTGACGCAACCCGATCATCAACTTGAGATACGCGATATACCGTTGAAGCACCTCGGCCAAATTTCCCGACTGCTCCCCTGCCCGAATGGTGGCGAGGTAGAGATCGGAAAAATACGCGGAGTGCTTGCCGAGCGCTTCCGAGGCTGACGCACCACCGCGAATATCCTGACGCACCGCTTTGAGTGCTTCACGAAACGAAGCCCGTTGGGTGCGATCGATCAGAAGATCCCACACCCGTAAGACCGGTAATCCTGCCTTGATCAGAGCCAGCAGCTCCTGGTTGAACACAAGGAAGTCCTGGAGCGGCAATTTCCCCCAACGACCCGTGGGAAGGCCCGGCACGCCGATCCCCGCCCCGCGTCGAGAGAGACGAAAGACCAGCAGGCCGTCCGATTCGAGCTTGGCGCGCACCAGATGCTCATCATCACCTTCGATATGCCCCTCAAAGGTGGTGCCATCCGCTCGTGCCGCTCTATAGGAAAACACCGCCATGAGTGTATCTGCCTCAGTCGAGCACGCAAGGCCATCCGTTCGCTACTGCGAGACCGCACCTGTCGAGACCGGTTGAATCGCCGCCTGTTGTCGCTTGGGCTCCGGCACACGGAGCGTCCGCCCGACCATGATCAGGTCGCCCGACACGCCATTGAGGGAGCGTAGCGCATTCACTCCCACCTTATGACGTCGAGCAATCGTCCAGAGGGTGTCTCCGTTACGGACGACGATCGTCTTCACGTGCGGTTCGCCCGTTGGAGTTGAGAGCGCGGTTGATTGCGCGACAGGGGCCACGATTGTCCCGGCTTCAGCTTCGGAAAGGAATGTCTGAGACGAGGCCGGAGTTTCGTCCATCGCAGGCGGATGCTCCGTCGCAGACTCTATTTTCGGCAAGGTCTCTGCGATGCCCTCCGGTATCGACGAGAGACTCTTTCCTCGAGACAACCCCGCCTTCGTCGACTGTCGTGTCGGGTGATGAGGCGGCTGAACAGCCTGGGCCACACGTTCCCGCTCCGTGCGGGCCGCGGACAACTCCTCACGTTGCAGGTCGATGATCTGCCTGGCATCCGCCAGGCGCCGCTCGGTCTCCTGCAACATCCCTTGAAGCTGTGCCCTGGCCACCTGCGCATCAGCCAATTCTTTGCGTTGCTCGTCCAGCTCCGTACGCAGTTCCGCCGCGGTGCGCTGTGCCTCCCGGACCGCTGCCTTCAGGGAATCCGCGGTCACCTGCAGGTCGGTGGGGGTCGGCTCGGACAACGGCGTCACGCGCGCACAGCCGGTTGAACCATACGGCAGCAGCAGCGCCACTACCCAACACCAGCATCGAAATCCAATTCCCAGCCGTCGCTTCTGAATCGTAGGGTGAATCATGATGTTCATGGCCTTACCATTGGTTGTAGGGAACGCCGTTGGTACCGACAAGATCAGACCCCGAAAAGACATCGACCATCCCGCCCTCAGCTTCATCGACCATTTCCTGCCAGGATGTACTCAGACCGGTTAAGGGGTCGGTCGGCACCCGACGCAGGTATCCGGCCGTCACCAGCGCCTGAATGCCTTCGGGATACTTCCCCTTGTCGGCCCGATGCTGATCGATGACGTCGCGGAGCGAAAACAGATCCTGACGTAACGCGCCTTCCTTGGCTTTGATGATAGCCGCATGGTAGGAGGGAACCGCCAGGGTCGCGAGGATCCCCACGATCGTCACCACGATCATCAATTCGATAATCGTAAAGCCGCGAGGGGAAGACACCGTCCATGCGCGCTTACCAATCACGATATTTGGTGCCATCCAAGGCCAGTTCCTGACTCTGAGTCGTAACATCGTACACATCTTCCCCACACCAGTCTTTGATGCTGGCGGGATCTCGGTAGCAACGTAAGCGCCAGTCGGCCGCGCCCGTCATCGGATCTAACGGGATCGACCGGAGGTATCGGCGAATGGTCGTGCCACGGACGGTCGCCTGCTCTCCCGTGAGTTTCACTCCCAACAACACGTCGAGCGACTTCGGGTATCCGTAGGGCCCCGTCACATCCTTGCAGCTCAATCGATTCTTGACGCAGGCAGGGCCGGTGAGCGTATCCCCGTCACGTGCCCATTCGAGGTGGAAGGCATCGATTGCAGCCCGAATCACCCGGAGATTCTGCCGCAACTCGATCTCCTTCGTCCGTTTGGTGGAAACCTTGGTGAACGGCAACGCAACGGAGGCAAGGATCGTGAGAATCGTCAGGGTCACGAGCAATTCAAGCAACGTCACGCCGGACTGTTTCACCGCACTCTCACCACTCCTGTCACATCAACCGGTTCCTGCGACGTGTCGGCCCCGGTATGTTTGGCCGTATGCAACCGTACGGTCGACACGCCGGGGGTCTTTGCCAGAAACGTGACCCGCAACAGCCGGCCGTCGTCCTTCGTGGCACCAGCAGACCGGTGTAGACGCAGTTCGACGACCCCGTCCGCCAACGACGATGTCGCCGCCACTGGAGCCTTGCCGGCTTCCGTTCCCAACACTTCACCGAGCGTGGCATCCCGGAATTCAAGCACCTTGGGATCGAACTCCAACGTCAGGGTCTCGGTGTCGAACCCTTGTGCATGAGCCGCCATCACATCGACACGAACCTCTTTGTCGACCTGAACCGTCACATCTGCAGGCTGCAGGGAAAGCTGCAATCCCTGCGTGGTTGATTCGGGAGTCGCCCCCCCCGCCTTGGATTTCTTGGATACCGATTTCTCGGAGACCGTTCCTGTGGCAGTCGGCAACGCCACACGAGCCGCTACTTGCTTCGGCTGCATGGCGAATAATGGAGCCGTGGAATAGACCGATTCGGTTCCGGACCAGAACGCCTGCCCCTGCGGACCCGGTAGACGTAGAGAATTCACAATGTGCGGCGTAATGGTCAGAATGACTTCCGTGGTGACTCGCTGGGTCTTGAAAGAACTCAGCAGATTGCCCAAGAACGGGATATCGCCGATCCAGGGAATCGTCACCTTCGTACGGCGGTCCTCTTCCTGCAACAGTCCGCCCAGAACAATAGTCTCTCCGTCGCGCACATTGAGCATCGTCTCCGCCGAACGGTTGCCGAATTTGAACTGTGAGATGGGGGGTGATTGCTGCAGCAACACCGTGTCGCCCAGACGGATCACCTCGATCTTCATTTTCAACGACAGTTCATTCGCCAGATGAATGTTCGGCTCGACGGTCAGTTTGACGCCGGTATCGCGAAACTCGATTGAGGTCACCGTGGAGGTGGTCGGAACCGCACCGGTTGCGGCCTGTCCTGGCAATACATTGGTGGTGGACAACAAAATCGGCTGCTTGTCGCCGATGTTCACTTCGGCTTTCTTATTGTTCAGCACCCGCACTTTCGGCGCAGCCAGTGTCTTGGCATCCGTGATTTGCTTGAAAAAATCGAGCTGCACATTAGTGGGAAGCTTGAAGAGATAGTTGTCCTGCCCCAAGCTTGCCAGGTTCCGATAGGTAAATTGCTGCGCGATCTCACCGGCAATCGTGCCGGTAAATCCCGGTGGCACCATCGCGGCGGCAATTTGCTTGGGATACGACAGCCCGTACTGTTGGTCGACCGTCCGGTTCACCTCGAGCACTTCCACGTCGAACAACACTTCGGAATCCTCGCGATCGTTGGCCTGAATGATCTTCTCCGCCAACTCCACCTTCTCCGGCTGATCGCGAACCACAATCGTATTCAGCGCCTCGTTGCCATGGATATGCTTCACATCCAGCATCGACTTCAGCAACGCCACCATGTCCTTGGCCTTGGCCGATGACAGATAGAAGGTCCGAATCATCAAATCCTGATACTGTTCCTGCTTTTGCTTGGTATTGGGACTGATGATGAAGAGCGTGGGGCCGGCCTTCTGCGCGAAAAGGCTATTGCTATTCAGCACCAACGAGAGCGCTTCATCAAACGGCTTCTCTTCCAATGACACGGTGATGGGATCGTTGCGGACGTCCTTATCGAAGACAAAATTCACATGCGCCGCTTTTCCCAAGGCCTCGACCACTTCCTTCAATCCGGCATTGCGAAACTGCAAGGTGACCGGCTGTTTCTGACGATCATCCCGATCAGCGGCATGCTGCTCGGCCGACAGACGGGCGACTCCGTCCAGCGCATCCTTATAGGAAGGGTCCAGTTCGACGGCCCGCATATACCCGGCCATTGCTTCGCTCACCCGGCCTAGCTGCGCCAGCCGCTCCGCCTCGCGATACCGATCACGAGCCTCTCTGAGCCGCAAGGCCTCGGTCAGGCCGGATTCATACTCCTTGCTCGTGGGCTCGATCGTGAGCGCCCGCTTGAACTCCTCGGCCGCCTGATCAAACTGATGATCCTTGAGCAACTGCCGACCACGCTCATCGTGAGCCGCGGCGGCACGCTCCCGCGCCACCCGATACTTGTTTTGGAGTGACGGTTCGAACGGATCATCTTTGAGCGCCTGGCGATACGCCACGCTCGCTTCTTCCCAGTTCCCCGCCGCCAAGTGCTGATCACCGCGTTTCACGTCTGCGGAATTCAATGCGCCGCAAGCGGTCAGCGTCAGACATCCCGCCAATATCGTGAGCGCAATAGCCGCCCGGCAGTATCGAAGATTCCTAAGAGTGGCGTGTGAAAATAGGAAGGGTAACTGCATAGATCTGGTCAACAAGGTTATAACCTCTTTGGTATATCAAACTGACACATACGCGACAATCAGTTTCTCGCTTTGGAGGAGAAGAGGGTTGGGTCCGGTTCTCAGACCTCTTTCGGCAGATATGACACGCGGCATTAATTGGGAAGCGCGCTAGCGAGGGAAAACCCGGAGGCCGGGCCAGGGCCCGGCCTCCGGAGGCACGAACAATTGCGACACACGAGGCTCAGAGCGTTGGACCATCCGCCCAACCACCGGCGGCCTAGAGTCTCCAATACTTGACTGACCCAGGCAGGCTGTCGGGACTCAATACGCTCTTCACATCGACCACTACGTTGTTTCGTTGTTTCCGCAATGGTTTCAGCAACTCGGCAATCCCCATCTTCAGGTATTCTTTGTGCGCCACCGCCAGAATGATCCCATCGAGTTGCTTCAACTGGTCCCAGGGCGAGAGACGGAGCCCATACTCCCCCACCGCCTCCTCCGGTTCTGCCAGCGGATCGTGGACTACGACTTGAATTCCATACTCCTTTAATTCGTTTACGATATCGGGCACACGGCTGTTCCGCAGGTCCGGGACATTCTCTTTAAAGGTCAGGCCGAGCACGCCGACACGCAGATCACTCACCGGGCGCTCTACCTGACTCAACAACTTCATGGTTTGCTCGGCAACATACTTCCCCATGCTGTTGTTGATCCGACGACCAGCCAGAATCACCTCAGGATGGTAGCCAACGGATTCGGCCTTTGCGGTTAAGTAATAGGGGTCGACCCCGATGCAGTGTCCACCCACCAAGCCCGGGTTAAACTTCAAAAAATTCCACTTCGTTCCCGCCGCTTCCAACACCGACCGGGTATCAATGCCCAAGCGGTGGAATATCAAGGCCAGTTCGTTCATCAATGCAATATTGAGATCGCGCTGGGTATTCTCAATAACCTTGGCCGCTTCGGCCACTTTAATGCTTGATGCGCGATGAATCCCCGCCTTGACGACCATCCCATAGGTCTGGGCGACAATCTCCAACGACTCCTCATCCTGCGCCGATACCACCTTAATGATTCGTTCCAGCGTATGTTCCTTATCACCAGGATTAATGCGTTCCGGCGAATACCCGATCTTAAAATCGATCCCGCTCTTCATGCCGGAGGCCTTCTCCAAGATCGGCAGGCAATCTTCCTCTGTCGCACCGGGATACACCGTCGATTCATAGACGACGATGGCACCCGGGGCAAGGTTGGCGCCGATCAGTTCTGAGGCCTTTTTCAAGGCGGTGAGATCCGGCTGCAACGCATTGTTAATGGGGGTCGGTACCGCCACGATGATAAAGTCGGCAGCTTTGAGATCACTTGGTTCGGAGGTGTATCGAACCCGACTGGACTTGAGATCTTGCGCCGAAACCTCTCCGGTCCGATCCACGCCTTTGCGCAACTCCTCAACCTTCGTCTTGTTGATATCAAACCCGATCACCGGCGCGGACTTGCCGAATGCCACTGCAATGGGCAAACCCACATACCCTAACCCCACAACCGCGATCTGCCGCTGCATCTTCTTCGCCATGTCACTCCCCTCGTCAATACTCATCACTCCACGAATGTCGTAAAAAAGAATGGCAGAATATCTCACATCCGTCAACGATTTCCCGTGAGCGACACGAATGGTTGCCGTCAAGTCCATCTCCATGTTTCGATATGAAAACTGAGACTTGCTTTGCTCCTTAAGCGAATATGGCTCTGTGACGTCTCCCCAGGAAACGACAGCGCTTCTAAACTAGAGTACGATGGCGGCTTCGGCGGTCCTCGACGAAAGGAGTGGATCGATGAAGCGGTCACGATTCTCCGAAGAACAGATCGTGTATGCCCTCCGGCAAGCCGAGAGTGGCACCTCGATCAGTGATCTGTGCCGGCAACTCGGTGTCAGCGACGCCACCTTCTACATCTGGAAAAAGAAATACGCGCACCTCGGCGTGAGCGAACTCCGTCGGCTACGCCAGGTGGAAGAGGAGAACGCCGACTCAAACGACTGGTGGCGGATCTCTCGCTCGACAAGCATATGCTGTCGGAGCCCTGCGAAAAAAAGTCTGAAGCCCGCTCGCCGTCGAGAACTGGCCCACTGGTTCCGGGACACCTTCTCGGTGAGTTGTGCGCGGGCCTGTCGGTTGGCGCAGTTTGGGCGAGCCTCCTGGTATCGACGGAGTCGGGCCAAGGATCAGTCGGCCCTCCGGCTCCGCATTCGGGATCCTGGCCCATGCCCGACCGCGATTCGGCTATCAGCGGATCTGGGTGTTGCTGCGGCGTGAGGGCTGGCTGATCAATCGGAAGCGCGTCCGACGATTGTATCGCCTGGATGGGTTACAGCTGCGC
>WBZN01000649.1_pt1 | contig 24801 bp, 28 predicted proteins | sample 5204281 | NCBI WGS metagenome assembly WBZN01 (sample SAMN12344347, study PRJNA552823) | activated sludge metagenome | biome: Activated sludge suspended growth; feature: Nitrification reactor; material: Wastewater; isolation source: activated sludge from nitrification reactor of wastewater... | reverse complement strand
GGCCCAAGTATGGCCTTTTTTTTTTGACATTTTTTTTCCTGTGGAAAAAAATTTCAAGTCAAAAAGTCACCATAATAAGAAGAGAAAAAAGGAATATCCGTTTGGCTCTGGGAAGATTCGAACTCCCATCTGCAGATCCGCAATCTAACATTCTATCCAATTGAACTACAAAGCCATAAACCCGGACGGAAAAGTAAAAAAAGAAAAAATAAAAAAAGCTCGCCTGTAACTTAACGGTAGAGTGTTCGCTTGATAAGCGAATTACGGCGGTTCGACTCCGTCCAGGCGCATATACTAAAGTTTTTGAAAGTAAAAAGATAACTAAAAGAAGGTGTGAACTAAATCTTCCAAATTTGTTAAATTCAGGATTTTTAGCAGATAAAAAGCATAAATGAGGTCTAATGGTTTCAAAAAAACTTTATAATCTTTTAACACGCCAAAAAATAGTTAAGGCGAAAATTGGAATCGAACCAATACCCAGGGTTTTGCAGACCCTTGCAATACCATTATGCTATTTCGCCTAACATGTATATATATATTACCGACTATATAGTACAAGAAAATTACCAAGTCTATATTTAAAGGGATAAAAAATCTTAAATCTAGGTTTTGGTATTTTGAACAAAATAGAAGATATAATTTTATAATTAGTAATAACGTAAGAGCTATAAGGCTTAAAAATAAGACCATTATTATACAAAGTTACCAAACGCGACAAGTATTTTGAACGCATAAAGCTAGGTGGCCTAAATTCAACAACGTCAGTTACCCTAACATTATAAGAAGGTTGAGAAATCTTTTTACCATTAACAAAAACGTAACCTTTTTTAATTGCGTCCCTAGACGGCATACCTGGCTCAAGAAAATTAGTTTTATACATAAAAATTTCAAGCCGAGTTTCAATATCCCTAGTAATTTTATCATTCCTACCCATGAATGAACCTTTACGATTATTTCTCATAATGTTAGCCAAAGTAGTTGCTGTAAATCCCCCAAAAAGATAAACAAATTTTTGTTTTATTTCAAGAGCTTTACCAAAAGGAGTTTTTCTTTTTCTAGGAAGACGCGGCAAACGTGTATTAATTTTCAAAATTTCTGGATCAACTCGTCTTCTTCTATAAAGGCGTTGTTGTTTAAACATGTAACCATAACGAATAGGTTTTTTAGGATTCAAAAAAACAGAATTAATAAAGATTTTTCTGTAACGTTTAAAAATTGAAAACTTTGGTCTATATCTAAACATTAATTTCAAATATAATATAAAAATTTATAATCGGGATAGCTCAATGGTAGAGTATAAGCCTGAAAAGCTTACCGTGGCGGTTCGATTCCACCTCCCGACATTTTTAGTTCGCTTATTAGTTCCAAACTTAGAACGATTAATTCTATTAAAATTAATATTGTTAAAGAATTTTTTATGCAAATTTCTTTTATTAAATTTATATTTCTTTACAACTTTAGATTTTTTAATTGTAAATTTAGAAGTTTTACGTATCTTAAAAAAAACTTTTCTTATAACATCTCTTCTATATTTGGTCATAAAAAAACGAAAAATTTTAGAAAACCTTTTAATATGCAAAAATTCTTTCCTCCAAGGATAAGCATAAACTTTGTTCGCATTAAAGCTACAAAAAAAATTAAAAAAAGTTAGAGCAATTATTTTTGAAACACTAATAATCCTTTTTCTATTACGAGCAACGAAGTGAAAACCAAAAAAATTTGCATTTTTAAGGTTGTAGCGTTTATCAAATTTCTTAAAGCATTTATAAATGATAAAAGTAAGTCTTTTTTTAACAAAAAAAGTTTTACGAAATTTATATTTTTTAAGAAACAATTTAGCCTTACTTCTTTCTTTAAAATTGAACCTATTAATAGGTTCAATTTTAATAGCTCTGTACATAATATTTTCCAAAGCTCTTGAAATAAAAATACCAATAATATCAAAATTTGTAACAATTTCGTTATGAAGAAATCTACTTTTAAACAAAATGAATCTTTTATTTATAACTTTTACAAATTTATTTGTAAAAGTTATAAAAGGGGTAATTGCTCTAGCATCCAATTTGATCATATGAGGCTCTGCATAAATATGCCTAATTTTTTTATTTATGAGTCTAACGTCAGAAACAGACGATGTTGGATTATCAAAAAAAAAATTAGTTTTATAACTTTTTCTAAAAATCCTACCATTTTGAAAAAAAGTAGATATAACACGCCTTTTGGTTGATATAACCCTTTTCATAATTCCCCAAAAAACAGATGAAGAAAATAGAAAAGCATAAAATGTTCTAACAGAACTATTCTTATTATTTGTAGGAATGGGGTAATCAAATATTGAACATTGAGAATTTGTATCAAAAATACTAACAATTGGAAGATGCAAATTTCTAGCTTCACTAGAAATAAATCTGTTATCAATATTGTAATTAAGGTTAATCAAAGCGGAAACAAAAGCTCTAGACCTTCTTTTTGAAATAATCTTAGTTTTTAGGTTTCTGTAATTTGACAAGTACCCACCGATCCAATCACCCGGGGCAACTATTTGACCCATTGAGTAAAGTTTATTAATAATAGCAATATGGGTATTAATGTACAAACTGTTAACTATAACAATTCCACCTTTAGAAGTGGTTCCTTTAACAAAAAGCAAAGCTCTTCTAAGATGATAAGAAGTGTAACCCAAATTAATCAAAGTTATACCTTTCCTATAACCCGAAATAAATCGTGATGTAAGTGTATTCCAACATTGTTTAGAGGAACCAATATGGGCCCCTACATTTATAAGTTGTGTAGGTCTAAATATATTCATTTTTAAAAAGCAAGGGAAATGACTGAGTGGCTTAAGGTGTTGGTTTGCTAAACCAAAGATGGTCTCCCATCCGTGGGTTCGAATCCCACTTTCCCCGATTTTTGTCGCTTTTTATCTCTATTGGATAGATAGTAACTAACAATGTAAGCCCTTAGCTGTGGCGCAAAAATAAAAAAACGTTGTTCGGCTCCAAATCTTCTACTTCGTAGCTTAACGCTAGTAAGAAAAGTTTTTCTACGAACATTAATAACTGAACCAGAAAAATTGTAATAATAGGCTGTATCTAGTATTGTAGAAACGGAAATAGGGTATCCTTTAATAAAAAGGGGAGTGGAACGGGTAATTTTATCAAGTTTTTCTTTATTAATAATTTGAAGAATAGTGCACAATTTAATCATATTTCAAAAAAAAACTTAATATTTTTTTATTATAAAAATTTAGACCTTTTCTAACATATTTTTTAAATTTAAAAATGTTAAAACTAGCTACTATAATTTTAGTTGAGTTTACTTTGTAAATTTTCGCAATTTGATCAAACCTTTTATAATTATTAAAAATAAGCAAATTTATTTTTTCCGAATGTTTGTTTTTGAAAAGTTTAAGTTTAAACATTTTTTTAAAATAAAGAAAGAGATTAAATAATATTAATTAGATAAAAATAAGTTTTATTAAAATAAAACGGTAGAACAACCACGGTAAAGGTCAAAAACAAAACAAAAAACCACGAAAAAACATTAATAGAATTTAGATACGGGTTTTCCAAATTTGGTTTATCAAAGGAACTAAAAGACATGGCATATTGAATAATTCTACAATAATAAAAAATGTTCAAAAGTGTAAAAAAAAAAATAATTACAGTAATAAAGAACAAATGAGGTTGATAAAAAAAAAAATCCCTAAAAATCCAAACCTTCGGAAAAAAAAGGCCGAAAGGTGGTATTCCGGATAGAAAAAATATGTTAATTGCAAAAATAGAAGAAATAAACATACCTTTTTCTGGTGAATTCTGAAATTCTGGAATAAATACAATTTCAGAAGAAGTTGAATGTCGTCTAAATATAGTAGAAATTAGCAAAATTGTTAGGACAATAGTAATGTATACCAAAGTAAAATTTATAATAACCGAAAAAGTATTTTTTGTAATGTTAACAAACAACAGAAAAATTAGACCTGCGTTAGAAATACTACTATAAGCAAAAAGCCGCCTAAAAGTAAGTTGTTGAAAACCTAGAACGGTAGAAGTAATAATACCAAAAAAAGTAGCAAAAATCAGAAAAAAAATGTTGAGGTCTTCAATTGTTATGTTACTTAGAATTTTAATAAAAGGAATAATCAAAAATAGTTTAGTAAATGTAGTAAAAAATGCAAAAAGTGTGTTAGCAGAAGCTTGGTAAACGTCAGGTACCCAGGAATGAAATGGAAAAATACCATATTTAATCATAAAGCTAAGTACAATAATAATAAAAAGAAAATTTACAGAATAATTATAAAAAATTTTTGTAATATTAAGAAGATAAATATTAGTAATACCAGTAGAAAAAAAAATAATAAAAAAACCAAAGAGCAAAATTATAGTAGCAATAGATGCAAAAATAAGATATTTAAAGGAAGCTTCAGCATTAGCAGCCAATCTTCTTTTTATAATTAGTGTAAAAGATAGTATCGAGAAAAGCTCCAAAGAAAGAAAAAACAAAATGAAATCTGAAGAAGACAAAAAGAGCAATCCTGAAACAAAAGTTAGAAAAAGTATAAGTATAAATTCGTAATTATTGAAAGAAGATTTTTCAGAAAAGCCAATAAAAAGAAAAATAGTAAACAAAAATGATGAAAAAAAAATAATAATAAATTCAAAAAAATTAACGCTATACATAAAATTAAATATACCGTAATTCACAGGGGAAAAAAATTGAGAAAACAGCAGAATATTAATAGTCAAAAAAAACAAAAGTGAAAAACAATTTTTGGATGTGTAGTAGTTATCACTAGTACGCTTGTTAAAATAAATTAGTATAAAAAAAATAAAAGAAAAATTAAAAATAGTAAGAAATTCAAAAGAATAAAAAAAATCAAAAATTGTAGACATAATTTTTTTTTGTTAAAACAAAGAAATAATTCTAGTAGAATAACTCAATTTTGGATCAAAAAACAAACTAATGTCGGCAAAGAAGAGTGCGGAAGCAATTAGAATAGCAATAAGAGTTGCCAAAACAATAAACTCGTAAAATTTTGCGTCTTCCAGCAAAATTGCATCAGGTGTTGTAGACTTCGCGTAAATTTCGTATTCTTTTAGCATTTTTCTATAATCTTCAGGAGTTAGATTATCAAATTTTTTCGATTTCAAGATTTTGTTTGTATGAGTTTCAGGTGTAGAATACAGAATAGTAGTTATAAATCGAACCGAAATAATGCCAACCCAGATCAAAGAAAATAGAAATGTAAAAAACCAAAAATTACTAAAAAAATAAAATATAGTATTTTCAACTGTAAAGGATACAACAATATTTTGTGCAGAAAGAAATATAGTGGTAACAGAAGTAATTACGGAAAATTCTCCTGTGAAATTTAGAGTTGATGGAAATGACATATTTGCAAGAAATAGACAAACTACAAAAAAAGCAAAAATAGGAACTGAATAAGCCAAGCTTTTTATGTCAGAAATTTTTCTACTATGCAATCTGTTATACAACTGCCCTACAAGAAAGAACAAACCAACAGAACTTAGACAGTGGGATGCATTAATGACCATACTACCTGTAACACCATATTGATTTATACTCAAACCCAATACTACAAAACCCATGTGATTAATTGAGTACAAAGCAACAATTCTTTTTATATCGATTTCTCTTGACAAAAGATAACAACTTATACAAATGGTAAAAACAGAAATAGCAATAATAAAGTTTTCAATATTTACAATAGACGAATCTAGTTTTGTAAAAGGCCACATAAGCCTGTATAGGCCGTATGTACCCAACTTTAGTATGACACCAGCCAAAAGCATTGAACCAATCGTTGGGGCTTCACTATGGGCATCTGGAAGCCAAGAATGAAATGGAATTACAGGAACTTTAACAAAAAACGAGAACAAAGCGGAAATAATGAAAATACTTTGAAAAATAATAGCTTGGGAAGTGAAAAATCTTACGTGGGTGAAATCAAGAGTTTTATCAGAAGAAAAAACGTAAATTAGGCACATAAAAAGTGGGGTAGAACAAACCAAGGTGTAAAACATCAATCTAAACGCCGAAGAAATACGGAATTCTTCCCTACCACCCCAAATAGCAACAATTAGAAAAAATGGAATAAGAGAAGCCTCAAAACAGGTATAAAAAATAAAAAAATTAGGACAAGAAAAACCAACATACAACAAAATTTGAATTGTAAAAAGCAGAAAAGTTATAGCATCCAATCTTTTGGGGGTGTTAAAAGTAATATTAATAAAACAAACGGTAATAACAAAAGCAGTTATAATAATGTGAAGCGCAGAAATGTTATCAATTACTGCGTAGAAATCAATATTATTACCAAGTGAATAAGAATCTTCCAAATACTTAAATTTGACAAAACTAGTGACTGAAGAATTAATTTTCATAAGTTTATAAGCTTGATAACTATTTTGAAAAAGCAGCAGAATTGAAAAACCCAAAAAGAAAAATTTTACTTCTTCTTTTTTAAAGAACACGTAAAGAACTGGACTCAAAATTATACCCAAAACAGGCAGAATAAAAATTAGATCTGGGGTAGATTCCAGAAATTTTATAAATGGCAGAACGAATTCGTAATAAAAACCTAGGATAGTATTCATTTTTTTAAAAAATTTAATTAAATTTTTTTTTATTTATATTTTTTTTGGAACATTTCTAAAGTATGTAAGGGGTTTTACAGACCCAACATTTTGGTTTTGCTAGGACTCGAACCCAGATCAATATATTCGAAATATAATGTTCTATCCAGTTGAACTACAAAACAGATTAGAATTTTATAAAATATAATAGGTTATCTTGTTGGTAACGCGCATTAATCTATTGTCTTCTCCAGCAGGGTTAAATAAAAGTAATAATAGATTAATGCGCGTTACCAACAAGATAATTACTACGATTACAATATAAAATATTCAGTAAACAAATAGTACAAACATTGTTAAGTATATTATTACTTTACTTCTTCATTTCTTTTTTTTCACTCCCTACTCTCTTATTATGGTGACTTTTTGACTTGAAATTTTTTTCCACAGGAAAAAAAATGTCAAAAAAAAAAGGCCATACTTGGGCCAAATTTTTTGAAAATCAAAATTTTGGGGTCCAAAAAGTCGAGTTTTTTTGCCTCTTCGTCTAGTTGGTCAGGACTTTGCCCTTTCACGGCAAGAACTGGGGTTCGAGCCCCCAAGGGGTCACTGATCCGTTTTTTTTTTTAAAAGTACTGTTTATTTTTTCTGACATTTTTTTTTATTACATTTACGTATTAAATATGACTATTTCTAACTTTAATTGGGAAAATTCTAATTTTGAAGAAACTTTGACTACGAGACTTTATTTTCGTCCTTCTGGTCAAGTTATTTCTGTTGCTGATGGTGTTGCCCGTGTTGACGGTCTTTATAGTGCTTCTTCCAATGAATTGGTAATGTTTTTTCACCAAGATCGCGACTTGAATGTTAGTGGTGTTGTTCTTAATCTAGAACCAGAACAAGTTTGTATTCTTATTTTGGGTGATTCTCATCTTATTTCTGCTGGTGACACTGTTTACGCTACTTCTGAGCCTTGTTCTGTACCAGTTGGTTATGAACTTCTTGGTCGTGTTATTAATCCTCTTGGTGTTCCACTTGACATTAGTAAAGAGTCAATGGAAGCTCAAGGTTTGGATTTGTCTTCTGCTATTACTGAGTTTATTGATATGGAAAGATATAATTTGGAACGTGATGCTCCTGGTATTATTGATAGAAGGCCTGTTGATACTCCTGTTGCTACTGGTATTAAATCAATTGATGGTCTTTTTCCAATTGGTCGTGGTCAACGTGAACTTATTGTTGGTGATCGCCAAACTGGTAAAACCTCTATCGCTATTGATACAATTATTAGTCAGTCTAGACAAGCTGACCTTACTGGAGAAGCTCTATATTTTATTTATGTTTCAGTTGGACAAAAAACTTCTACTTTGGTTAGAATTATTGATATCCTTCGTCGTGAAGGTGCAATGGATAGAACTATTATTGTTTCTGCTAACGCTAGTCAACCAGCTGCTTTTCAATATCTTGCCCCTTACGCTGGTTGTTCAACAGCTGAATTTTTTAGAGATCAAGGAGATCATGCTGTTATTATTTATGACGATTTGACTAAACATGCTAACGCTTATCGCCAAATTTCTTTGATTTTGCGTCGTCCACCAGGTCGTGAAGCTTATCCAGGTGATGTTTTTTATTTGCATTCACGCTTGTTGGAACGTTCTGCTAATCTATCTTTGGATAACTATGGTGGTTCTTTGACTGCTCTACCTATTGTAGAAACTCAAGCTGGTGACCTTTCTGGTTATATTCCTACTAATGTTATTTCTATTACTGACGGTCAAATTGTTACTGATACGGAACTATTTCAAAGTGGTTTTCGACCAGCTGTTAATATCGGTTTGTCAGTTAGTCGTGTTGGTGGTGCAGCTCAAAATAGAAATTTTAAAAAAGTTGCTGCAGAATTTAAAAAATCTTTGGCTGCTTATCGTGAAATTGCTTCTTTTGCACAATTTGGTTCCGAAGTTGATGAAGTAACTGCGCAACTTCTTACACATGGTACTCGTTTGAATGCTCTTCTTGCCCAACCAAATTACAATCCAGTTCCAGTAGAAAAACAAATTGTTATTTTTCTAGCTGGTATCAGTGGTTACTTTGACAATATTAATTTGTCAAGTGTTCAATTTGCTGAAACTTCTTTGATCGAATGGTTTGAAGCTTCTCCTATTTTTGGTCCAATTATGGACAATCTTTTGGATGAATATGATGAATCAGTTCTTAAAGAAGGTATTTCTTACTTTTTTAATTTTGTTTACAACGAAAAATAATTTTTAGTTTTTTTTATATTCCAGGGGGATAGCTTAATTGGTAGAGCTACGGTCTCCAAAACCGTTGGTAGGGGTTCAATTCCTCTTCTCCCGGCTTTTTATTTTATTTTTTTATTTTTTAAAAGTTATGTCTTCTTATAAGGAAAAAAATTCTCTTTTTATTAGACTAATTGTTTCAGCAGGTGAAGCAGCACCGGTACCTCCACTAAGTGCTACTTTGGGTCAAGCTCAAGTTAACGCTAACGATTTTTGTAAACAGTTTAATTTGCGTTCTTCTGTTTATGAAAATGGTGTTCTCCTATCTGTTCATCTATTTCGTTTGTCTAATGGTAGTTTTACTTTTACTATCAATAGGATTTTTTTGCCATTTTTGCTATATCAATCTGTTGAGCATGATGATAAAACTATTTTTGTGGAAAAACTATACGATGTTTTTAAAATTTATTCAAGGTATAGCTCTACAGATGTCAGTTTTACATCTTTGGCTTCACAATTTTTTGGTGTTATTAGAGCTTCAAAATTTAAAATTATTTAATTGTTTAACAAATTTATGTATAACTCAGGTTATTTTTTTTCAAAATATATTAATACAAATCTTCTTATTGGCAAAAAGAATAAGATTGTTTCATCTTTTAACGACAGCAGTGATTCCTCTAAAAAAGTTGAAAAATTCATGATTCATTACATTTTTCAATATAATTTTTTGGATAGTTCTTTTATGTCTTCTATACGCGCAAAATTTTTTAAATATAATATTAGTATTACTTCTTCAAAAAAGGGTGTTATAAAGTTTATTTTTGCAAAATTTCCAAGTTTTTTTTTTTATAATTCTTCTTTTCTTGTATCATTTCCAATTGATAATTATAAAAACATTTTTTCAAATTTTAATCTTGTTAATGATCATGTTTGTAAAAATACTAGTCTTTCACGTTTTTCGATTTTTCCAATTGCTATTTTTTTTAATGGTATAAGTATCCCTATTGAATATGCCCATTTTTTTTTTTATAATGCTGAAAAATTGGAGATTTTTTCTGATAATGTTAAATTTTCCTCTTTTATTATTATGAATTCCTATTCAAGACAAATTCTTATTTTTAACAAATTTTTTTTTAATAATGGTAACTATTAATCAACTTGCTAAAGGCTGTAGGGTTGGGAAATCAAAATATTTTCGTTCTGTAGCATTGGTTCACTGCCCACAAAAAAAGGCTGTTTGCTTGAAAGTGTACACTACTAAGCCTAAGAAACCTAATTCTGCAATTAGAAAAGTTGCAAAGGTAAAACTTTCTACTGGAAAGAACATTGTAGTCTACTTGCCAGGACAAGGCCACAATTTGCAGCAACATTCTGTTGTTCTGATTAGAGGTGGTCGTGTTCCAGATTTGCCTGGAGTTTTGTATCATGCTGTACGCGGGAAATATGATTTTACAAGTAAAGAAACATTTGATCGTAAAACTAATCGTTCTAAATATGGTATCCAAAAATCTTAAAGTTAAATTTTCAGGAAATCCTAAACAAGTAGTTTGCCGCCTTTTTATTGGATCAATTAATAGAAGCGGAAAGCGTACTAAAAGTTTTAATAATTTTTTTTTTTCTTTGCTAGTTCTAAATAGAGTTTACGAAATTAATGATCCTATTAATTTTTTGATTAATATAGTTGATAAAGTTCGCCCACGTATTAATTTTGTTTCTAAAAAAGTTGCTGGTATTGTTTACAAACTTCCTAAATTTATTTCTATCAGTAAATCTCGTTCTATTGCTATTCGTTGGATTATTACATCTGCTATTAATAGAAATTCTTACGAAAAATTTCCTCAAAAACTTGCAAAGGAACTTCTTGACATCAATAAGGGTATTTCTACTTCTGCAACTAAGAAAAGAATCGAATACCATACTCTAGCTAGGTCTAATAGACCTTTTCTTAGGTATTTGAAAAGAAAAAGATAATTTTACATTTTTTGTTTTTTAAATGTCTAAAAAAATTCGTTTTCCACTTTTGCAAAAAAAGATTTCTTGTTCTGGAAGAAATAATTCTGGTAAAATTACAATTCGTCGTAGAGGTGGCGGGCACAAACGTTTTACTAGGATTTTGAATTTCTTTAAGGGTAATCGTTCTTATAATACCTTTACTCGTGTTATTAACATTTTGGAAGATCCTAATCGAAATAATAAAATCGTTATGCGCTGTTACCTTGATAGTGATTACGAAGGTTCTTTTCTTTACAAATTTTTTTATTCCCCTTATGTTGATTCCTCAAATATTAAAGGTCGTGTTTCTACTACTTTCTCTTCATATGAGTATTACCCTGGTAGCTCTTACTGTCTTTATTATTTTCCTATTGGTCTGAAATTTCATGGTATTGAATTTTACCCTTTTTCAGGTATTAAGGTAGCTCGTTCTATGGGTTCTGTTGTTCAACTTTTGAGAAGACGTGGTAGTTCAGTGATTGTTAGAATACCTTCTGGAGAAATTAGGAAAATTTCTGGTTTGTGTTTTGGTACTTTGGGTAATATACCTGCAACAGCTAATAGAGTTAGTCTAGAAAAAGCTGGTCGTTCAAGGTGGTTGGGAATTAGACCTCATGTTAGAGGTGTGGCAATAAATCCAGTTGACCATCCTCACGGAGGAAACACGTCGGGGGGTAGATGTTCCGTAACTCCTTGGGCTCGTATTACTAAAGGTCTTCGAACGAGATCTTCTCCAAAATATACCAAGTTTATTATTAAACCTCGTTACATGGTTAATAAACGTTAATTTTTAAAATTATTTTTTTTGTATTGTTTGTATTTATAGATGTCTGTTAGAAAATATAATCGTTTTCCTAGTCTTTCAACTTTTCGAAAGTCTTTTTTTGGTAGCAATTCCTATCTTCGATCTTCTTTTATTCCTTCTTATCTTATTGGTTCCAGAGTTTCTGTTCACATTGGGAATCAGTTTAAGTCAATTCTTATTAAACCCCTTATATCAGGTTATCGTTTTGGCGATTTTGCTTTTACAAAGTTGAGGGGTTTTGAAATTCATAAACGTAAGCGTAAAAAAAAATAATTTTAAAATAATTTAATATGATTAATACAAAGGCTCTAACAATTAGATTTGGTCATAGTCGTTTCTGGAAGGTAAAATTTGTTCCAACCAATTTTTATGATAATTATCACTATATTTTTGTTAATAACTACATTCAAGATTTTTTCTCTCAAAAAATTTTTCACCTTGTTGGTTTTGTTTATGGTCACTCTGTTATTAAATACTATCCAAATTTTATTAAAGCTGAGGTTTTTATTCATGATTTTCGATTGGAGGAATTTCTTAAAGCATTTTTTAAATTTACTAGAAAAAATTCTAGGAGAAGAATAACATTTAGAAGACGTTTCCTTAGACCATTTTTTAGGAAATTTTTCTTTAGTTCTAAACTTTCTAAGTTTAGTAATAGAAAAAAATCTTATTTGTCACGTTACAAAAAAATTAACAAGTCTAAGAATAAGCTTTTTTCAAAAGGTTCTAATAACTCAACTTTTACTTCTAAAAATGCTGAGCGATCACCTATTAAATTTAATAAAAGATTTTTTTGTCGTTATAAACATAAGTATCCAAAAAACCAAGGCTCTTTTCCACGTAATTCTAATAATAGAATTGGTTTTTCTAGATTTAATAGATTTAGGACGAAAAATAGATCAAGGTTTAATCGTAAGAACATTTTTTTTAAAAATTGTTATAGGCTTTTTGTTAACTTTAAAAAGTATATTTCAAAAATTAGAAATTATTACGTTAGTAAAGTTTCTTTTTCCGCTTCTTCTACCGTTTTCACTAAAAAACTTTCAAAAATTAAAAAATTCCTTTTTCAAATTCTTAAACTTTTTAACTTTTTTATTGTTATTTATAAACGTTTTGTTAGTTTTCGTTTTATAAAACCTTTTGTTTATGTTTCTTCATTTTTTAAGCTTAATAGGACTAATAACATATTTTTTATTTATAAACGTTTTACTAAGTATAGTAGACATAACACATTTTTTAATTATTCGTTTTTGCCTTATTCTAGAAAATTTATGTTTAAGCATCTTCCTCGAAGATTGTCTAAAATTGATATTCTTACCACTAAACTTTATAGGCTTAATGATTCTTCTACGGGTTTTAAAAATCTAAAATTTCGGTCTTATTATTCTTTTTTTCAAAAATCTATTAAATCTAGAAAATTTTCAAAAAAAATTTCTAAATTTAAAAATTTTTTTAAAATTTTTTTTAGTAATTATTCTTTCTCTCCTTTTTTTACTAATTACAATATATATAATAACTATTTTAATACCAATTTTTCTTTTTCTAATATTATTTCACGACCTCTAAATTTTTACAGTCGTTCTAAATGTATCCCTAAGTTTTTTGGTTTTAGAAAAAAATTTGTTGATCGTACTAAAAAAACTCGTGTTTTTTCATCTAGACGTTTGCATAAATATACAACTTTTAGATTTTTAAGATACTTTCTTATAACTATTTTAAATTTTTTAGATTTAAATTTTTTAAATTTATTTGTTCTCTTTTTGCAAGGTCACTAAATGTTAAGTTTTTGGGTCTACCAATTAAGCTTTTTATTAGAGTTGTTCCAGCTTACAAAACTACTGTTAATATATTTTTGCGTTATTTTATTACAAGGCTTTTTTATCGTTATATGTTGGGGGACATTCTTAACCCAATTGTTAGAACTTCTATGAAACGTTTTCGTGGTTTTACTGCTGTTGCTAATGGTCGTTTTACTCGCGCTCAAATGGCTTCACATAGACAATACAAACGTGGTTCCGTTTCTTTTAGTTCTGTTTCTATTCCGATTGATTATAATCAAATGTGTGTACCTCTTAAATATGGTACTTGTAATATTAAACTTTGGATACGTTACTAATTTTTTTTACGAGATGGCTTCTAAACGTTTTACTCAAAAGCAGCTAATTAAAAGGCCTTTTAAAATTTTCCCGAAAGGATCTAATAGAGGTTTTTCAATAAAATCTACTTATAATTTGTTTTCAAATTTTAATTTGATAAGTTTTTACAATTTCAAATTTCGTGATGTTTCAAGACCCAGTTTTGTTGTATTGCGTTCTTCTTGCTACGGTTACATTTCTGATAGAGCTCTTGAGTCTTTCAGAAAAGTCCTTTCCCCATATTTTAGAAAAAAGGCTAATAGTCGTTCTAATGCTATTTTTTTTATTCGTGGTTTTGCCTATGCACCTTTGACAAAAAAACCTTCTGAGGTAAGAATGGGTGGTGGTAAAGGTTCAAAACTGCGTGCTTGGGTTCTTCCAGTCTATCCTGGTAAGACTCTTTTCGAAATTTCTTTTATGAATCGTGATCTCGCTTACAAACTTTTTTTTCGTGCAAGAAAAAAACTAGGTGTTTCAACTACAATTTCTTTTAGATAATTTTTCAATGATTATTAATATACAAACCGTTTTGCCTGTTGTAGACAATACAGGTGTAAAAAGTCTACGTTGTATTAAAGTGGCCGGTCGTAATAATACTGGTTCTGCTGCTAATTTTATTGTTGGTAGCATTTTTAGAGTTCGCCCTCGTTTGAAATTTAGATCTGGACATATTTATAGGGCGGTTATTGTCCAAACGCGTTTCCCTTCCTTTCGTTCCTGCGGATCTTATATACGTTCACTTTCGAATAGAATTATTCTTATGCGTAAAGGTGAGGATGTACCAATTGCTAATAGGACCAAAACTTACTTTTTTTTGGAGCTAAGAAAAAAAATACTTTTTAAAATCACAACTTTGACCATTTTTTTGGCCTAATTTAAACTTTAAAAAGATTAAAAAAAAATTTATTACTACGACTTCTTTTTGCAATGACAAAAATTATTTCTAATCCTTATTATTCTAAATTTTTTTATAGAAAATCTATATGCAATTTTTTTCTTCAAAATCATATTTTTAATTTTTCTAATATTCCTAAATTCTTTTCCGTTACACTTTCTATCAATATGCCAAAAGGTTTTTCGACAAATTATAATATTACCAGAAGTTTTTATCTTCTTTATGTTCTTACTGGGTCTAAGCCTTTTTTTTCAAAAAATAAACGTGGCACAACTACAACAGTTATAGCTTCTGTTACTGGTCGTAGAATGTTTTCTTTTATGTCTTTTTTTTTCTTTCTTTCAAACTCTGAAAAGTTTAGAATAATGTCTGCGTCATCATCATCATCGTATTCAGTTAACTTTTCACTTCATGATCCTTCTGCTATTTTCGATTTTCGTGATTGCAGATTTGATTATCACAATTTTCCATTTAAAATTAGAGTTAGCTTCATTGCATCTGGTTCTCTTTCTGAGAGCAGAAGTTTTTCAAAAGATTTTAACATGGATCTATTGCTACATAGTATAAATTTCCCACGCTTTTTTTAAATTTTATTTTATTATGCGCGCAAAATTGTATAGAAATATTAATAAATTTAAATCTTATTCTGAACGTCTTTATCTTAATATTTACATTTTTAAAGTTTTTAGAAAAACTTCTTTTTTTTATATGGAGGATAGAGCAATTTGTTCTTACTTCATTAGATCTAGAAAATCAGGTTTGAGTGGCCTTAAAACACAATGTTTTTTTAGTGCTAATGGTAAATCTGTGTATAGTCATTACTTTATATCTCGCTTTGAACTTAAACGATACGCTATGACTGGATCAATTGTAGGGTTGAAAGTGGCTTCTTGGTTATTTAATTTTTTTTAAAAATAATGTATAAATTTTATTCTGCTGTTGGTCTTTTCAATATTTGTAAAAATTCAAAAGCTCGTTCTATCACCGTTCCGAAATCAAATTTGGTTAGATCTTTTCTAATTTATCTTAAACTTAAAGGTTACTTGCATTGCTTTGTTGATTTGGGTAGTTTCTATAGAATTGTTCCTAATTACAAATGTTCAAATTTTCGTTTTGTTACATATTCCAAGCCGTCCAATAAGATTTATTTTACTTATAAGGATGTTCTTCTATACAACCGTAAGGGGCTAAATTTTATTTTTTCTACGTCTTACGGTATTGTTGATTCAACTTTTTGTTTGGAAAAAAAGATTGGTGGTCAACCAATTTTGAAATTTTCTTATTAATTTTTTTTATTTTATAATGTATTTTTTGTCTTCTAAGAAATTTTTCTGTACTTATTGGTTTAATGTGGATTCCAAATTTACATTTTTTAATTTTTTTGGTAAACTAGGTCATAAGTTTAATGCTTTTAATTTTTATTACTACTTTCCATTTTTTTTTAGGAATAACGTGTACTTTTTCTCTTCATCTAAAAAATATACTAACACTTTGCGTACTACTTTTTCAAATGTTTACTTTGGTGTTACTTCAGGTTATTTTAGGTACGTTGAACTAAAAGGTGTTGGCTTTAAGGTTTTGTATTCCCCAACAACTCATTCTCTATTTTTTTTTCTTGGCTATAATCACATTGTTTCTTTTTATTTGCCTATTTCTGTTCAAGTTAAAGTGCGTAAGCAATATATTTTGCTTTTTTCGTATGATAATTCTACTTTGTCGTACATTTGTTCCCAAATTAAATCTCTTCGATTTCCTGATCCATATCGTGGAAAAGGTGTACTTTTTAGAGATGAAGTTTTGAAATTTAAACCAGGTAAACAAAGATAATAAAAATGATCTCTTTTATTGGTACTAGACACATTAATTTTGATAGTAAAGTAGGCCCATTTTTGGAGAAAATTTATGGGGTAGGTTATCGTGGAGCTAATATGATCTGTTTGAGAGCAGGTATTCGCTATAATTCTTTTTTTTACTCTCTTGATGAGGAAGTTTTGAGCTCTCTAGATTCTTCAGTTAGGACTTTTTTTGTTTCCGAATCTGAGCTGAGGAGACGTGTTTCAAAATGTCTGAGAATTAGAGTTAGAAGTGGTTGCTATCGTGGAGTTAGACTAAGTCAAGGATTGCCTTCACGAGGTCAGCGTAGCCGTACAAATGGTAGAACAATTAGAATGTTGAGAGAAAAAATCTTTATTCAAATTAAAGAAGATTAATTTTTTAAATATTTTTATTTATGATTAGAAGGAAGGTTTTCATTCCAAATAAGAAACTTATTAACGAAAAAAAAATTTATTTTAGTAAGCGAAGAGCTAAACTTAAACGTTTTCGTTCTAAATATTATTTTTACTTGCGTAATAAATATTTTAGAATTAAAATTTTTAATAATAAATTTTTGTATAAAAAAATTCGTTTTCTTCGCTATTATTACTTTATTCTTAATTTTATTCGAAAAAAATTTTTTGCAAAATTTAAATATTCGAAATTTTTGCGAAAATTTAAGTTTAATTATATTTTTTTTAAATTTAGAAGGCGTTTTTTTAGTAATTTTTTTTATTTTAAAAACTTTAATATTAAAAAATCTAGTATTTTTCTAAAGACTGGCTTTAAAAATCGTATTTCATATAAGAGATCAAGGTTTCTTTTTAAACGTTTTGGTATTATATCAAAATTGAGAGGATTTTCTTATGGAAAGCGTTATCGCAATCTTGTTAATACTAAGAAAAAGTTTGGACGCTTTCCAATTTTTCATAAAAAAAAACGTCCAAACTTTCATAAGAAAAATTGGCGTTTTACTTCTAAAAGGAAATTTTTTAGGAGAATTGTTACTAAGTCAAAACATAAGCATTTTTTTTCTTCTAAAAAAAATGCTTATATATCTTTCAAGTCTAATTTTAAATCCTTTAAAAGAGCTGGTAAGCGTTACGAGAAAAAATTTTTTAGATTTGTTTATTTCTTTAAGTTTAAACGAAAAGTTTTTCGTAGGACTTACAATCACAGATTTTGGCGTCGTTTTTTTATTGTTCGGTTTACCCGCTATTTTTTGGCATCTAAACTTAAAGCTTTTTTTAAGCGTGATTTTAATACGTTTCATACCACTTATTTTTACAAGCGTAAGAATTTTTTCCCATATTCTTTTTTTCTACGAAGCTTTAAAAAGTTTTTTTTTAAAAATAGGAGTCTTAGAAGAAAATTTAAAAAAAAATTGGCTTTTATTTATTCTCGTAAAAGAACTATTCCATTTTTTAATAATAAATTTTTGTTTGAAAGTAAAAATTCTTCTCTTTCTACTTTTAGTAGGTCAAAAGATAATTTGATTTACATTAACTCTTCTATTATTAAAAATTTTAAAAAGTCTTGGTTTTTTCGATCAACTTTTTTTAAATATACAAGATATATTGATTTTTGTAGATTTCATAAGTTTAATTACTTTAAAAAATTTATTTTTTTTAATAAAAAAAAATTTAAGCTTGTCTATTCTAATTTGCTTTCTTTTTCTAAAGCTTTTAGATCTTTTAAAATGTTTAAATTTGCATTTCTTCTTAAAAAAAAAAAAATTATTTCAAAAAATAAATTTTCTAAACTTAGAAATTCTAGATTTTTTTTTAAAAAAAGGCCTTTTAATTCCTCTACTTTTCTTGGAAGTTATTCCGCTAGTTCAAGTATTTTTTCACGCAATATTTTCTCACATTTTTTTGCTAATTTTTTTTCTCCTTTGAATAATTACTTTAATATTTATAAACGTAAAAGTTCTGTATTTTCCAATAGGTATAAAAAATTTAGGTTTTTTGCTTTTAAGAAATTTTTTCATCGTAGAAACAAGTCTTTTTTCGGTTTTAAAAAAAATAAGTATAATAATAGAAAAAATTTTAGAAAATTCAAACGTAAATATAATAAAAAGATTAATGCTGTTAAATTTTCAAGATCGACACTTGTTAAAAAGCGTAAAAAATCATATTTTTACAAATTTTTTCGTCGTCTTTCACTTTTTTTTAAAAGGCGTTCTTCTAATCCCTTCCCTTTTAGATCGAGAGCTAACTTCAATAAAAATACTTTTACTCTTAATCATTTTTTTTTTAGTAGCTTTCTTTCTCGCAATTTGTTTTATTACAATTCTAATAAATTTTTTAGACAGTTTCATTTTTTTAGAAGACGTCATAAGCTTTACTGTTCTGCTCTTTCTGCTCGTTTTCGAAAATTGTACAGATTGAGAAATAGATTTAAGCGTAAAAGAAGAAAATTCCTTAGAAAAATTAGATTTAATTTTTTTATTTCGAATCATCATGCTAAGAGAAATTATGATAACTTTAATAAAGAAAAGAATTTCGTTAGTCTTTTTCACACTAAAAATAATTTTTTTATTTATGTTCATAATGTAAATGGTAAAATTATTTATCAGTCTACTAATGGTATGGCAGGTTACAGGGGTCCTAAAAAACCTACCGCTTTTGCTGCAGAGATAAATGCACGTCGTGTTGCTAAAGCTATTAAACATTCAAAAATTTTTCCTATTGTTCTGGTTATTAGAACGCGTCTTTCAAGTTTTGTTCGATCTGCTATTCGTGGTATAAATTATATGGGTCTAAAATTTAGTTATGTAAAACGTATGATTTTGAAAGGACATAACGGTTTGCGTAAACCCGGCTTGCGTAGGACTTAATAATTTTGTAGGGATGTGGTGTAATTGGCTAACATACTTGCCTTGGGAGCAATAGATTGCTGGTTCGAGTCCAGCCATCCCGATTTTTATAACTTTTTTTGTAGAGTATAGTTCAACGGTTAGAATATTGGTTTGTGGCACCAATGATGAAGGTTCGAATCCATCTACTCTCCATTTCTAATTTTTTTTAGAAGTTTATGAATATTTCCGCAGATTTTATACGTAATAATTATATCTATAGTTTTTCTTTTAAGAGTTTTTCCAGTAAAAATAATTCTTTGCGAAAACCAAAGCCTCTTTCCTTGTACTTGGCTTCAGGGGGGCGCAACCATGATATTTCCATACGTTCATCTATTAAACATGAATTTAAGCTTCCGGAGTCTCAGAAAACAAATGTTTCAAGTCTTTCCATTATTCCTTCCAGAAAAGATGATGAATTCGGTCGACCGTATTTTAAACCAATAGTTTTTAAGTATAATTTTTATTGGAAGAATTATGCTCGTAGAAATATATTTTTTATGAGAAATTTTTCTTCTAATTTTTTTTGTGACTCAACTTTGATATTTTCTACTGACGCATCTTCTGGTGTATCTTCAATATTTAATTTTAATTTTTTTTTGAAAAAGAATTTTTTCAAAAAACGCTTTAAATTTTTTCGTTTTAAAAAAAAAAGAAAATTTAAAGCGTTTATTCATTTTCCTTATTTTAATTTCAGATCTAGTGGTCTTTTTTTTTCTTATTTGCCTATTTCTATGAGGTTTTGTAATAAAAAAATACTTTTTAATTACAAAATTTACATGAAGTTTTTTAAATTTACATTTTTTAAAAAATTCAGCAAAATTAATTATGGTAGTAATTTTAATGTTCCTTTTGAAAAACTTTATGTTTTTAAAAATAATGTTCTTTCAAAATTTTTTCTTACTAATAAATATTTTAAAGTTAGTTACAAGAAACGTTACTTCGAATTGTGTAATTCGATTTCTTCAACATTTTTTTCGGGCAAATTGTTTAAAAGGTTTTTCAAGAATAAATTTAGTAGATTCTATAAATCACATTTTAAAGTTAAACGTTATCTTTTTAAACGCAAAAGTACTTTTAAAGCTTTTTTTAAATACATTTCTAATATTAGTACTTTTCAAAAAAAAATTAAAATTTTTAACAGTAAACTATCTTATTTTGTTGATCAAAATCATAAATTTAAATTTGATGCGCTTGATCATACTTTTAACTTGAATAATTTTTCGAAAAAAGTTTACGAAATTTTCTTTTTTTTTAAACTATTTAAAATTTCTGCTTTTATGAAAAACACAAAAAATTTTTATTTTACGAGTATTTTTTCTAAAATTTTTAAAACTTTTTTTAAATTTACAAAATTTAAAAAGCTTAAACATTTTTTTAATTATTTTAAATTTTATATTAAAGTTTTTAAAACTAGACCTATTAAAATCTCAAAATTTTTTTTGTCTTCTTTTTTTTTTCAATTTTTTTCTAAATTTTATTCAAGAAGATACAATAATTTTTCCATTCTTAACATTTTTAGGGTTTTTTTTAGTAACCTTCTTACCTTTAACAATTTCTTTTATGTTAATAAGTTTAATTCTAGTCATAAATCTACTTTTCTTTTTTCTTACTTTTATTTTCTTTTTTTTAGGGGTCGTTTTTTTCCAAATAAAAATTTTTTGTGTTTTTCAACAAAATTTTTCTCTAATAATTCTATTTATAAGAATTACAAATTTTTTAACTTTTCTGATTTTTATAATTCTTTGTATAGTGATTACAACATTTTTTCCTTTAGTCGTTACAACGATATTTCCGTTTTTTATAAGAGTATTTTTAATTCAAACTTTTATTCATATCGTGTTTCTTCACCTAGAAAAAGTGGTAAGCGTCATTTTATTTCTACTAGAAAAGTGGATAGTACAACATTTTTCAATATTTAGTATTGAGATTTTCAATTTTATCCTTCTTGGCTCCATTTTTTTGTTATTAAATCTAATTTTTTTAGTACAAATTTTAGATTTTTATAATTTTTTTTACATTTATATTTTTTATTCATGCCACAACTAGATATTTACAATGTTTTTTCCCAAATTTTTTGGGGCTCTTTCTTTTTTCTTTTTTTTTATTTTTTTATCGTTTTTGTAGTTATCCCAACTTTGTTTTCTTTTTTGTTTTCTCGTTCTTTTCTTAACTCTTACAATAAAGATTTTTACGAAACTTCTTTTTCATTGACTTTTATTACTGAAAATTTTGTTTTTGATAGCTTTTTTGATCCCACTGTAAAAGTTTTGTCAGAAACTTTGATGACAACTATTGATTCGTATAATATTTGCGAATCATCTTTGACTGAAAAAAATATTTAATTTTTTTTTATTTATATAAACAACATTTATGAAAAATTTTTATAATTGGCAACGTTTTTTTAATTTTGAAACTTCAAAAATTAAATATCTACAAATCTTTCTTTCTTTTTTCTCCTTTTCTTACAAAAGTTTTGTGTCTTTTTTTGATGGCTTTTTTCCATACCTTAATGAATTTTATGTTTTTATTAATGCTTACTTTAGAGTTGTTGTTCAACTTGTTGTTCTTCCTATTTATGATCTTACCGGTAAAATTCTTGAAAGTCTTAAAAATGTGTACGAAAATTTTTTGAATACACTTATTGATTTTCCATTGTTTAATTTCCTTATTTTTTTTACTCTTTCTCTTATTTCTTTTGGTTATTTTATTGATGACGCTGAACTTATGCTATTTTTTTCTTGTACTTTGGTAGTTTTGATTATTGGTTCTTATGTTAATGAATTGATTGATACCACTCTAGAAGAATATAGTACTAGTATTGTTTTTTCACTTTTTGAGAAACTATCTATCCAAATTGATTCTTATATTTTTGAAAAAGAAATGAATAACCGTCTAAGAATTCTTGATGAGTTTCTATTTTACAGTACTATTTTTGTTGAACAACAACTTCAAGAATATTCAAATTTGCAAAATTTGCTGTTTTCGTACCATTATTCTAAAATTGCTGAATCAAATATTCTTGCGGATGGTGAAGAACATTTTACTGCAGAACATTTGGAAGCGCTAACAAATTTTTTGGAATTGGAAAAATTTGTTTCTTCTTATTTGATTTTTGAACTTTTGAATGAAGAGTACGAAATTATTTAATTTTTTTGAAAAACAATGTTTTCAATTATTTTGTATACTTTTATTGCTGTTGTAGTTACTCTTGTCATCACTTTCATTTTTGGGCAAGCTAACATTTCGGAACCTGATTACGAAAAGTTTTCGGCTTATGAGTGTGGTTTTGACCCATTTGAAGACTCTCGTTCACCGTTCGACGTTCGTTTTTACTTGGTAGCCATTTTTTTTATTATTTTTGATTTGGAGGTTATTTTTTTGTTCCCTTTGGTTATAGTAATTGATCAACTAAGTTTTTTTAGCTATTTTTTTGTGTGTATTTTTCTATTTTTTCTTATTTTTGGTTTTATTTATGAGGTTGCGTACTCAGCTCTTGATTGGAATTAGTTTTTATGTATTCTATTGCTAAGTACCTTTCAAGTGTTTTTTTTTCGCAAATTTCTTCAATTTTTGTTTACAATAATTTTATTTCTGTTAATTTGCGTTATTCAACTTCTGAATTTTTTTTTTTTATACGTGATCATTTTCCATTGCGTTTTTCTTACCTTAATGATCTTTGGGGTGTTGATTTTATTGATTCTAATAAACGTTTTAATGTTCGCTATTACTTTACTTCTTTTAATTTTGGTTTTTCTATCTTTGTTTCTGTTCCTCTTGGCATTTCTTATCCAGTTACTAACACCATTTCTAAGATTTTCGATTCCGCTAATTGGTTGGAACGTGAAGTGTGGGATATGTATGGTGTTATTTTTAATAGTCATGATGACCTTCGTAGAATTCTTACGGATTACGGTTTTGAAGGTCATCCTTTTAGAAAGGATTTTCCTTTGAGCGGGTATTCTCAACTTAGATATGATGATACATTGAAGCGTATTGTTACTGAGCCACTTGAACTTTCTCAGGAATACCGATTTTTCGAGTTCAATAATCCTTGGGATACTTATTACATCAAATAAAAGATTATGTTTTTTGATACCTACAAGTCTGAATTTTATTATAACACTATTTCTTCTCAAAACGTTAGCGATAAATTTGAAATAAAAAATTTTAGTGTTAATTTTGGACCACAACATCCGGCCGCCCACGGTGTTCTGAGGTTGGTTTTGGAGTTGGATGGTGAGGTTGTCATTAGAGCTGATCCACATATTGGACTTCTTCATAGGGGTACGGAAAAGCTAATCGAATATAAAACGTATACTCAAGCTCTTCCTTACTTTGATAGACTTGATTATGTTTCAATAATGGCTCAAGAACATTCGTATTGTTTGGCAATTGAAGATCTTGTATCCTGCGACGTTCCCATTAGAGCTAAATATATTCGTGTTCTTTTTTCTGAAATTACGCGTCTTTTGAATCATCTTTTGGCTTTGACTACACATGCATTGGATGTTGGCGCTCTTACCCCTTTTCTATGGGGTTTTGAAGAGAGAGAAAAACTTATGGAGTTTTATGAAAGGGTTTCGGGTGCTAGAATGCACGCGGCCTACTTTAGACCTGGCGGTGTCTCTCAAGATCTACCTATGGGTTTGCTTTCTGATATTTCTTTGTTTTCATCTAATTTTTCAAGAAGGATTGACGAGATTGAAGAACTTTTGACTTCAAATCGTATTTGGAAGCAACGTCTTATTGGTATTGGTACTGTTACCAGTTCCGAAGCTATTAATAAAGGTTTTAGTGGTCCAATACTTCGAGGTTCCGGTATTTGTTGGGATCTTAGGCGTGATTTTTCTTACGAGGTTTATGACGTAGTAGATTTTTCTGTTCCAGTGGGCTTTTTTGGTGATTGCTATGATAGATACCTGATTAGAGTTGAGGAAATGCGTCAAAGTTTGGTCATTATTAATTATGTCTTGAACAATATGCCTTCTGGCCATTTTAAGGTGGATGATCATAAAATTACGCCTCCTTCAAGAGCTTTTATAAAATTTTCTATGGAATCCCTTATTCATCATTTTAAATTGTATAGTGAGGGTTTTTTTGTTCCAAAAGGTGAAGCTTACCGCATTATTGAGGCTCCTAAAGGCGAGTTTGGGGTTTTTATTCATTCAGACGGGTCAACTAGACCTTACCGCTGTAGAATTAAATCTCCTGGCTTTTTTCATTTGCAATCGCTGGACTTTATGTCTAAAGGTCACATGGTTGCTGATTTGGTTGCTATTATTGGAACACAAGATATTGTTTTTGGAGAAGTAGACCGTTAATATTCCAGAATTTTCTCCTTTTTTCTCCTTTTTTCTCCTTTTTTCCTAAATTTTTCTCCTTTTTCCTCTTTTTTTATCACTTTTTTGATTCTTTTTTCCGTTTTTCCTCTTTTTTTAACTATTTGGCTTCTATTCGAGCTAAACT
>WBZN01000648.1_pt1 | contig 24809 bp, 20 predicted proteins | sample 5204281 | NCBI WGS metagenome assembly WBZN01 (sample SAMN12344347, study PRJNA552823) | activated sludge metagenome | biome: Activated sludge suspended growth; feature: Nitrification reactor; material: Wastewater; isolation source: activated sludge from nitrification reactor of wastewater... | reverse complement strand
TTCCTGCTGGAGTTGGGCACCGGCTTCGCGTTCGTCGAGCGACAGAAACGGATCACTCTCGACGGCGACGACCACTACCTTGACCTGCTGTTCTTCCACCGGCGCATGCAACGGCTGGTCGCGATCGAGCTCAAGCTCGGCGACTTCAAGGCAGCCGACGCCGGCCAGGTGGAGCTGTACTTGCGCTGGCTCGACAAGTACGAACGTCAGCCATCGGAGCAACCGCCGCTCGGGATCATCCTCTGCGCGGGCAAGAAGCGCGAGACCGTCGAGGTTCTCGATCTCGACGCGCGCGGGATCCACGTCGCCGAGTACCTCACCGAACTGCCGCCGCGCGCCGTGCTCGAAGATCGGCTGCATCGCGCGATCACGGCCGCACGCGAACGGTTGACGATCGGCGCTGATTCCACCGTCGAGATCGCGCCGGCCGCGACGACAAAGCCACCACGGTCATCGAGGAAAAAGATCCCCGCCAAGCGGGCGAAGCGAGCCGGCCGATGACCGAGCCCGTCCGCGTTCTCATCGCCCGGTCGGTCCGAAGGAGCTGCCGCTCATCGCGGTCGCCGGCACGATACGCGTTGAGCTTTCGGTCGGACCGAAGAGCGTGCAAGGAGTGTGAGGGGAGCGCGGAATGAGCGAACGGCGCAGAGTCGCGGTCGGCACCGTGGCAGCGGTGACGAAGGTTGGAAATTCAGGTGCCGAAGCCGAGCTCGTGGCCAGGGTCATCGGGCGGAGCGCGTGCGGACGCGATCGGCAAGGTTCGAGTCTCGTGACCTGCCCGCGCGAGTCATTCTTGTTGCAGCGCAGCAAATAATGCCGCCGAGGCGTTGACGGGGAAGCTCTGGTTCCTCTATTTACCTACCGACCGGTAGGTAGGTGCCCATGTCCATCCTCGACGTGTTAGAGAACTCGGGTGATCTCGCGGACCTCCAGCGAAGGCCAGCGGCTTCGGGGCATCCTCGAACAGGCCGCACGGCTCATCTATCAGCAGGGGTACGAGGCCACGAGCATGCAGGAGATCGCCGTGGCCTGCGGCATGACGAAGGCCGGGCTCTATCACCACGTGGCGACCAAGGAGGCGCTGCTCCTCGCGATCATGCACTACGGCCTGAACCTGTTCGAGGAGGCCGTGCTCGACCGGGTGACAGGCATCGCGGACCCGCTCGAGCGGCTACGCGCGACGATGATGCGCAACATCGAGCTCGTCACGCAGAGCACGGCCAAGGAGGTCACGATCATCCTGCACGAGCATCAGACGCTCACCGGTGCCGCCCACCAGGAGATCAACGCGCGCAAGAAGCGCTACGTCCGGTTCCTCGAGGACGCGTTTCGCGAGGCGATCGCGCGCGGCCAGATCCGCAAGGTCGATCCGACGCTCGCGACGTTCAGCCTGCTCGGGACCGTGCTGTGGACGTACAAGTGGTACCGCCCCGACGGCGCGCTCGATCCCGCGCAGCTGTCGACCGGGATGATCGACCTGTTCTTCCACGGCCTGATGCCCTGAACCGAGGTGCGTCGTGACGCGGTGGGTGAGCCTCGACGAGGCCGCCGCGACCGTGCCCGATGGCGCCTGGCTCGCCCCGGGGGGCTTCATGCTCGGGCGCGCGCCGATGGCGCTGATCTTCGCGCTGATCCGCGCGGCACGCCGCGACCTCCGCGTGATCTCGCTGCCAAACCCGTTGCCCGCCGAGCTGCTGGTGGCGACGGGCGTAGCGACCCGCGTGGAGCTGCTGTTCTCGGCGCTCACGCTCGCGAACCGGGTCCGGCCGATGCCGGCGCTCAAGCGTGCGATCGAGCGCGGCGAGCTGATGTGGGCCGAGCACGACGGCTACCGGATCGTGCAACGCCTGCGCGCCGCGGCGATGGGCGTGCCGTTCTTGCCCGCGCCCGACGCCGATGTCTCCGAGCTGTCGACGCTGCAACCGCCGGTCTACACGCTCGATCCGTTCACCGGCGCGCGCGTCCCGGTCGAGCGCGCGTTCCATCCCGACATCGCGCTGATCCACGCCCATGCGGCGGATGATGAGGGCAACCTCTACATCGAAGATCCGACGACCGATCTCCTGGTGATCGGCGCGGCACACCGCGTGATCGCGACGGCCGACGTCCGCGTGCGTGCGCTGACCCGCGTCACCGTGCCCGCCTTCCAGGTCGAGCTCGCGGTCGAGATCCCCGGCGGGGCCTGGCCGACCGGGTGCGTCGGCCTGTACCCGCACGACGAGCCGGCGCTCCTCGCCTATCTCGCCGAGGCCGAGGCCGGGCGCGGCCGGGCGTGGATCGAAGCGGTGCTCGAGGGACGCGTTCCGCTCAAGCCGATCCGCGAGCGAGGTGCCGCGTGATCAGCACCGCCGACCGGCTGGTGTGGCAGATGGCGGCGGAGATCGCCGATGGCGCCGTGGTGGCGACCGGGGTCGCCTCTCCGCTCGCGGTGCTCGCGATCGCGGTCGCGCGCGCGACCCACGCGCCGCGCCTGACCTATCTATCGTGCGTCGGCTCGCTCAACCCGCAGGTGACGCACCTCCACGGATCGAGCGAGGACCTCGCGTACCTCGGTGGGCGCACCGCCGAGATCTCGATTCCGGATCTGTTCGATCACGCGCGGCGCGGGCGCGTCGACACCGTGTTCTTCGGCGCGGTCGAGGTCGACGCGGCGGGCCGCACGAACCTCTCGGCGTCCGGATCGCTCGCGGCCCCGGCCGTGAAGTTTCCCGGCGTGGTCGGGGCGTGCTCGTTGCGGCGGTGGTGCAAGCGCCCGATCCTGGTCGTGCCGAGGCAAGGCCGCCGTTGCCTGGTGGCGCGCGTCGGGGTGCGCAGCACCGCGGACGACGCGCGCCGCACGCGGCTGTTGACCGACCTCGCGATGTTCTCGCTCGGCGCGGACGGCGCGATCCTCGAGGCGCTCGCGAACGGCGCGACGATCGACGCCGTGCGTGCGCGCACCGGCTTCGAGTTCACCCTCGCCGCGTCGATCGAGACGCTCCCTGACCCGCCGGATCACGTGCTCCACGCGATCCGCAGCATCGACTCCGACAACCTGCGCGCCGAGCTGGTCGGCAGCCCCAACTAATCGAAAGCGAGACCGCGATGGAAGCGAACGTCCTCCAGGCCTTCGGAGCTGCGAACCAGTTCTCGATGCAAACCGTCCCCGACCCCCGACCCGGTCCCGGCGAGGTGCTGCTCCGCGTGCGCGCGTGCGGCGTCTGCTACCACGACGTGATCAATCGTCGCGGCAGCCTGCCGCGCACCTCGGTCCCGGCGATCCTCGGGCACGAGGTCGCGGGGGAGGTGATCGAGGTCGGCGCCGGCGTCACCACCTGGAAGGTCGGCGATCGCGCGGCGACGCTGCAGCGCCTGTCGTGCGGCGCGTGCCCATCGTGCGAGTCGGGCCGCGGCAGCCTGTGCAAGCGCGACAACCGGTTCTTCGGCGAGGAGCTGTCCGGAGGCTACGCGGCGCAGATGGTCGCGCCGATCGCGGGGATCGGTCGGATTCCCGACGGCATGCCGTGGGCGGTCGCGGCGACGGTGTGCTGCACCGCGGGCACCGCGGTCCACGTGGTGCGGACGCGCGGCCGCATCCAGTCAGGCGAGACCGTGCTCGTCACCGGCGCGAGCGGTGGCGTCGGGCTGCAGACCGTGCAACTCGCCCGGCTCGATGGCGCGCGCGTGATCGCGGTGACCTCGAATTCGGCCAAGGTCAAGGCGCTGTACAACGCCGGGGCCCACGAGGTCGTGGTCGCGCCCAAGCTCGACTTCGCCGGCACCGTGCGCAAGCTGACCGGCGGCGAAGGGGTGGCCGTCGCGGTCGAGATCGTGGGCAGCGCGACCTTCGCGCAGACGTTGAAGTCGATGGTGCCGGGCGGCCGGGTGATCGTCGTAGGGAATCTCGAGAGCGGGACGATCGATCTCAACCCGGGCCTGTTGATCGTCAAGGAGCTCGAGATCATCGGCGCTTACGCGACCTCCCTGGGAGAACTCGAGACCGCGCTCTTGCTGACGAGCCAGGGTCGGCTAACACCCTTCGTGACCGAGATCCTACCCCTGCGCGCTGCGGCATCGGCGCACTTCCGGCTCGAGAACCGTGAAGTCGCCGGCCGGCTCGTGCTCAGCCCCGATCTTGCCTAGAAAGGCCCCCATGAAGACCCGAGTTGGAATCGAAGCGATCGGGGTGGCGGTCCCGCGCCGCTACGTCGACATTGAAGATCTCGCCCGCGCGCGCGGCGTCGCTCCCGCAAAGTACACGCAGGGCCTCGGGGCACGAGAGATGGCGATCGCCGAGCCGGGGGAGGACACCGTCGCCCTCGCGGCCGAGGCGGCCCGCCGCGCGCTCGACGCCGCGAACCTGGACCGCGCCAACCTCGGGCTGCTCGTCGTCGGCACGGAGACCGGCGTGGATCACAGCAAGCCGGTCGCGTCGTACGTGCACGGGCTCCTCGGCCTGCCACGCACGATGCGCGTCTACGATACGCAGCACGCCTGCTACGGCGGCACGGCCGGGCTGATGACCGCGCTCGAGTGGATTGGCTCCGGGGCGGCGGCCGGGCGCAGCGCGCTCGTCGTGTGCTCCGATGTCGCGCGCTACGGCGTGGCGACCGCGGGCGAGCCAACCCAGGGCGCCGGCTCGATCGCGATGGTCATCTCGCAACACCCGGCGATCCTCGAGCTCGATCTCGGCATCACGGGGACCTCGAGCACGCACGTTCACGACTTCTGGCGCCCGATCGGCCAGCGCGAGGCCCAGGTGGACGGTCACTACAGCGTCGAGTGCTACCTCGCGGCGCTGGGTTCGGCATATCGCGAGTGGAAGACCCGCGCGATCGCGCGCGAGCTCGTGCGCGGAGGGGGGCTCGCGAGTGAAGCCCTCGCGCGCATCTGCTACCACGTGCCGTTCTGCAAGATGGCACGCAAGGCCCACCTGCACGTGCGTCGCTGCGACCTCGAGGACGCCGGCGTGCCGTGGGACGTGGCGGCCGAGGAGACCCGCGCCGCGCAGCGCTTCGAGGACCAGGTCCAGCCGTCGCTGCCGCTGTGCTCGCGGATCGGCAACGTCTATACCGGCTCGCTGTATTTCGGGCTCGCCGGGCTGCTCGACGCCCAGGCCGCGGAGCTCGCGGGCAAGCGCATCGGCTTGTTCTCGTACGGCAGCGGCTGCACCAGCGAGTTCTTCTCGGGCGTCGTCGGTGCGCACGCGGCCGAGCGGATCGCCGCCGCCCGGATCGCCGACGTGCTCGCGGTTCGCGAGCGGATCTCGATCGCCGAGTACGAGCGGATCATGGCGCTGTCGCCGGCCTCGCCGCTGGGCGAGCCTCCCCCGGCCGGCGGGTTCCGATTCGCGGGCGTGACCGACCATCGCCGCCAGTACGTCACCGGCTAGACGAAACCGCCGCACCCAGGTGCGATGCGCCTTGGCCCGGGCATGCGGAACGCTGGCTAACCTTCAGGTAGGTCGGCATACAGCAAGCTCAGATCGAGTGATGCGCCGGACAGCAGAGCGCGGGTTCCGAGCGGGAACGGTGGCCCCACCGGATATCGCGGTAGGGCTCGAGTCCGGCCCTACTTGCACCCGGGGATGATCACCGCAATACCCAACGCGGCGGGGATGCGCACCGTGATGCCCGCGGTCGCCATCCATGCCGCCACGCCATCCGGCTGCCAGACCCGGCCCGCCTCGCCATACAGGCCGATCGCGGCGGTGCCGTGATACCTGCCGACCATGGTGCCGCAGTGATCGTCCGTGACAAACTCCTTCGTGGCCGAGCTGAAGATCTCGTGATCGATGCGGAGCTTCGCGCCGGATCCGGCCAGGCCGTCGGCGAGCCGCAGCTCGCCACGCAGGCCGACCGACGTGCGGCTCAGCTCGCCTGGGTCGATGAACATCGAGGTCTCGACATAGATGCCGCGCACGCTGGTCGCTCGCTGGGTGAGGTCGACGAAGCCGCCGAGGCCCAGATCGAACTTCTGGTCGCGGTTCACCGTCCCGCTCGCGACGGACGCGCCACCGGCGACGTGGAGCGCGGGGGTGTGCTGGCCGATCAACGTCGCACCGCCGACCTCTCCCCGCAGCGGCGGGATCGCGATCGGCACCACGCAACCGGTGAGGGTGACGGCCAGGACGAACAGGCGCACGCGTTCGGAAGAGCAAGTCACACGCCAGTGTGGTTCGGGTCACCTTTCGTGGAGTTGCACGCGCCGGGAGGTGGTCGTGGATTCACAGCGTGAAACTGCGCATCACGGCGACGCGCTCCAGCGCGATGATTTCAAGGACGCTGGGGCCTCGCCGCGAGCACCAAGGGACGGTTGCGGGCCGCGATCATCCGGAGCCTGGTCGCGATCTCGCGATAGTCACGGGTCGCCCCCGGGTCCGCATCGACCTCGCGGCTCACCGTCCCGACGACCTGCACGTCCGCGTCGGCCACGACGTAGCGGATCCTCGACGTGAACGGCCCGCTCCTGTGGAACGCGCCCGGCCGCAGGTCGCCGGCATGATCGTGGACGGGCGCGGTCACCAGCTGGACCTGCTGCGCGTCGACGCGCACCACGACGCCATCGACATCGACGAGGAGCTCACCTCCGACGATGCTGCGGTGGACCTCGCCCCAGTCCGCGGTGCTCGAGCCATCCTCGAAGCGCTGCCAGACCACGAGCTCGTAGAGCACGCACGGCCGATCGAGGCCGGGTGCCATCACGAGCTCCGCCTGGGAGCGGGCACGGCCCTCGATCCGGCCGTACGCACCTTCGACCAGCCGTTCGGAGGTCAGCCGCGGTGCATCGCGGAGCACGCGCTCGACTTGCTGCTCCATCCGGCGCAGCGCGACGAACACCGACAACCCACCGAGGCCGGCCGTTGCGATCGTGGCGAGGAGCCAGAGCACGAGGGCAGCCTACCCGGCATGGCCCCGGGTCGCACGCCGCCGCCTGGCTGCGAGCGCACCGGTGGACCGCGCCCGCGCGACGCAGGGCGGTAGCCACGCAGGAGCCGGTGCGGTATGAGCGCGCATGGACGTTGCCGCACAGCTCCGCGCGCTCGATCTCGATCCCCGTGGGTTCACCGATGGCGACCTGATCGCGCGCTCGCCGATCGATGGCTCGGTCACGGCGAGCTTGCAGTCAACGGACGCGGCCGGCGTCACCGCAGCGATCGGCCGCGCCCACGAGGCGTTCGTGACCTGGCGGTCGGTGCCGGCGCCTCGTCGCGGCGAGCTCGTCCGCCTGCTCGGCGAGGAGCTGCGCGCGAGCAAGGACGCGCTCGCCGCCCTCGTCACGATCGAGGCCGGCAAGATCACCGCCGAGGCCCGGGGTGAGGTCCAGGAGATGATCGACATCTGCGACTTCGCGTGCGGCCTGTCGCGCCAGCTCTACGGCCTGACGATCGCGTCCGAGCGCCCGGGGCACCGGATGAGCGAGAGCTGGCATCCGCTCGGGGTCGTCGGCGTGATCAGCGCGTTCAACTTCCCGGTCGCCGTGTGGGCGTGGAACTTCGCCCTGGCGATCGTGTGCGGCGATGCCGTGGTGTGGAAGCCGTCCGAGAAGACGCCGCTGACCGCGCTCGCGTGTGGCGCGATCTTCCAGCGCGCGCGCGCCCGGTTCGCCGCGTCGGGCGCGCCGGCACCCGCCGGGCTGTCGGAGATCGTGATCGGGACGGCAGCCCAGGGCCAGGTCCTGGTCGACGATCCGCGGGTCGTCCTGGTCAGCGCGACGGGCTCGACGCGGATGGGTCGCGCCGTGGCCCCCCGGGTGGCGGCGCGCTTCGGCCGTCTGCTGCTCGAGCTCGGCGGCAACAACGCGATGATCGTGGCACCGACGGCCGATCTGGATCTCGCGACCCGCGCGATCCTGTTCTCCGCGGCAGGCACCTGTGGACAGCGTTGCACCACGCTGCGGCGGCTGATCGTCCACGAGTCGATCCGCGGCGAGCTGCTGTCGCGCGTCGAGCGCGCGTACGCGCAGATCCCGGTCGGCGATCCGCGCGAGGCCCGGACCCTCGTCGGTCCGCTGATCGATGGCGCCGCGTTCGACGCGATGCAGGCGGCGCTCGCGCGCGCGGCGGCCGAAGGCGGACAGCAGACCGGCGGCGGCCGGGTCACGGTGGTTGGATCGGGCGGCGGGTTCTACGTCACGCCTGCGCTCGTGCGCATGCCCGGCCAGACCTCGGTCGTGCGCGACGAGACGTTCGCGCCGATCCTGTACGCGCTGCCGTATCGCGAGCTCGACCAGGCGATCGCGTTGCACAATGATGTCCCGCAGGGCCTGTCGTCGTGCATCTTCACCAACGACCTGCGCGAGGCCGAGCGCTTCACCTCCTCGGCCGGCAGCGACTGCGGGATCGCGAACATCAACATCGGCCCGAGCGGCGCCGAGATCGGCGGCGCGTTCGGAGGGGAGAAGGACACCGGCGGCGGCCGCGAGTCCGGCTCCGATGCGTGGCGCAGCTACATGCGCCGGGCGACCAACACCGTGAACTACTCGACGGAGCTGCCGCTCGCACAAGGGATCACCTTCGGCTAACGCCGGTCACCGGCGCCCGGCGGGGTGCGAGCGCCCTCACTTCTGCGACGAGCGCTGACCCTCGGCGGTCGCGACCTGGGTGGCGCCGAGGGCGCGCAGCGAGGCGGTCGCATCGCGCGCCGCGCTTGCGACCACCGGGTTCTTCATGAGCGAAGCGTGCGCAGCCGTGAGCTCGACGACCTCGGCATAGGACACCGCCGCCCCTTGGAGCCACGGCGTGATCCGCTGCTCGATCACGTCCCGTCGGCGCTCGAGGTCCACGCGCTCGCGTGCGGACCCGTGGTTCGCCGGCACCGTGCCGCGCATCCGCACCGCCATCGCGGTCAGGATGTCGCCGCCGAGGCGGGTAGCGAGGATCCGGTACTCGACGTCGCCCGAGTTGTTGACCCGATCGAGGATCTCTGCCGCGGGCAGCGCCGCGTGGATCAGCGCATCGATCGACGCGTTGTCATCGCGCAGCTCGAGCGCCGCGAACCGCTGGTCGACCAGGCACATCGCCATCGAGAGCGCCGCCGCGAGGACCACGGGCTCCACCTCGATGGCCTCCGTCGGAACGCGTGCGAGCCTTCCGCACACCTCGGACAGCTGCGTGTCATCGGGCAAGGCGAGCGGTGTCGTTCCTCCGGCGTACGCCAGCTGCGTCGCGATGAGAAACACGATGAGTGAGATGACCGAGCGCATCACGACCTCCCTGAGATGTGCCAGTCGCGGGTAGTGCATCGCGTGTGCCGCGCGCGCGCCTCACGGCGGCATCACGCGCCCGCGACGCCGTCGGCGACGGCGCGCCGCCAGGTCGGCCGGGCCATGCGATCCCACGCTCGACGCCGGCGACGTGGACGCGCGTGCCCGGCGATCTCGACCTGATCGACCGGCGTCGCGCGCCCGTGATCGCGCGTCAGGCCGGCTTCAGCCCGAGCGGCCGCCACGCACGGCCATCGCGCGCGATCAGCTCGTCGGCGACGGCTGGACCGGCCGAGCCTGGCTCGTACACGTGCGCGCCGGGGGTTTTGTCCCACGCGTGAAGGATCGGATCCATCAGCTGCCACGCCCGATCGACCGAATCCCGCCGGGTGTACAGCGTGGCGTCGCCGCGCATGCAATCGAGCAGCAGCCGCTCGTACGCCTCGGAGATCGGGCGCTTGAACGCGTCGGCATACGTCATCGACATCACGACGTTGCCGATCGCGATCCGGTCACCCGGCACCTTGGCCACGAACCGCAGCGTGATGCCCTCCTCCGGCTGGATCCGCAGCGTCAAGACCGCGGGCTGGAGCGCCTCGCCGGCGGCCTCGTGCTTGAACAGCACCAGCGGCACCGACTTGAAGTGGATCGCGACCTCGGTGACCCGCTCGGCCAGCTGCTTGCCCGCGCGCAGGAAGAACGGCACGCCTTGCCATCGCCAGTCATCGATCATCACGCGGAGCGCCGCATAGGTCGCGGTGGTCGCGTCGTTCGCGACCCCCGGCTCGTCCCGATACCCTCGGTACTGGCCGCGGACCGCGTTGGCCGCGACGTCCTCGGGCTGGAGCCGGCGGATCGAGCGGAGGACCTGGATCTTCTCGTCGCGGATGTCATCGGCGCCGAACGACGCCGGCACCTCCATCGCGACCAGCGCGAGCACCTGCAGCAGGTGGTTCTGGATCACGTCGCGCACCACGCCGGTGGCCTCGTAGAACGCGCCGCGGCCCTCGATCCCGATCGTCTCGGCCGCGGTGATCTCGACGTGATCGATGTAGTTGCGGTTCCACAGCGGCTCGAACAGCGAGTTGCCGAACCGCAGCACGAGGATGTTCTGGACCGTCTCCTTGCCGAGATAGTGATCGATCCGAAAGATCTGGGTCTCGTCGAGATGACCCGCGATCAGATCATTGAGCGCGCGCGCGGATGACAGATCGCGGCCGAACGGCTTCTCCACGATCACCCGGCACGACGGCCCCTTGTCGCCCGGCGCGTGCCGGTAGATCAGCCCGCTGGCGGCGAGGTGGTCGATGATCGTCGGGAACACCGCGGGCGGGGTCGCGAAGTAGAACAGGCGGTTGCCTCGCGTGCCGGCGGCCTCGGCGGCCTCGAGGCGGGTGCGCAGCTGCTCGTACAACGCCGGACTCGCGAACTCACCGGCGACGTAATCGAGCTTCGCCGCGAACCGCTCCCAGCGCGCGGGATCGACCTCGCGGCGCGAGTGCTCGGAGACTCGCCGGAGCATGCGATCCGCGAAGCTGGCGGTGGTCATCGGCTCGCGCGCGACGCCGATCACCACCGACGGCTCGGGCAACAGGTCCTCGACCATCAGGTTGTAGAGCGCGGGCGCGAGCTTGCGGCCCGTGAGATCGCCGGTCGCCCCGAAGATCACGATCGCGCACGGCTCGGGTCGCGGCGATGCACGCTCGTCACCGCCGAGGACCTCCGCGATCACCGAGGACGCCGTCACGACGCGCTCCCGAGCTGCGCGGCGGCCGCCGCGTCGACCAGCCACGCCACGTCGGAGGGGGCATCGGCGACGAGCTGCGCGGGCCAGCGGCCCGGATCGCGGGCGCCCTCGAGCACCGCGGCGAGCGCGGCCGCCTTGTCGGCGCCGGCGACGAGGAACCGGATGTGCCGCGCGGCGCGCAAGGCCGGCGCGGTCATCGTGATCCGCGTCGTCGCGAGCTGCGGGACCGGGTTCGCGACGACCCAGCGCGCGGCCTCGGTCAGCGCGGAGGTTCCCGGGAACAGCGACGCGGTGTGACCGTCGGGCCCCAGCCCGAGCAGCACGAGATCGAGGACCGGCGGAACACCGAGCCCCCCGACCAGCTCGCGCTCGTACGCCGCCGCCGCGGCGACCGGATCGCGCTCCCCGGCGATCCGGTGCACGCGCGCGATCGTGTTCGTCCCGATCACGTCGAGCAGCGCCACGCGCGCCATCCTGTAGTTCGAGGCGAGGTCCTCGGGCGGGACCGCGCGCTCGTCGCCCCACCACAGCTCGAGGCGATCCCACGGCAGGGGCATGGTCGCCAGCGTCTGGTACAAGCCGCGCGGCGTGGACCCGCCCGCGAGCGCGAGCCGACACGTGCCGCGCGCCTGCACCGCCGCCCGGATGATCGCGGCCACATCGTCGGCGGCAGCCCGCGTGACGGCCTCGAGATCGAGAACCCGGTTGACGCGCATGCTCATCCTCCCGTCGGACGTTCGACGTGACCGCCGAACTGGAACCGCATCGCGGACAGCACCTTCTCGGCGAACGTGTGCGCCTGCCGCGATCGAAACCGGGTGTACAGCGCCGCCGTGATCACGTCCGCCGGCACGGCCTCCTCGATCGCGGCCATCACGGTCCACCTGCCCTCGCCCGAGTCCTCGACCGAGCCCGAGAACCGCGCCAGCGCCGGATCCTCGGCGAGCGCCTTCGCGGTGAGATCGAGCAGCCACGAGCTGAGGACGCTGCCGCGCCGCCAGACCTCCGCGATGTCGGCGATCGGGAGCTCGAAGCGATGCTCCGCGGCGACCTGGGGACTCGCGGAGCCGCGCAGGATGTCGAAGCCCTCGGCGAGCGCCTGCATCACGCCGTACTCGATCCCGTTGTGGATCATCTTGACGAAGTGACCGCTGCCCGAAGGGCCGCAGTGCAGATAGCCGTCCTCGGCGGTGCCACCCGCGCGGCCCGGCGTGCGTTCGATCGCGCCGCGGCCGGGGGCGAGCGTGGCGAACACCGGCTCGAGCTGACGAACCGCCGCGAGCTCGCCGCCGATCATCAGGCAGTAGCCGCGCTCGAGGCCGAGCACGCCGCCGCTGGTTCCCACATCGACGTAGTGGACGCCGTTCGCGGACAGCGCGCGCGCGCGCCGCACGTCGTCCTTGAACCACGAGTTGCCGCCATCGATGATGATGTCGCCCGGCGCGAGCAGCTCGCCGAGCTCGGTCACGATCTGTTCGGTCGGCGCACCCGCTGGCACCATCACCCACACCGCACGAGGTCTCGCGAGCGCTTCGACCAGCGCGGCGAGCGAGTCGACGCCGCGCGCCCCTTCACCGACGAGCTTCGTCACGGCCTCGGCGCTGCGGTCGTAGACCACGCACGGGTGACGCTCCCGCATCAACCTGCGCGCCATGTTCGCGCCCATCCGGCCGAGTCCGATCATCCCGAGTTGCATCGCGCGCAGCTTACGGCGGCCAGGTCGGATAGACGAGCGATCTGCCGGTGTGTAACATGAGGTCGATCGACCTGACGAAGGTCCATCCTTACCTTGGGGGAAAAACATCTGTGAATCGAGCAATCAAGCTTCTGGTACTTGGCTCCGTCTACATGGGTACGATGGCGAGCGCGCGCGTGGCGAGCGCGCAGCTCCTGCTGGACAGCGCGCCCGCACCGACCTCGTTCACCGATCAGCGCTGCAATGGAGCCATCTCCCTGCAGATGTCCACCGGCCCGAGCGACGTCTCGATCGGTCAGCTGGTCGCGCAGATCCAGCCGACCGCGACCACGAACGTCCGGTTCATGATCATGAGCCATCCCGCGCACGTGGTGCTGTTCTACTCCACGCCGCAATCGGTGACCGCGGGCCTCAAGTTCGTGTTCAGCCCGCGCTTCAACTTCTTGATGACCGCCAACACCAGCTATGACGTCGCCGCGGTCGTCGAGGGTTGCGCGAACTTCCCGTGGGATCAGACGATCGAGAGCTCGAACGGCCTGCGGACGACCAGCCAGAACGGCAACACCACGAACTTCGCCGCGCCCATGGAGCTCGGTCACGCCGGCGTGGACCCGCGGATCCAGTTCTATGGAACGGGCGGCGCGCCCGACCAGGACAACGACTCCGTGTTCGATGCGTTCGATAACTGCCCGACCGTCGCGAACAACAACCAGCTCGACACCGACGGCGACGGCCTCGGCAACGCGTGCGACACGGTCAACGACCTCGACCTCGACAACGACACCAAGCTCAACACGCAGGACAACTGTCCGTTCGTCGCCAACCCGACCCAGCAGGACACCGACGGCGACGGCCTCGGCGACGCGTGCGACCCCCAGAACGATCTCGACCTCGACAACGACACCAAGCTGAACACGCAGGACAACTGCCCGTTCACCGCCAACCCCGGCCAGGAAGACGCGGACGGCGACGGCGTGGGCGATGCGTGTGACACCGCCAACGGCAACGACGTCGACGGAGACGCGGTCGCCAACGCCTCGGATAACTGCCCGTTCGTCGCGAACCCGACCCAGGACGACGCCGATGCGGACGGCATCGGTGACGCCTGCGATCCGTTCGACAACGCCGATGTCGATGGCGACACCGTGGCGAACGCGATCGACAACTGCCCGTTCGTGGCGAACACCACCCAGGTCGATGCCGACGGTGACGGTCTCGGCGACGCGTGTGATTCGTTCAACAACAAGGATGACGATGGCGATGGCGTCGCCAACACGGCCGACAACTGCCCGTTCGTCTCGAATCCCACCCAGACCGACACCGATGGCGATGGGATCGGCGATCCCTGCGATCCGTCGAACAGCGCTGACGCCGACGGAGACGGCATCGCCAACGCGGCCGACAACTGCCCGTTCACGGCCAACGCGGATCAGGCGGACAGCGATGACGACGGCGTCGGCGACGCATGTGACCGCGCGGATGGCGCGGACGTCGATGGCGATGGCGTCGCGAACGCGGCGGACAACTGCGCGTTCGTGGCCAACGCCGATCAGGCCGATGCCGACGGAGATGGCCTCGGCGATGCCTGCGATCCGAAGCAGGACACGGGAGACGGCGGGTGCTCGACCACGTCCCCGTCCGGGATGCTGGGCCTCGCGCTGGTCGTCGGGCTCGCGCTGATCCCGCGCCGCCGCAACAAGCGCTAGGTCGTCACCGGAGGACGCTCGACAAGGTCAGCTCGTCGGTCACCGCGAACCCTGACCTTGTCGCCGATCCAGGCCTCCGAGTCACCGCCGTGGTGACCGCACCGGTGTGCCGAGCAGCTCGTACGCCGGGCGATCGAAGCCGACGATCACCCGGTCGCCATCGATCAGGATCGGACGCCGGAGCAAGTTGGCGTCGGCCGCGACGGCCTTCGCGAACTCGGCCACCGCCGGTGGCCTCGCGACCCAGCCGTTGACCTTCGCGGTCGCGTGCCGCGTGTTGAGCACCGCCGCGACCGACCCGACCTTGCGGACGATGCCCTCGACCTGAGCCGCGGTCAGCCCGGTCTTCGCGTAGTCGACTTCCTCGATCTCGAGCCCACGGTTGCGCAAGGAACTCCTCGCGTCACGGCAGCTCGTTCACGTCTTCTTGAGATACAGGAGCATGGCTACATCCTGCTCGACCTCGCGCACACAGGCAACGCCTCGAGCGATGACTTGGATCGTCCCGGGCAGGCACGCGTCGTGTCTCTGACAGCCTGCTAGTACTTCAGGCCGTCGATGTCGTACGACACCTGCAGCCATGCCAGCCGGCGCGGCGTCGGGGCGCCGAGCACGTCGATCGTCTTGTCGTCGAGGACGTTCGCGACGGTGCCCGTGACCGTCACGCCGTACTTCGCGAACTTGTACCCGGCGCTGACGTCGAGCACGAACCGGTTCGGGATGTCCCCGCCGAGCAGCGCCATGCTGTTCCAGTAACCGGACTCGAACGCGTACGCGGTGTGGAACCGGCCATCGACCCGCAGGAACGAGTTCTTGAGCCCGAGGTCCTCGGTCTGCACCGAGCCGCGCAGCTTGTACTTCGGCGCGTTGAGCCGCAGGTCGTTCTGGGAGCTGGTGTTCTCGAAGCTGACGAGGCTCAGCACCGAGGCGCTGCCCGACAGCGTGAGCTCCGGAATCGGCCGGTAGTCGACGCCGACATCGGCGCCGCGGATCGTCGCGCGCCCGAAGTTCTGATAGGTCGAGAGCGTGCCCTCGGCGGGGGTGCCCGCGGCGACCGGCGTTCCGTCGGCGTACGACGCGAACGTCGGGTTCATCGCCGTCGGGTCGGCGACCTTCGTCAGCGCGCTGATGAACTCGCGATACCACGACTGGTACGCGACCGCGTCGATGTAGATCTTGTCGCCGATCGCGCCCTTGTAACCGAGCTCGAGCGCATCGACCTTCTCTGGCTTGAGCGGCGCGATCTCGGACACCACGTTGCCGCTCATGTCCTTGATCACGAAGCCCGTGCGATTGCCGAGCAACACGTCATTGATCTTCAGGTAATCCTCGAGAATCGTCGGGCTCTTGAACGCGCGGTTGTACCCGAGGCGGATGTTGTGGGATGGCGCGACCTCGTACTGCACCGCGGCCTTGGGGCTGAACTGGGTCCCGAACTGGCTGTGATGATCGACCCGCGCCGCGGCGGCGAGGCGCAGCTTGCTCACGACGGTGGTATCGAGCTGGACGTAGCTGCCGGCCTCGGTGACCCCGATCTTCTGGTCCTTGTCGTCGAGGAACGTGCCCTGGGAGCTCGGCAGATAGTGCCGGGCCTGACCACCGAACGTGGTCTTGACGCCGGCGAGGTTGTAGCGGAGCTGCAGCTCCGAATCGAACATCGAGCTCTTGTCGATGAACGCGATCTGATCACGGATCGGATCGAGCTCCGCCGGGTTCGCGGGCGCATCGCCCATCGCCGCAACGGTGCGGGCGAGTCGGTCGAGCTGGTAGCTCTTGCCCGCGTCGCTCGCGGTGCGCGTGACCTGCGCATACACGTGAGGTCCCGAGACCTGCGCGGTCTGATATTGCACGCCCCAGTTCCGGAGGTGATTGCGGCCGGAGTTCGTGATCGAGAACCCGGTCGTGTCGGAGTACCCGGCGCCGGCGCTCGTGAGCCACTCACCACGCTTGTAGTACAGGGTACCGTCGGTCTTGGCCGAACGGACGTCGTAGTTCGAGAGCAGATCACCCTCGAACACCGTCGTCCCGAAGTCGTGCGTGCCCGCGCCGCGGCTCGGCGTGAAGTCGTTCGCGCGGAGGAACTCGCCGTTGAGCTTGTAGCCGAAGCTGTCGTTCACGGTGCCGGCGACGCGCGCGGCGCCGTTCATCAGCGAACGCGTCCCGCCCTTGACCAGGACCGTGGCGCCGGAGTCATCCCACGGCGTCTTGGTCACGATGTTGATCACGCCGGTGTGCGCGTTCGGACCATACAGGGCCGAGGCGGGACCGATCACGACCTCGACCGCCTTCATGTCGAGTCCGCTCGTCGGAAGCAGGCTGCCCATCGGCAGGCCGTTCCCCGGGAGCTGCGCGAGCCGGCCATCGACCATCGTCAGCATGCGCGAGTTGAACTGCGTCGCGAAGCCGCGCGCCGAGATCCGCGCATCACCGATGCCGGAGTCCGAGTAATCGATGCCCTTCACCCGCGACAGCGCGTTGAGATAGGACGTCCCGGCGGCGGTCTGCAGATCCTTCTCCGAGACGATCTCGATCGTCACGGGCGCATCGAGCCGCTTCTCCGGCAGCCGGCTGCCGGTCACGACGATCTCCTCGCCGGGCAGCTGGGCGTCGGTCAGGTTGACGACCATGCTCATCGTGTGGCCCGCGGTCACCGTCGCGCGGCTCTGGCTCGGCGCATGTCCGGTGGCGTCGATCTGCATCATCTGCGCACCGGCGGGCACGTCGAGGAGCTCGAACGTGCCGTCCGCGTCGGAGATCGCCGACACGGTGCTGCCCACCATCGTGATGACGGCGCCAGGAACTGGCTCGCCGGTCTTGTCGACCACGCGACCGCGGATCCTGCCGTTCGTCGTCGGCAGAGGCGCGGTGACCGTCGTCGAGGTCGTCCCATCATTCACCGGGGTCGGCGCCGGCGCCGGCGGTGCTTCCTCACTCACAGGAACGGGCGGTGGTTCTTCTGGCTGCGCCGCAGCCACTGCCACCAAGCCCCCGAGCACGCCGACACTGACCAACGTCCTGATCATCCTCACCATGTTGCCCTCCCTCAAAGGCCCGCGCGCCGTGCAACAGGAACGCCACATCAGGGGCGGCCCTCCAGGGCGTGTTTTCGGGTGATTGCAGCCGTGCCCGAACGCGATTCCGGAATGGAGCCCGTTGGCTGTCACCAACACGCCGCAGCGCCGGCCAACACCCGCCGGCGTGCGCCGGTGACATGGCGAACACGAATGGGCGGCAGCCTGAACGGGGTCGTGCGCGCTCCTGGTGGCACCCGATGCCGCCCGGATCGCCGCGCTCGGCGCCCTGTCGCGCTCCCGCCACGTTAGAGTCGCGCGCATGCGGTGGCGCCTCCTCGTATGCTCGCTGATCACGGTCACCTCGGCGGCGCGTGCGGATGTCGCCAATCGCAACTACCTGCCGTTCGGCGAGCGTTCGGCGATGCTCGGCAACGCCGGGTTCTGTAGCCCCAATGGCGAGGCGGTGTTCTACAACCCGGCGAACCTGGCGCGGATCGATTATCCGACCCTGTCGGTCTCGGGCTCGACGTTCCTGCTCTACAAGCTGACCGCCGACCCGTACCTCGTGATCGACGGCGAGGGTCAGCCGTTCTCGGCGAGCGGCTTCGTCGCGATCCCCTCCTCCTTGACCTCGACGTACAAGGTCGGTGGCTGGACGCTGGCGACCGCGATCCTGGTTCCCGAGGCGATCACGTTCAAGAACCGCCAGACCTACGAGTTCACCAACCTCAAGGCCACCGTGCTCTCGGAGACGCTCTCGCAGAGCTTGTGGCTCGGCGGCGGCGTCGCGCACCAGCTCGCGCCGGACTGGTATTTCGGCGCCAGCGCCTTCGTGATCCAGGAGACCGAGGCGCGCGTCTCGATCCAGCGCATCGAGCAGATGATGGCGGTCTCGGAAGCGTCGGCCAGCAGCGACACCAGCGTGCTCAACGTGGCCGGTGTGCTCGGCCTCGCCTGGCAGCCGACCCGCTCGTTCAACGTCGGCCTGCGGGTCGCCACGCCGACGGTCGAGCTCAAGGGGTCGGCCGACATCTGGGCGTCGCAGGTGATCTCGAGCGCGATGACCCCGATGGGGAACATGTCCGCGGAGCAGGTGTACAACGGCGTGCATGCCTCGAAGCCGTCGCCCACCGACCTCGGGCTCGGGTTCGCGCTGCGGCCGCGTGCGGGCGTCGAGGTGATGCTCGATCTCGGGCTCCAGCTGCCGGCCACGATCACCACCCTCGATGACCCGGTGCTCGGGACCAAGAGCGTCAAGGCGGTCCTCGCGCCGCGCGTCGGGATCGGCGGCGAGCTCGAGATCGCGAAGCACAAGCTGATCCGCCTCGGGGCCCTGTACAACCGCTCGTCGAACCACCAGCCGACGACGTCGGATAGCCCGTCGCGCGACAACTACCTCGGCGTCACGGCAGGGTTCTCGTTCCAGCGCGACCGGACCGTGACGTCGATCGGGGTGTTCGGGCTGCAGACCAAGAGCGAGCTGATCGTCCAGGGATCCGATCCGCCGCGGCTGTCCGATGCGCGGGTCCGGCTGTACGGCGCATCGATCGCCCTGTCCTACCGGCTGTGATCGGGCGCGCCGGACGCCCCCTCGGTCCGACTACCGCTCTCAATTGGCGGCGCCGACGACGGAGCCTCCGATCGTCAGCCCATCATCGTCCTCGCTCGGATCGGTGAGCGGGGCCGGCGCGCAGCTCGCGTTGATGAACTGCTCGAGCACCGACTTGCGAGCCGGCAAGAACTTGGTCGTCAGCGCCGGGGACAGCGCGCTGGTCTCGTCGATCTGGACGAACCCGAGGCTGCTCGGCCACTTGACGCCGCCACCGAGCGGCGCGTCGTTCGAGACCTGGTGGCAACCCGCGCACGTCTGCGTCGTCGCGCGGTCGAGGATGTTGGTCGGGGTCAGCGTCGAGTGCAGCGCGGTGAGCTTGGTCTTGAGCGCGCCGCGGATCGTGGTGTTCGCGAACGCGCTGTATTCGACGTTCCTCGCCTGCGAGATGCTCTCGAATTCGTTGAACACGTCGGCGATCGGCATGCCGATCTTGCTGACGTTGCTCGACGTGAGGCTGGCGACCGAGTTGACGAACGCGGTCCGGAACGCCGCGCTCCGCGCGTGGGTCCCCGCGAACAGCTCCTCCGCCGGATTCGTCTTCACCGTCACGTGATCGAATCGAAGGCGGCACGTCGAGGGGGTCGCCGGATCGGTGCAGACCTTGTGGAGCTTGAACTCGCGGAGGTGCCACTCGGTGAAGTCGATGAAGAAGTTCGTGCGGATCTGGCCCGCCGTGAATGGAGCGGTCGCCCCGTTCGCGAGGCCATAGTGCCGCGCGTTGACGACCGCGGGGAACCCGGTGACGGCGCCTCCCGTGAAGTAGAACTTCTCGAGCTTGGCGGCGCGGCTCGTGTCACTCGCGTCGGCGGTGAGGCCCTGCCAGAACCGCGCGACCGGCAAGCAGCCGGCCTTGCCGGCCGCGGGCGACGGGTTGGGGAGCGCCGCCTCGAAGATGATGAACGCGCGGCCAGAGACATTGGGGTTCGACGAGTCCATGCCGTAGACGATGCGGTACTCGCCGCAGTTCGCGCCGTTCGACGGGGCGAGATCGAACCGGTTGAACAGGCCGACCGGCCGCCACGCCACCTTGCTGGTCGCGACGAACGGATCCACGGTCGACAGCTTGAGCTCGGAGGTGCGCGGGCAGACCAGGCCGTAGTGGTTCGGATCGATATTCGGATCGTTACAATCGCCCGCGGCCGAGGTCGAGCCGAACGTCTTCATCCAGGTCTGGAACAGGCTCGTGTTGGTCTGCACCGCGCTGACGCCCGCGGTCGAACGCAGCTGGTTCATCACGCGCGCGAAGCTGAACTTCGCCAGGATCGCCGGCGTGGTCACCACCATCGAGCGACCGATGTTGGTCCCGCTCACCGTGCACGCCGCCGCGGACGTCTGATCGCCGCCGCCCCCCTCGGACGACGCGAGCTCGGTCGTCTCGGCGAGGCCGTCCGCCTGATCGATGTCGTCATCGGCGCCGTCGTCGGCGCTCACGCAGCTCGTGACGAGCGGCGCGAACAGCAGCGAGGACAGGGCGAGGAGCGAGCGAACCGCAGATCTGTGTTTCATCATGAGTGCCATGAGCCGTGGCGTTGTCAGGTTGGCTCACACATCTCGCCTCGAGCTTCTCGTGCGTGACCAGGCCGACACGAGCCACAGTTTTCTGACGTCACGATCCCGTGGGCTCGAGGCGCACCGGGGCGAGCGTGCCGCGTGCGAGACGCCGCGGCCCGAGCGGACGCGCGCCCTCGAACGCATGGACGTAGCGCGCGATCGCCGCCTCCGCGAGCGTGATGCGGCGCTTGACCGTCGCGAGCGAGCACGCGCACCACGCGGCGATGTCGTCGAGCGCCGCCCCGACCACGTGGCGCAGGATCCACGGCGTCCGCAGCTCGAGCGCGAGGCTCAGCACGCGATCGATGCGCGCCAGCTCGGCATGATCCGCCGGGCTTGGCTCGGGAGAGACCTGCTGGTCGAGCAGGAGATCGGGATCGGCGTGCGACAGGTAGGGCGCGAGCCGGCGGGCTCGGAACTTCCGGTGCGCGCGGCTGATCGCGATCCGGCAGATCCAGCTCCGCAGCGCGGCGGGCTCGGCGAGCTGCGCGATCTGCTCGAACGCGATCAAGAACGTCTCTTGCAGCACGTCATCAACGTCGGATCGATCGCGCAGCAGACGGCGAACCGTCGCGACGACCAGGCCCGCGTACCGCCGGTAGATCGCATCGAACGCGTCTGGGTCGCCCGCTTGACTCCGGCGGGCGAGCTCGACATCACAGGCAGCCCAGGCAGACGGGGTTGGCATATGGAGTAGTGCCCGCAAACCGCACTTCCTTCACCGGAATCTCCGCCGCGACCACACCGCCATTTCACCTGCAATTCACATGGGTTGCACAGCGAGGTCAGCGCCCGGCCCAGCGCGGCGCCCGCCGGTCCGGCCGCTCGAGCGTCTGGAGCAAGAACGCGTAGGCCCGGGCGATCTCCTTGAGAGCATCGAACCGCCCCGAGGCGCCGCCATGGCCCGCGCTCATGTTGGTGTCGAGCATCACCGGATTGGCGTCGCGCTTGGTCGCCCGGAGCTTCGCGATCCACTTCGCCGGCTCGAAGTACTGCACCTGGCTGTCCCACAGCCCGGTGCGCACGTAGATCGAGGGATACGCCTGCGGCGTGATGTTGTCGTACGGCGAGTACGACAGCATGTAGTCGTACGCCGCCTTGTCCGCGGTCGGATTGCCCCACTCCTCGTACTCGTTCGTGGTCAGCGGGATCGATTCGTCGAGCATCGTGGTCACGACATCGACGAACGGCACGAACGACACGATGCCGCGATACAGCTCGGGGCGCATGTTCGCGACCGCGCCGACGAGGAGCCCGCCGGCGCTGCCGCCCATCGCGAACACCTGATCGGGGGCGCCATACTTGCGCGCGACGAGGGACTCGGTCACCGCGACGAAGTCGGTGAACGTGTTGAGCTTGTTCATCAGCTTGCCCTGCTCGTACCAGGCGCGCCCCAGCTCCTGGCCGCCGCGGATATGCGCGATCGCATAGACCCACCCGCGATCGAGCAGGCTGGTCCGGCTCGCCCCGAAACTCGGCTCCATCGAGATCCCGTACGACCCGTAGCCATACACGAGCAGCGGCGCCGTTCCATCGAGCCGCGTCCCCTTGCGATAGACCAGCGAGATCGGCACGGCCGTGCCATCGGATGCGGTCGCGTGCAGATACTCGCTGATGTACAGCGACGGGTCGTAGGTCGGGACCGGCTGCTGCTTGAGCAGCGTGCGCTCCCTGGTCGCGAGATCGAGCTCGTAGACCGAGCTCGGCTGGGTCAGCGAATCGTAGACGTAGCGCACGCGCGTCGCCGTCGGGTCCGGGGTGTCGTAGACGGTCATCACATACGCCGGGTCCTGGGCATCGATGTAGAACGCCGCCCCGCGGGCCGGCAGGACCTGGACCTTGCGCAGCCCGCCGGCGCGCACCGAGGCGGCGATGAAGTCGTCATAGAGCGCGACGCTCTCGACCAGCGTGTCCGCGCGATGCGGGATGAGGTCCTTCCACGCGGTGAGATCGGCTTCCTTGCCCTGCGGGACCTCGACCACCCGGAAGTTCTTCGCGTGATCGTTGGTGCGGACCACGAACCGCTCGCCGAGGTGATCGACGCTGTACAGGTGATCCTTCGACCGCGCGAGGAACACGCGCGGCGCGCTCGCGGGCCGGTCCGCGTCGATCAGCCGGACCTCGCTGTTGGTGGTCGAACGCATGCCGATCGTGAGATAGCGATGGGACTTCGTCGCGCTGACGCCGACGTAGTACGAGCCGTCCGCCTCGTGGTGGACTAGCTCGTGCGTGCCGCCGAGCGCGTGCCGGAACACCCGATCCGCACGGAGCGTGACCTCGTCCTTGCCGCCATAGAGCAACGTCTTGTTGTCGTTGGCCCACACCAGCGAGCCGCTGATGTTCGCCGCGGTATCCGGCAGGGTGGTGCCGGTCTCGAGGTCCTTGATCCGCAGAACGAACTGGTTGCGTCCGACGGTGTCCTCGGCCCACGCGATCCATCGGCCGTTCGGGCTGACGTCGTAGGTCCCGATCTTGTAGAAGCCGTGGCCGATCGCCAGCTGGTTGCCATCGAGCAAGATCTGCTCGGCCGCGGCCATCGTGGCCTTGCGCCGCGCGTAGATCGGGTACTGCTTCCCGGCCTCGTGGCGCACGTAGTACCAGTAGCCGCGCTCGAACGTCGGCACCGACGCGTCGTCCTCCTTGATGCGTGCACGCAGCTCGCCGAACAGCGTATCCTCGAGGGGCTTCACCGGCGCGAGCACCGCGTCCGCGTAGGTGTTCTCGGCCGTGATGTACGCGAGGACCTCGGGATCCTGGCGGGCGTCATCACGGAGCCAGTAGTACGGATCGTGGCGGGTCCCGTGCGGCGAGACAACATCATGAGGACGGCGCTGCGCGACCGGAGGGATGGGATCGCCGCCGCCGCCGCCACCACCAGACGACGGATCGACCGAGGCCAGGTCGTTCGCGATCGAGCCCTTGCAGTGGCAGCCACAGAACATGCAGACGCACGCGAGCGTGTGGAACCGAGTCATGGACCTCGATAGCACGAGCGCCGGGTCGTGCTGTCATCGGAGCGTGGTATGAGCCGGCCATGAACTCCGTCTCGATCGGCACTCCGAACAGCCCCCACGCGACCCGGGTCCTGTTGCTCGGCTCCGGCGAGCTCGGCAAGGAGGTCGCGATCGAGCTCCAGCGGTTCGGCGTCGAAGTGATCGCGTGCGATCGGTACGCGGACGCGCCGGCGATGCAGGTCGCACACCGCAGCCACGTGTTCGACATGCTCGACCGCGCCGCGCTTCGCAAGGTCGTCGAGCTCGAGATCCCCGATCTGATCGTCCCCGAGATCGAGGCGATCGCCACGCTCGAGCTGGTCGCGCTCGAGTCAGAAGGCTGGACCGTGATCCCCACCGCGGAGGCCGCGCGCCTGACGATGGACCGCGAGGCGATCCGCCGGGTCGCCGCCGAGCAGCTCGGGCTGCCGACGGCGCGCTACCAGTTCGCGGACACGCTCGACGAGCTGCGCGCCGCCGCGCGCTCGCTGGGCTGGCCGGTCGTGATCAAGCCGATCATGAGCTCCTCGGGCAAGGGCCAGTCGGTCGCGAAGACCGAGGACGAGCTCGAGCGCAGCTGGGGCCACGCGCAGACCGCCGGCCGAACCGGCGCGGGGCGCGTGATCGTCGAGGAGCTGATCGAGTTCGACAGCGAGATCACGATGCTGACGGTGCGCGCCGCCAACGGGACCGTGTTCTGCGATCCGGTCGGTCACCGTCAGGTCGGAGGCGACTACGTCGAGAGCTGGCAGCCCCACCCGATGACCGCGTCGCAGCTCGAGCAGGCACGGGCGATCGCGCGCGAGATCACCGACCGGCTCGGCGGCCATGGGCTGTTCGGTGTCGAGCTGTTCCTGATGAAGGACGGCCGGGTGGTGTTCAGCGAGGTCAGCCCGCGCCCGCATGACACCGGCCTGGTGACCCTGGCGACGCAGACGTGGAGCGAGTTCGCGCTGCACGCGCGTGCGATCCTCGGACTTCCGATCGCGGGGGTCCGCCGTCACACCGCCGGCGCGAGCGTCGCGCTGCGCGCCGAGGGCGTGCTGGCGTCGCCGAGGCTCGACGGTCTCGCCGAGGCGTTCGCGCTGCCGGACGTCGACGTGCGTTATTTCGGCAAGCCCAACGCGGGTCCGCGCCGGCGCCTTGGCGTCGTGATCGCGGCCGGGGCCACGTGGGACAGCGCCCTCGAGCGCGCGAAGTCGGCGGCGGACCTGCTGCGCCTCCGCGAGGCCGAACCATCCTCGTGATCTCGAGCCCCTCGGATCGCCCGAGCCGCGCGCGGCACGAGGCGCTCGCGCCTACGACTT
>WBZN01000647.1_pt1 | contig 24826 bp, 24 predicted proteins | sample 5204281 | NCBI WGS metagenome assembly WBZN01 (sample SAMN12344347, study PRJNA552823) | activated sludge metagenome | biome: Activated sludge suspended growth; feature: Nitrification reactor; material: Wastewater; isolation source: activated sludge from nitrification reactor of wastewater... | reverse complement strand
CGTTCACCGAGGAGTTTCTGGCCGGGCAGTCCTTGAGCTTCGTGTCGTCGTACGAAGGTCGCCTGCCCTAGCGGTCCTTGGCGACCGCCATCGGCTTGGGGCCCGGCGCTGAAGCGGCGGCCAGGCCTGACTTTTCGTGTCCGCTCATCGAGCAGCGACCTTCGAGGAGTGCGCCGTCTTCCATCACGAGCGAGGGCGTATCGATCTCCGCAAAGACGCGTCCCTGAGCCGTGATCTCAACCCTCCGCGTTGCCTGAATGCGACCCCGGACCGTCCCGGAGATGAAGACGCGGCTGGTGCGGATCTCGCCCTCGACCTCTCCACCCACTCCGACGACCAGGTCGCCCTCCGAGATCGCGGTGCCGGTGATCTTGCCGTCGATACGGAAGGTGTCGTCGAAGTGCAACTCGCCCTTGATGTGGCTACCGGCATCGAGGAAGCCGTTGAGCTCGCCGCTGCCTGTGCGGAGTTTCATGTCTTTCCTCCCGATCGTTGCGCGAAGAGGTCGAACAAGCGCATCAACTCCTCCTCGGAGTGGTAGTGAATGCGAATCACGCCGCCCTTGCCGCGGCGGTTGATTTCCACTTTCGTCTGCAGACGCTGGGTGAGCTTCTCTGCCGCTGCGGCGGCATGAATCTCCACGGGCTTCTTGCCCTTGCGGCGCGCCTTCTCTGCTGGCGCTGCGGTCAGGGCTTCGAGCTCGCGGGCGGAGAGCCCCTGCGAAACCGCTCGCGTGGCCAGTGCAAGCTGAGCGGCTTCGTCGCCGAGCGCGAGTAGAGGACGGGCCTGGCCCGCCGCCAGGCGGCCCTCGCGGAGCATGTCGAGGATTGCGGGGGGGAGCCTCAGCAGGCGGAGAGCGTTGCTCACCGCTGGCCGGCTCTTTCCGACCCGTTCGGCGACCAGTTCCTGAGAGAGACCGAAGTCGTTCTGGAGCGCCTGATAGGCCTCTGCTTCTTCGATCGGATTCAGGTCGCTCCGCTGCAGGTTTTCGACCAGCGCCAGTTCGAGGAGACGGCGATCATCGACAGCATCCAGGATCGCTACCGGGACTGTTCCGAGACCCGCGATGCGCGAAGCCCGCCACCGCCGTTCTCCGGCGATAATCGTGTAACCACCTTTGGAATCAGGAGTTACAACGATCGGCTGAATGAGGCCCTGACTCTTGATCGAGTCGGCAAGGGACTGGAGATCCTCGGGGTCGAAGCGCCGCCGGGGTTGCCGTCGATTCGCATGCAGCTGGTCGATTGGAACGGTCCGCGCTGGTTCCGCGGCACCGATGAGAGCGTCCAGGCCGCGGCCCAGGCCGCGTTTCTTGTCGGTCATCGTGGATTACGCTCCAGCAGCTCACGGGCGAGTGCCAGATAGGCCTCCGCGCCCTTGCTCTTGATGTCGTACTGAAAGATCGGAAGTCCGTGGCTCGGGGCCTCCGCGAGCCGGATGCTCCGCGGTACGACCGTCTGGAATACCTTGGCGCCGAAGTGACGCCGCACCTCGTCAGCCACTTCCTTGGAGAGCTTGGTGCGATCGTCGTACATGGTGAGCAGGACGCCGCCGATCGTCAGCTGCGGATTCGGGCCCGACTGGACCCTGCGCACCGTCGACACCAGCTCGCTGATGCCTTCCAGAGCGAAGTATTCACACTGCAGCGGTACCAGCACCTGATCGGCGGCCGAAAGCGCCATGATCGTCAGATGCCCCAGCGACGGAGGGCAGTCGATGAGGATGAAGTCGTGCGATGCGGAGGCGAGCACCAGGACCTTGAGGCGGTGCTCCCAGTCGGCGAGCCCGACCGACTCGACTTCTACGCCAACAAGATCCCTGCCGGTGGGCAAGAGGTCGAGGAAAGGGAAGCCGCTGGGCCGGATCGCCGCAGCGAGGGGAGCCTGACCGGTGAGGACGTGGTACAGGTGCGGAGGCGTCGGCTGCGCCCCCAGACCTCGGGTGGCGTTCCCTTGCGGATCCGAATCGACCAGGAGAACGCTCCGCTCGCTGGCTCCCAAAGCTGCGGCGAGGTTGATGGACGTTGTGGTCTTCCCCACTCCGCCCTTCTGGTTCGCGATGGCGATCGTAAGTGGCGTCATCCTCGGATCCTGAAGGCGGCGATTCTACGTTGCCCGAGCAACGGAAGCTCCGTCGTCGGTTCGAGATTTGCTGGCCACTTCTGCGCTCCGCTGCACCACAACAGGATGAGCCCCTCAGCCGAGAGTCGTGACAGGAGCGGTTCCAACAGGGATGGCGAGAGCCGCACGGCGCGCATGGTCACCACATCGATTTGGGCGGGAAGGCCCGCAGGGGGCAGCGCTTCGACTCTAGCATTCAGACAGGACACCTGCAAAGCCATCCGCCGCGCCGCGGCCGCCAGGAACGCTGCCTTGCGCTCGCGCACTTCGATGAGAGTTGCGTGGAGAGAGCCGGACGCGGCGAGGATCAGCCCAGGGAATCCAGCCCCCGAGCCGACGTCGACGAGCGTGCGAGCAGTTGCTGGAATCAGACCATGGCCAGCGAGACTCTCGGCGTAATGCTGCTCGAGGGCTTCTCCTGACAACCCTGGGCCCACGAGGGCCACGGTCCGGTTCCAGCGGCGGAGCTCTTCATGGTGTGCGTGTAGTTTCTGTGTAACGGCTGGGGCGGGCGCCGGTTGGCCCAATTTCCGGCAGGCCTGCGCCAGGCCTTGCTGGAAAGCATCGGCGCCGATCTCTCGTAGGTCGCTACCCACGTTTCACGTGAAACATTCTCAGCGCGGACGGATCCTGATCCGCTTCAAGACACCGGTCCCGAGGCTCTCGGTCGCCACATCGGGATCCTCAGCCAGCGCCATGTGGACGATCCGTCGATCGGCGGGATTCATCTCGCCCAACGTCTCGGGCTGGCCCGACTGGCGAACCCGGTCCGCTGCGGCCACCGCCGCGACGCGCAGCTCCTCGAGCAAGCGTTCGCGCGCTCCTCCGCTGTCCACCCTCATGGCCACCCCCGCACCGAACAAGCCGCGGGTCGCTCGCGGAAGAAGGTGCGCCACGGCCTCGATCCATTCCGCCTGCTGCGCGCCGACCGCCTCGGATGACTTGGCGCGCAGGTCGATCCAGAGGTTCTCCTCCCCCATCCACACATCCGCCTCGACGCCGATGCTCGCCAGACGAGACAAGTGGTCCAGGGCCATCTGCACCGCCTCGCTCTCTGGACCGCTCGCCGCCACGAGCTCTGCGGGTCGGCGTGGCGGCTCGGGACGACGTTCCGGTCCGTCCGCACGGATCGGGCGTGAAGGCTCTCGGCCGGCGCTGCGTTCGCGAGAGACACTGGCCCGCGGTGCCACGGGAGCGCTTGCCGGCGGCGGCGCACTCTTGGGTTCGCGCCTGGGAGCCGCGGCGTCCACCTCGACCACTACCCGCTCCCGCCCGCGCACCAGGCCTTGGCGTTGCTCGCGCTGACGATAGGCGACCTCTTCCACCTCGAGGTGGAAGTGCCGAGCCGCCGCGAGCAGTGCCTGCTGAAGCGACTTGCCGGAAAAGAAAACCATCTCCGCCATCGAAGTAACTCCTCTTTCGAGCCCCGGTCTTACGCCGCCGCCGCCGACTTGCGTGCCTTCAGGTACTCGTACCCACCCTGCTGAGCGATCGTCAGTACGTTGTTCACCAGCCAATACAGAACGAGCCCGGTCGGAAACTGAAGGAAGAGCACGGTGAAGAACACTGGCATGAACATGAAGATCTTGCGCTGTACCGGATCACCCGTCGAAGGCGTCATCCGCTGCTGTATCAACTGCGCGGCGCCCATCACGATCGGCAGCACATAGTACGGATCGTAGTGCGAGAGGTCATGAATCCACCCAATCCACGGCGCGCCTCTGAGCTCGATCGCCGTCGAGAGGAGGTTGTAGAAGGCGAACAGCAGGGGGAGTTGCAGGAGCATCGGCAGGCATCCACCGGCCGGGTTGACACCCTCGCTCTTGAAGAGAGCGTTGATCTCCTCGTTCATCTTCCGCTGCGCTTCGAGATCGGGTCGCCCCTTCTTGTCCTTCAGGCGCGGCCGCCAGCGATCGCGAATCGCCTGCATGCGCGGGTTGAGCTCCTGCATCTTCTTCATCGAGACGTAGCTCTTGTGGGTGAGCGGCATCAGCAAGAGCTTGATCAGAAGGGTCATCAGGATGATGGCCCAACCGTAGTTCTGAACTACGTGACCATAGATCCAGTTGAGCCCAGCCAGAAGGGGCCCGACCAGGATGCGGAACGTCCCCCAGCGCACCGTCTTCTCGAGCCCGTACGGCATCGCCGCCAGGGTCGCATAGTGCTTGCCGCCCCAGTACGCCTTGAACGACGCCTGCTCTGTTCCCGGCATCACCGTAATGGCGAGATCGCGCTGCAAACTCTTCTGCGCGTCGGTGATCTTGTCCTTGTCCGGCAGCGGCGTGAATTGGAACGGCGCCGTCGGCGTCGCTTGGTCGTCCAGCACCGGCCGCACGAAGGCGCGCGACAGCGGACGCTCCGGAATCCATGCCGCCACGAAGTACGTGTCTTCGAGCGCCACCCATTCCAACCCGGTTCCCGGAAGCTCGAGATCCGCCTTTGCAGACTGGGCGTCGACAACCGAAACCTCGCCAGAGGCCTTGTACGCAGCCGATCGCTGTGCGAATCGGCTCTTGCGCTCTTCCGGATCCGGGTTGCGGATGCCAGGGCCGAGTACGACGCCCCAGTCACTCCTGCCCGCCAGCTTCAGCCTGAAATCGAACAGGCCGTCGGCGCGGGTGTGGATCGCTTTCTCTGCCTGCCCTTCGGGCCCTGCGTAACGGAAAGTAACGGTTCGATCGGTCCCGGAGCCGGTCTCTTCGACAGCGAAAAGCACCGAATTGAGGGGCAGCGCCTGCTGATCCGGGCCGACCAGCCCCATGGGATACGGCCAGCCCTCGCGCGCCCGCACCAGCTCGACGGGGCGGCCGTCGAACTCGTGATGCTTCTTCAGCTGGTAGGAGGTGATCTGTGCGCCGCGGTTCGTCACCTCCATCCGGTAGTCGTCTGTCTCCAGAACGATCCTCTGCTCGGCGGCGGCAGTCACGGGAACGACCGCCGTCGCAGGCCCACCCGTCGTAGGCGACGTCCCGCTCGCCGGAGGCTGGGCGGTCGGCACAGGCGGCTGCGGGGCCGCGGTGGGCTGCGACGGCGCCGCCGCAGGCGCCGACTCCGCCTCCGTCGGTGCCTTCGGAGCGGGAAACAGAAACTGCCAGGCGAGAAGCACGCCCAGCGAAAGAACGGCGGCCAGCAGGAGACGACGATTTTCCACGTCCGACCTCTCTGTTTACGGGTAGTCGAGCCCGCCCTTGAACAGCGGATTACAGCGCAAGATCCGTCCGAGAGCCTTCCACGAGCCGATCCAAACGCCGTACTTTCCCACTGCGAGCGCCGCGTACTCCGAGCACGTTGGCTGGAATCGGCACACCGGGGGAAGCAAGGGCGAAACCCATCGTTTGTATGCCTTGAGGAGACTCAGCGCGAGGCGAACGCCCGCGCCGCTTGCGACAGGAGCTTCGAAAGCTCCGAGGCGAGCTCTCGATACGCCGCCGCTCCCGCCGCCTTCTGCAGATGCACCACCAAGTCCATCGCCGGAAGGCCGTCCCGCTCTGGCAGGCGCCGGAAGGCCTCCCGGATCCGTCGTTTCAGGCGGTGTCGCAGAACCGACGGGCCCACCTTCCGGCTGGCTGTAATCCCGAGCCTCGGAGCTCCCTGCGTATTCGGATGGCAGTAGAGAAGTATCAGCTTGCCGGACCGCCGGCGCCCCGCGCGATAGCACCGTAGGTAGTCCGCCGGCTGCCGGATCGTCTCGCTGCGGCACAGACTCTCCCGGCCCGCCAAGCGCGGCACCAGGGCTTAGACGCTGAGCCGCTTGCGGCCCTTGGCGCGGCGACGCGAGAGCACGGCACGACCGTGACGCGTGCGCATCCGGACCAGGAAGCCGTGGGTCCGCTTCCGGCGACGATTGTTCGGCTGAAAAGTGCGCTTCATGATGACTACCTCATTCCTTGATCGGCCGCCGCTCTTCGGCGCCGCATCAATCAAACCAACAGTCTACTGGTGGACCCGGCGAAGTCAAACGACCGGACGTCCATGCTCGAGCCAAGAAATCAATGGCGGAGAGGGTGGGATTCGAACCCACGGACCGGTTGCCCGGTCAACGGTTTTCGAGACCGCCCCGTTCGGCCACTCTGGCACCTCTCCATATCAAGACACGCTCTGGCGGAGAGGGTGGGATTCGAACCCACGGTAGAGTTTCCCCTACACACGCTTTCCAAGCGTGCTCCTTAAGCCACTCGGACACCTCTCCACGACGCTTCAAGGAACCCGGCTTCAACCCCGCAACTGGCGGAAGAAGCTGCGCAGCAACTCACTACTCTCCCACTCCAGGATACCGCTCGACACCGCCAAGCGGTGGTTGAGCCTCTGATCCCGCACCAAGTCGCCCATCGATCCGCAGAAACCGGCCTTCGGGTCGTGCGCGCCAAAAACCAGGCGTTCCACCCGGCTATTCACCAGAGCCCCAGCACACATCGCGCAAGGCTCCAGCGTCACGTACATCGTGGCGCCTACCAGACGCCAACTGTTCGTCCGGAGAGCCGCTTCGCGGATCGCAATCAACTCCGCGTGAGCCAGGGGGTCCTGCGCTTGCTCGCGCCGGTTCCAACCTTCTCCGGCCACGGCACCATCGACAACAACGACCGCGCCCACCGGTACTTCGCCCTCGGCGGCCGCCCGCTCCGCCAATCGCACGGCGCGCTGCATCCACCGCAAGTCCTCAGCGACGTCCACTCTGCATCCGATTCACCGAGACGCTTGGCGAGCTCGACCTGGACGCTCACAACCGACGTCGCCCAGACGCGGGCCGCTCATGATAGCCGAAAAGCGCGCCGCTTTACATCCCCCCGTCCCCGACGTACCATGCCCATGGAGCCGCGTGCGCGGCGCACGAAGGGTTCGGGTCCTGTGCACCGTCGGACGCCCAACCTCGTCAGGCCCGGAAGGGAGCAGCGATACGGCCACCCTGGCGGGTGCCGCAGATTCGCCGGAACCCTTCGTACGCCGCACGCGCGACCCGTTTCCGTACCTCTCGTACCCGGCCGCCGGCTCAGGAATCATCGCGATGGCATACCAGGTCCTCGCCCGCAAGTGGCGCCCCCAGGACTTCGCCAGTCTCGTCGGCCAAGAGCCGATCGTGACCGCGCTGCGCAACGCCCTCTCGGAGGGCCGGATCGCGCAGGCCTACGTCTTTTCGGGAATCCGTGGTGTCGGTAAGACCACCGCTGCGCGCCTGCTCGCCAAAGCCCTCAACTGCGAGCAGGGCCCGACCGCGACCCCCTGCAACGTCTGCGCGATCTGCCGCGAGATCACCGCCGGCGCGGACATCGACGTCGTCGAGATCGACGCCGCCACGCACTCCAAGGTCGAGCAGATCCGCGAGCTCACCGAAAGCCTGCGTTACGGGCCGGCGCGCGACCGCTACAAGGTAGTCGTCCTCGACGAGGTCCATCGCCTCTCCCGGGCCGCTTTCGACGCCCTGCTCAAGATCGTCGAAGAGCCGCCGCCGCACATCGTCTTCATCTTCGCTACCACCGAGATCGACGCTGTCCCGGCCACCATCCTCTCGCGCTGCCAGGAGTTTCACTTCCGGCGGGTCGCGCCGGCGGCGCTGGCCGAGCACCTGCGCGAGATCTGCTCCAGCGAAGACATCGCGGCCTCCGACACGACGCTCCGACTGATCGCGCGCGGCGCTGAAGGAAGCGTGCGCGACGCCGTCGCACTTCTCGATCAGATGGCGACGTTCGGCTCCGGCAAGATCCTCGACCAAGACGCGGCCCGGCTTCTCGGCGGTCTGGACACCGCGGTCTTCCTGTCGCTCTTGCGCGGGATCCTCGAGGGAGACTCCGCCGCTATCGTGACCACGACCGCCCTGGTCGACGAACAGGGCTGGGACCCGCGCCAGGTGTTCTCGCGCTTCGCCGCGTATTGCCGCGACGCGCTCCATCTGGCTCTAGGCACCGCGCCGAGCGCGCTCGACCTTCCCGGCGACGAAGCAGCCGCGCTCTCCGAGCTCGTGCGCAAGACGACCTACGAAAACCTGCTGCGAATGCTCAATCTCCTGCTTGGATGCGAGAGCATCGTCCGCCGTTCGGATTCCGGCGTCCTCGCCCTGGAGATCGCCTGGCTGCGGGCCGCCGAGCTTCCCAAGCTCCTTGCCCTGGAAGCGGCGATCTCAGGAGCGCCGGCGCCGGCGGCGCCGCCACGGGCAGCGACCTCGACTCCCGCCGCGCCAGCCCGACCAGCGCCCGTTCCACTCGCTCGGGCTACCGCTGCCTCGCCCGCGGCAGCGACCCCGGCCGCTCTGCCTCGGCCGGCCAACGCGCCGACGCGCCCGGCGCCTGTCCTCGCGAGCGCCCGCGCCACCGGCGATGACGTGTCCGCCTTCGTCGAAGCGGTAAGCAAGCGCAAGCAGGCCCTCGCTGCACATCTCGAGGAAGCTCAGCGCCTGGACTTCAGCGAAGGCGAGCTGCGGATCTACCTCCAACCCGGCGACGACTGGCTCACGGCTGCGATGCAGCGTGCGAGCAATCGCGAGGTCCTCGCCGAGGCCGCGCGTGAGGTTTGGGGTGAAAGCGCGCGCTGGTGCCTCGCTCAAGGCGAAGGCACGGCGCCAGCCGCGAGGCTCGAGCCGCTTCCCGTCCAGGAACAGACCGAGCTCGCCAGTCACCCGCTGGTTCAGACAATGCTTGAGATCTTTGGCGGCAAGGTGGAGCGCGTTTCCACTTCGCCCTCCCCGCAACCGGAGGAGAACGACGCATGAACGTGAAGCAGATGATGCGGCAGGCTCAGCAGATGCAAGAGCGCATGCAGCGCGAGCTTGCCGAGATGGTGGTCGAAGCCAGTGTCGGGGGCGGCATGGTGACGGTGAAGATGAGCGGCCACAAGCAGCTCCTCGCGGTGCACCTCGAACCGGACGTCCTTGATCCCAAGGACCCGGCGATGCTCCAGGACCTCATACTCTCGGCCGTCAACGAAGCCGCCCGCAAGGTCGACGAGGCCCTGCAGAGCAAGCTTGGAGCTCTTGGGGCCGGCATGCCGGGAATGTTCTAAGACCTCTCTTGACGACGCCCAACGACCCACTCGCGCGACTCATCGCGGAGTTCTCCCGCCTCCCAGGAATCGGGCCCAAGACCGCGGCGCGCCTGGCTCACCATGTGCTCAAAGCGCCGCCGCTCGAAGCACGCGCGCTGGCCGAGGCGTTGATCGACGTCAAGGAGAAGCTCTTTCACTGCTCGCGCTGCAACTCCATCACGGCCGAGGACCCCTGCCGCTTCTGCACCGATACCCGCCGCGAGCAGGACCAGATTTGCGTCGTCGAGGAGCCCTTCAACATTCAACCGATCGAGCGCACCGGTGAGTATCGCGGCCTCTACCACGTGCTGCTCGGAGCGCTCTCTCCGCACCGCGGCATCGGTCCGGAACAACTCGCGGTCGCCGGGCTGCTGCAGCGCCTCACCGACGTGCGCGAGGTCATTCTCGCCACCAACCCGAACGTCGAGGGCGAGGCCACCGCGCTCTATCTCGCGCGTGTGCTCAAGCAGCGCGGCCTCACGGTGACTCGGCTCGCCTTCGGCATGCCCGTGGGCGGCGACATCGAATACACCGACGAGGTTACCCTCGGCCGCTCCTTCGCCGGCCGCCGCGAGCTCTAGCCGCATGAGCCGCGCGCGCGCGCTCTCCCGCGGCGACCTACTGCCCAGTCTCCGCACCGCCGTTCCTGGCCCCCGCTCACTCGCCATCAGCGCTCGTTTGCGCGCCGCTGAAGCGCCGGGAATCAACACTCTCTATCGCGATCAGCCGTCCCTCGCTTGGCGCTCCGCGCGAGGCGCCAACGTCCTCGACGTGGACGGCAATCGCTTCATCGACCTCACCGCCGGATTCGGTGCCGCCGCCGTCGGTCACGCCAACCCAGCGGTGCGCGCGGCGATCCGCCGGCAGTCTGCGCTCCTCTTGCACGGTCTCGGCGACGTCCACGCGCATGAGCCGCGCCTCGAGCTCGCCGAGCTCCTCCAGCGTCTGTCGCCGGTCGACGACCCCCTGGTTCACTTCGCCGTCACCGGAAGCGAGGCGGTCGAGGTGGCGCTCAAGACCGCCTTCCTCGCCACCGGCAGATCGAAAGTGCTTGCCTTCGAGGGCGCGTACCACGGCCTCACGTTCGGCGCCCTCGCAGCGACGTCGCGCGCGCTCTTTCGCGAGCCCTTCCATGAACACCTCACTCCCCACATCACGCGCGCGCCCTTCGGGCTGGCGATTCCGGAGATCGAGGCCTTGCTCGCGCGGTCCGCGAACTTCGCGTGCGTCATCGTCGAGCCAATCCTCGGCCGCGAGGGCATCGTTCTGCCGCCGCCCGATTGGTTGCGAGAGCTCGCAGCCCTCTGCGCCAGCAGCGGCGTTCTTCTGATCGCCGACGAGATCTTCACCGGCTGCGGCCGTTCCGGGACGCTGTTTGCGGTCGAGCACGAACAGGTCCGCCCCGACCTCCTCTGCTGCGGCAAGGCGCTCGCCGGCGGCATGCCTCTGGCCGCGGTCATCGGCCGCCGCCCGCTGATGCAGGTTTGGAAGAGCCCCGGCGAGGCGCTACACACCGGCACCTTCGTGGCGCATCCAACGGCGTGTGCAGCGGCTCTCGCCGTTTTAGGCGCGCTGCGCGCGGAACGCCTGCCGCAACGCGCGCAGGCCCTCGGTACGGACATTGAACGCACGCTCCGGCCGCTTGCCGCCCACCCACGCGTACGCGAGATCCGTGGCCGAGGCTTGCTCTGGGCGATCGAGCTCGACGACGCCGATCTGGCCGCGCACGCCGTGGCGCTCGCCATGACCAAAGGCGTCATCCTGCTCGCCGGGGGATCACTCGGCTCGACCCTGCAGATCGCTCCTCCCCTCACGATCTCCAGCCGACAGCTCTCGACCGCGCTCACTTCTGTCGCGATGGCGGTCGTGGATGCGTCCGTGAAAGCGCAGGCGTCCACGCGATGAGCATCCGGCTCTCGACGATCGTACCGACCCACAACACGCGAGAGCTCACGCTCCGCTGCGTCGCCAGCGTCCTCGCCCAGTCCGCGCCGCACCGCGAGCTTCTGGTTGTCGACGACGGCGGCACTGACGGCACCGACCGAGCTCTTGCCGAGCGCTACCCCGACGTCAAGCTTCTGCGCAACGAAACCGCTCACGGCTTCACGCACTCCGCCAACCGCGGGCTCCAGGCCGCTCGAGGCGAGTTGCTGCTCCTGCTCAACAGCGACACAGAAGTCCCGCCCAGTGCCCTCGGCAGCATCGAAGCCGCGTTCATGGCGGAGCCCAAGCTGGGCATCGCCGGCGCGGCGCTCCACTACCCTGACGGGCGCCCACAGTGGTCCGGCGGGGCAGTGCCGACGGCGTCGTGGCTCTTCGCGCTCGCGAGCGGCCTCGGTTCCGGGCTGCATCTCCTGCCCGGCTACTCCCGTCTGCGAGCCCGCCGGCCCGGAACTCTGGTCTCCTGGGTGACTGGCGCGGCCATGGCGATCCGCCGCGAAGCTTGGATCGCCGTCGGACCCTTCGATGAACGATTCGCCTTCTACGCTCAGGATCTGGATCTCTGCCTACTCGCGACGGCGGCCGGATGGACGGTACGGATCCTGGACGGCGTCCACGTCTTGCACCATCACGGCGCCAGTGTCAGTAGCTCACCCGGCGCCGTGGCGCGCGCGAATCCGGTCCTCCTTTGGAGCGATCTGCTGCGTTGGGCGGCGAAGCACGGCGGTGAGCGCCTGCGCGCCCGCGCCGCGAGCGCGCTCCGTTGCGGCGCGCGGGTGCGACTCCTCTCTCTAGCGCTCCGGCGTCCGTTGGCGCGCTCGGCACGCAAACTCGCGCTGGCGGCGGAGAGCGCGACGTACCGCTCGGCGCTGGCGGAGATCTCCCAGCCGCGCGACGGACTCGCCGGATAGAGTAGCCGCGTGACCGGTCGTCGCACCCTTCTGCCCGTGCTCGCTCTGCTCGTCGCGAGCCTCGTCTGCGAGCTCGTCCACGCGTCGACCGTGCTCCGCGCCAGTCGCATGGTCCGGATCGTCGCGCTCACCACGGCCGCGCTGCCTCGCGACGCAGCCGCGCAGCCGGTGCTCCGACACAACCTCGCACTGGCGGTCGAAGCCGCGCGCCTGGATCCCGATTCCCTCGCGGCCGCCCAGGCTCTCGGATCGGTCTACCTGTTGCTCAATCGCCCGGCGGACGCCACCGACGCCTATCGCCGGGCGCTCGCGCTGCAGCCGGCGGCCGAGATCTACATGGATCTCGGCCATGCCGCGCTGGCCGGCGGCGACACGGCGCAAGCCCGCCTGAACTACGCGCAGGCCCTCAAGCTCGACTCCCGTCTCGCGGTTCAGATTCCGGTCGCGGCGCGCTGACCTTCCGCGATGCCGCCTCCAGCATTCAAGATCGCGCTGATCGGCAGCCACGGCGTCGGCAAGACCACCCTCTGCTTCGGTCTCGCGGCCCGCCTCAAGGCGCGGGACATCGCGCTCGACCTCGTGCACGAAGTCGCTCGCCGCTGTCCGCTGCCGATCAATGAGGAGACCGGCGTCGCCTCCGAATCATGGATCCTCCATACCCAGATCGCCGAAGAACTGGTCGCCCAGACGCGCTGTCCGGTGGTGCTCTGCGATCGCAGCGCTCTCGACAACTACACCTATCTCCTGCTCGCTGCCGGGACGCAACCGGGGCTCGAAACACTCGTCGACTTCTGGATGAGCACCTACAACCTGTTGGTGCACGTGCCGATCCTGGAAGAGCCGCGCGCCGACGGCTTTCGCGCCACCGATCCCGCCTACCAGCGCGCCGTCGAAGTGCGGCTCGAACAGGAGCTCGCGGCGCGCGGCTGCACCGCTCACAAGCTCTGCGCGGACCAACGTTCCGGCTGGCTCGACGAGGTGGAGGCTCTGGTCATGGAGCGCCTGGCGCCGCCGCAGCTGAGCTTGATCTAAAACCCTGACCGGCTAGCGCACCGGCACGGGCGCGACCAGGGTGCCCAGCGGCTTCTCTCCGGGATATACGACGCGCTCCAAGAATAAGCCCGACGGCGGCGCGGTGAAGCGCGCCGGGTCGGAGCCTGCAAGAGTCGCGTCGCCGGCGGCGAGGAGCAGGGCGAACTGCGCGCCCGAGAGCTCACCGGTTCCGACCCGGACCAGCGTCCCGACCACGCGCCTCACCATTCGCCAAAGAAAATGGGATGCCACCAGGCGCACCAGAATCAGGGCGCCGTCCTCGACGATCTCGGCCCGCTCGACGACCACCAGTGTGCTCGACTGCTCCTCCGGCTTCTCGCAGAAGGCCGCGAAGTCCTTCTTCCCCACCAGCGTCTTCGCCGCTGCGTTCATCCGCGCGACGTCGAGCGGTTGATTCACCCACCATACGAAGCGCTTGGCGAACGCGGTCCGACGCCGCGACACCTGATACACGTAGCTGCGCGCGGTCGCGCTGTGGCGGGCGTGAAAACGGTCGCCCGCCGACACGGCGTCCAGCAAATGAATGTCGGCCGGCAGGCGCTCGTTCGCCGCCTCGAGGATCGCCGCGCGATCTACCGGCTGCGACGACTTCACATGCGCGACCTGCGCGAGAGCGTGCACACCGGCATCGGTGCGGCCGGAGCCTGCGAGCTCGATGCGCTCGCCGAACACCGGTTCGATCGCGCGCCGCAGCTCTCCGGCCACGGTATTTGCGTTCTTTTGCTCCTGCCAGCCGCGGTAACGCGAGCCGTCGTACTCGAGGGTCAGCCGATAGGTGGGCACCGCAGGATCATACGGGGTCCGGAGCCCTGCCGGCCGGGCGTCGAGTACAATCGGCACCGCCGTGGACATCGCCGAACGACTCACTCGGCTGGAGGTGTTCTCCCACCTCTCCCTGCCGCAGATCGAGCAGCTCGCTGCCTGCGTTTCCCTGTCCGTGTTCGCGGATGGCGAACGCATTCTCAAGGAAGGCGACGTCACGGTCGAGGCGTACGTGATCGACGAGGGTCGCGTGCGCATCCTGCGCGAGACCGCCTACGGCCAATACCCTCTCGCGACGATCGCCGCTGGCGATATCTTCGGCGAAACCAGCTTCGTCGATCGTCACCCCCGCTCGGGGAACGCCGTGGCCGTCGGACGCACCAGCGTGCTGGTGCTCAATGCGGACACCCTGGCGGCGCTGATGGAAAAGGAACAGAAGGTCGCGCTCGCCATCTATTGGGCCTTCTGGAAGAGCCTGTCGAAGAAGCTTCGCGCCACCAACGAGCGCCTGACCCAATTCTTCTCGCAGGGTGGTCGCTCGCCAGCGAGCAAGAGCGATGGCCCCAAAAGGCCGACCGGCGAGTTTCGCATCGACATGGCGGCAAAGCGCACCCTCTTCATGGAACAGAAACTCGCCGCCATGGAGATCAACTTCCTCGCTTCGCTGTCGCAGGAAAAGAACTTTGCCCCGGGTGAGTTGATCTTCCGCGACGGCGACCCCGGCGATGCGATGTACGTCGTCCTCCAGGGCCGCGTCATGATCAGCAAGTACATTCCCGGAGCCGGAGAGGAAGCCCTGGCCTTCCTCGATCGCGGCGACTACTTCGGCGAGATGGCGCTCATCGACCAGCAGCCACGTTCCGCCGATGCCAAGGCGCACGACGAGGGCGCCGTAGTGCTGCGCATGCCGCGCGACGTGGTCGAAGGACTGCTCGACATTCGCAAGGTCTCGTCTCTGCGGCTGCTCAAGATTCTCTCGACCCTGGTCGCCAAGCGCCTGCGGGAAATCGACGACAAGCTCGTCGGCTGGCACATCCTCGCGGCCGGCGGCGGCGCCGGCTCCTAGCTCCGCTCGACCCGCACGCGGCGGAGGATCTTCGTCACGAGCGAGGAGTGAGGGACTCGAGGCAGATCCGCCGGGGCAACCCACCGTGCCTCGACCCCCTCGCAGACCTCGTCCTCCGAGACGAGTTGCGCGCGTACGACCTGCACCTCCAGCGATCTGAACGTGATGGCGTGCTTGACCCGGCCGTGGGTGCTCACGATCGCCCAGGAGCCGCCGTAGCGTTGCGCCAAGAGTGTGGACGAAGCCTCGGCGCCCTCCGCCACCCACGGAAACTCCCATATTCCACCGAGCGGCTGGCCCGGGTCCTGGTGGCGCACCAGTAGCCATCTCCCGTCCCTCTCCACGGCTGCCGCCACCCGCCGGTGCAGCTCCTGCCGCCCCTTGGTTCGCGGCCGCGGGTACTGCTCCGCGGTACCGGCACGCCCAGCCGCGCACTCGAGTCGCAATGGACATGAGTCACACCGCGGTGCGCGCGGCGTGCAAACCGTCGCGCCGAGCTCCATCAACGCCTGGTTGCTGTCGCCCGCGCGGTCGGGCACCAGCCACTGCGCCGCCGCCGCACGTAGTTGCGCCCGCGTCATCGCCCGACTCGGATCCGCATCGATCGCGAGAAGGCGGGTCATTACTCGCGCGACGTTGCCGTCCAGCACCGGTTCGAACACGCCGAACGCGATGCTCGCCACCGCGGCCGCCGTGTATTCGCCGACCCCGGGGAGATCGCGCAAACCCGCGACGGTCTCTGGAAACGCACCCTCGGCAGCGATCTTCTGCGCCGCGGCGTGCAGGCGCCGAGCCCGGCTGTAGTAGCCCAGCCCCGACCAATGGGCTAGTACCTGATCTACCGAAGCCTCGGCCAGCGCCTGCACCGAAGGAAAGCTGGCGACGAACCGCTGAAACGGCTGCAAGACGCTCGCGACTCGCGTTTGTTGAAGCATGAATTCAGAAACCAGGATGAAGTACGGATCCCGCGATTCGCGCCATGGCATCGCGCGCTTCGAGGAGTCGTACCAGGCAAGCAGGGACGCCGCGCTCATCGCGGGTGACAGCCTATCCGCGATACGCCATTGTGGCGCTGGCGCGCCGAAACGGCCGTTTCATGCTGTCGTTTGGATCTCGCTCTGGGACAAAAGGATAGGGGCCCCGAAGGGCCCCGGGAACGTATGCGGGAGGTTCCGTGTTGGATTGGCTTTTGAGGCTCTACCCCTGTTGAAAGGGGACTTGAGGCTAGAAGGTAGAGGGGTGGAGATCCGAAGATCTCGATTTGGGTTGGTTGGATAGGGTTAGGTGTGTAGAGCCTCCCGGCATACCCTTTTCTTCTGCTGCTGGTCGGTAGCAACATCCGTACCAGGCCGTCTATTCCCCCGCCGGAGCCGGCGGACGCCTGGGTGTAGGATTTGAGTCGTGAAGCGTCTGCTCATCGTCTTTGCGGTACTGATCGCCATTGCCGTCGGGTCCGCTCTCCTCGGCGTACTGCTCGCTTCCAGCGGAAAAAGCGCGGCGCTTGGTGGCAAGGAGGTGCTGCGATTCACCATTGCCGGAGATCTGCGCGAACAGGCTCCGAGCTCGGGCCTCCGATTCCCCGGCTTCTCGACGCCCACCAGCTACGCTTCGATCTACACCGCCCTACTTGCGGCGCGCACCGACCCGACCGTCAAAGGCCTTCGCCTCGACATCCAGGATGCGAGCTTTGGTCTCGCCAAGGCTCAGGAGCTCCGTGAGCTTCTCGCGGCGCTCAAGAAGAGCGGCAAATTCGTTCGCTGCTATATGGATTCCGCGGGCGAGGGCACCAACGGCACCCTGGAGTATTACCTGGCTTCGGCGTGTAGCCACATTTCGCTCGCGCCGCCGGGTGAGGTCAATCTCATCGGACTCTATGTCGACAGTGCCTTCCTACGCGGCGCTCTCGAGAAGCTGAAGATCGACGCCACGTACGCGCACGCCGGCAAGTACAAGAGCGCCCCCGAGGCGTTTACCGAATACGGGTTCTCTCCCGCCGCTCGTGAGGCGATGGACGCGCTCCTCGACAGCGAGTTCTCGCAGATCGTCCGGGGAATCGCCGCCGATCGCGGGATTCCGGAGGACGCCGTGCGCTCGCTCATCGATCGCGCACCCTTCGACGCCAAGACGGCGCTCGAGGCCAAGCTCGTCGACGCCCTCGCGTATCCCGATGAGTTTCAGTCAGCCATCGAGGAGGCCGCCGGCGGCGACGTGCGCTACGTCGATCTCGAGGAGTACCGGCGCAGCACCTCGACCTCCGGCCACCGCGTGGCCGTGGTCTTCGCGGCCGGCACCATCGTGCGCGGCTCGGGAGGCGAGCAGCCCTGGTCCCAGGAGTCCTTCGTCGGCGCCGATGATCTGTCTCGCACCCTGGCCGAGGTGGCCGATGACGACGACGTGTCCGCCGTCGTTCTCCGCATCGACAGCCCTGGCGGCTCGGCACTCGCCTCCGATCTCATTCAGCGCCAGGTCGCCCGCCTGCGCGAGCGCAAGCCGGTCGTGGTCTCGATGTCCGACCTCGCGGCGTCCGGTGGCTACTACATCGCGGCCCGCGCGCAGAAGATCGTGGCCATGCCGGCAACCCTCACCGGATCGATCGGCGTCTTCGCCGGCAAGTTCTCCAGCCGGCGGTTCCAGCAGGATTGGCTGGGAATCAGCCACGACACGCTCAAGCGTGGCGCCAACGCCGACTACTACTCGGCCCTCGATCCCTTCAGCGCCGACCAGAGCGGCCGCTTCACCAGCGGCGTGGAGCGCACCTACGATCGCTTCCTCGGGGTCGTTTCGGCGGGACGCAAGATGACCCGCGACGCGGTCGACGCCGTGGCTCAGGGAAGAGTGTGGACTGGTGAGGATGCCCTGCGCGCCGGCCTGGTAGACGAGCTCGGCGGCCTCGAGCGTGCCGTTGCACTCGCTGGTGAGCTCGCTGGACTGCCGAAGGGCACGTCGCCGGAGCTCGAATTCCTGCCTGCGGCGCCGACCCTGCTCGAGACGCTCCTCGGACATCGGCCAACCGCGGCGAGCCTCTCCCTCGACCAGATTCTGCACGCTCTCGCGCCCCGCGCGGCACAAGCTCTCGAGTTGCCGCCGGAAATCTCGCGTTTGAGCCGTCCATTCTAGGCATCGCCATGGCAATCCTCTGTTTGCGGCCGTCGCGGCGGCCTCGCCCCCGCCCGCTCGTCGGATGTCCCGAGCCCGTTGCTGGCTTTCCACAGGCTGTGGAAAAGTTGTGGATCCCATGACGCAAGGCTTGTGGAATCGAGTGCAGAAACAACTGCAACAGGAGCTCGATCCGGAGGAGTTCGCGACCTGGTTCAAGCCCCTGCGGGCGCGATCCGAGGACCAGGACAACCTCGTGCTGCTGGCGCCGAACGAGCACTTCGTTCACGCGCTCGAAGAGAGCTACCGGCCGGCCCTCGGGCGCGCGCTCGCCAACGCGGGAGCTCCCGAGGTCACGGTCCGCTTCGCGCTCGACGAGCGCCCATCGGCAACGTCCGCCACGCCCGCGCCGTTCTTCAATTCCAAGCTGGTCTTCGAAAACTTCGTCGTCGGAAGCTCCAATCAGTTCGCCCACGCCGCAGCCCGCGCCGTGGCCGAAAGCCCATCCCACAGTTACAACCCGCTGTTTCTGTACGGCGGCGTCGGACTCGGTAAGACGCACCTGCTGCACGCGATCGGCCACCACATCGAATGGAAACACCCGCACCTCAAGGTGCTCTATCTCGACGCCGAGAAATTCACCAACGAGCTCATCAACTCCATCCGCTTCGAGCGCATGCCCGCCTTCCGCGAGCGCTATCGCACCATCGACGTCCTGATGATCGACGACGTGCAGTTCCTGGCCAACAAGGAGCGGACGCAGGAGGAGTTCTTCCACACCTTCAACACGCTCTACACGAGCCAGAAGCAGATCATCCTCAGCAGCGATTCCTCGCCGCGCAACATCCCCACTCTCGAAGAGCGTCTGCGCAGCCGCTTCGAATGGGGTCTGATCGCCGACATTCAGCCGCCGGACCTCGAAACCAAGGTCGCAATCCTCCGCCGCAAGGCCGACGGCGAGGGCCTGGCCCTGCCCGACGACGTCGCGCTCTTTATTGCCCGTCAGGTACGCTCGAACATCCGCGAGCTCGAAGGCCTGCTCAATCGCGTGCTCGCCTTCGCGTCGCTCACCGGCAAACCGCTGTCGCTCGACCTCGCGCGCGAGACGCTCAAGGACATCCTGCCGCCCGAGGGCCGCCAGGTGAATGCGGCCGAGATCATCAAGTTCGTGGCGCGCCACTACGGCCTCAAGGTCAGCGAGATCAAAAGCCGGAACAACTCCAAGCAGGTGGCGTTCCCCAGGCAGGTCGCCATGTACCTCTGCAAGCAACTCACCGATCTCTCCTTCCCAGAGATCGGACGCCTGTTCAACGACAAGCACCACTCGACGGTGATGTATTCGGTCGAGAAGATCGAGCAGCTCCGCGTCACCGACGCTGATCTCGATCGCACGCTCCAGGGCCTTCACCAGCACTTCAACTAGGTTCGCCCAAGCCCGCTGCCTCGGCTCGACGGCCTGCGGATAACTCTGCGGATCCGCCGGCGGAAAGCCTGTGGAACGTGTTCAGCGGGGCCGGCAATCCGCTGTTTCCGCAGCTCGTCCACAGGCTCTCAACACTCCTTTTCCGGATTCTGCGGAACCGCTCCGTCCCCGCCGCGTATGCCATCCGCGACGCTTTCAACCTTTCCGCAACGCCTACGGTGACGACTACTGCTGCCTACGGGCACTCCTACCTCGTGACGTATACTCGACGCTCATTCGACGGAGGCGCAGCATGGAACTTCGCTTGAACCGCGCCGAGTTTCTAGCCGAGTTGCTCCCGATGCAGGGCATCGTGGAGCGCCGGACGACGATCCCGGTGTTGTCTCACCTTTTGCTTCGCGCGAGCGGCGACACTCTGCATATCGCAGCGACCGACCTCGACGTATCCCTGACGTCCTCGGTTCCGGCGGAGGTGCGCCGTGAGGGCGGTATCGCGGTCCAGGCCAAGAAGTTCATCGAGATCATCCGTTCGCTGGTGAGCGAAGACGTGAAGCTCGTGCTCGACGACGCGCACGCGCTGACGGTGACGGCGGGCAACTCGCGCTTCAAGATCCACGGCCTCGCGCCGCAGGATTTTCCGTCGTTGCCCGATGTTGGTCAGCACAAGCCCGTCGAGATCCCGTTCCAGACCCTGCGGCGCATGATCGCGCGCGTGATCTTCGCGGTCTCTACCGAGGAGTCGCGCTTCCAGCTCAACGGCGCGCTGATGAAGCTCAAGGCCAAAGCCCTCGAGCTCGTGGCGACCGACGGTCACCGCTTGGCCTTGGTCGAGGACGCGGTCGAGGGCGTCAAGGAAGCGGACGGGATTCTCGTGCCGCGCAAGGCGCTCCAGGAACTGCAGCGTTTCGAAGGCGAAGGGGACGTGGCGTATCGCCGCGGCGAGCACCACTTGTCATTTCGTATCGGCCGCCGCGAGCTGATCTGCCGCATCCTCGAAGGCACGTTCCCGGACTACGAGCGCGTGATCGCGAAGGACAACGATCGCAAGGTGGTGTTCGATCGCCTCGGCCTACAAGCCGCGGTGCAGCGCGTCGCGATCCTCACCGGCGATCGCGCGCGGGCGGTGCGTCTACAGCTTGCACCCGGTAAGCTCACCATCTCGGCGGCGAACCCGGACCTCGGCGAAGCGAGCGAAGAAATCGCTTGCGACTACGCCGGCGGCGAGCTCAAGCTGGGGATCAATCCAGACTACATGGGCCAGTTCCTTTCCGCGGTCGACACCGAAAAGGTGCGCCTCGAGCTCAAGGACGAGAACACGCAGTGCGTGGGCTTCCCGGTCGACGGTGACGACACGCGCTACCTGTGCGTCATCATGCCGATGCGCGTCTGAGCGCGTCGGCTGAATGCTCGCTCGCCTCGTTACCGAAAACTTCCGCAACCTCGAGTCGCTCGCGTGGGAAGCAGGTGCCGGCCGGCACCTGCTACTCGGCGACAACGGCTCGGGCAAGACGTCGGTTCTCGAGGCGATCTACCTTCTGGCGACGACGCGCAGCTTTCGCGCCGCCAACCTCCTCGACTGCTGCCGCGCCGGTACGACCCGCTTCCTCCTGCGCGGCGACGTTTCAGGCGCCGTGCGCACCACGCTCGCCATCGAGTGGAGCAGCCGAACCCGCCGGCGCACGCTCAACGGCAAGACCGTACCCCTCACCGAGCACGTCTCCGCATTACCCGTGCTCGCCTGGACGGCAGCGGAGGCGACTCTGCTCACCGGCGCACCCACCGCACGCCGCCGCTTTCTCGATCGCGGCCTGATCACCGCGCGTCCCGGCGCGCTCGACGCGTTGCAGCGCTATCGCGAGGCGCTGCTTCAAAAGCGCCAGCTATTGCAGACCGGTGGCGAGGAAATCGGCGCCTGGAACGACATCCTGGCCGAGCTCGGCGCCGCGGTGATCGCGCTGCGCTCGAGCTACCTCGCGCGGCTGCGCTGCGCGTTAGAGGACGTTCTAACCGCAGCAGAGTCCCGTTTCGCCGGCACCGAGCTGGTCTACAAGCCGTCGCCGGCCGAAGGAGTCGAAGGTGCGCAAGCCCTGCGAGCGCGTCTCGAGCGCTCGGTAGGGACGGAACGCGCGCGGCGTCTGCCGCTGCTCGGCCCGCATCGCGACGAGGTAACGGTCCTCTGGCGCGGACAGGAATTTCGCCGCATCGCCTCCGCCGGCGAGCGCAAGCTTCTGGGACTGAGCCTGCTCGCCGCGCAGGCGCGGCTCGTCGCCGAAGACGACCGGCCGCCGCTCGTACTCCTCGACGACGCCGATGCCGAGCTCGACCGCAAGGCGTTGGCGAGAGCCTGGCGAGGGTTCCTTTCACTGCCGCAAATGTTCGCCAGCTCGAACCGTCCGGAGGTCTTCGAGGGCCTCGACATCACACACCGCTGGCACCTCGACGAGGGCCGTCTCGCAGCCCTCTGAGTCGCGGCGTAAGAGCGCCGCAACGACGCTTGTAAACTACTGAAAAAGCGCCACTTATTAGGTTGTTGCCAAACCGCCGAAATGATACAATTTGGCGATTTCGCAACACGCCCACACCGGGCTGGATTTCCTGGAGAAAGACTTTGGCGAAGCCGATCGTAGACCCTACGTATACCGCGGAAAACATCAAGGTCCTGAAGGGCCTCGAGGCCGTTCGCAAACGGCCCGGCATGTACATCGGCGACACCGAGGACGCCTCGGGTCTGCACCACATGGTGTTCGAGGTCGTCGACAACTCGATCGACGAAGCGCTCGCCGGTTACTGCTCGCGGGTCGACGTCTTGATCCATGCCGACAACTCGGTGACCGTCGAAGACGACGGTCGCGGAATTCCGGTAGACATGCACAAGGGCGAGGGGCGCTCGGCGGCCGAAGTCATCATGACCGAGCTCCACTCGGGCGGTAAGTTCGACAAGAACTCGTACAAGGTGTCCGGCGGTCTGCACGGCGTCGGCGTATCGGTGGTGAACGCGCTTTCGGAGACGCTCGAGCTCGAGATCAAGCGTGACGGCCAGGTTTGGTTCCAGGTGTACCACCGCGGCGTCCCCGAGGGCGCGATCAAGGCGATCGGCAAGTCCAAGAAGACCGGCACGAAGATCCACTTCCTGCCCGACCCGGAGATCTTCAAGGTCCTCGAGTATCACTACGAGACTCTTGCGCAGCGCCTGCGCGAACAGTCGTTCCTCAATCGCGGCGTGCACATTCGTCTGCACGACGAGCGCACGGACAAGAGCGCCGACTTCGAGTACACCGGCGGCATTTCCTCGTTCGTCGAGCACTTGAACCGCAACAAGCAGCCGCTCCACCCGAAGCCGATCTACCTCGAGGACGAGCGCGACGACGGCACCGGTCCGGAGCGCATCGAGGTCGCGCTGCAGTGGAACGAGGGTTACCAGGAAAACATCCACTGCTTCACCAACAACATCTCGAACCGCGACGGCGGCACGCATCTCGAGGGCTTCAAGGCGGCGATGACGCGCACCATCAACGCCTACGCCCAGACTTCCGGCCTCTCGAAGCAGCTCAAGGAGAACCTCGCCGGAGAGGACGTCCGCGAAGGTCTGACCGCGGTCCTTTCGGTCAAGATCAAGGACCCGAAGTTTTCCTCGCAGACCAAGGACAAGCTGGTCTCCTCCGAGATCAAGGGCTGGGTGCAGCAGGTCCTGAACGACCGCCTGGGCAACTTCCTCGAGGAGAATCCGCGCGTCGCGCGGCGCATCGTCGAAAAGTGCGTCGAAGCCGCCCGCGCCCGCGAGGCCGCGCGCAAGGCGCGCGAGCTCACCCGACGCAAGGGCGCGCTCGACTCGGGCAACCTGCCCGGCAAGCTCGCCGACTGTTCGGAGAAGAACCCGGAATTCTCGGAGCTCTTCCTGGTCGAGGGCGATTCCGCAGGCGGCTCGGCGAAGCAGGGTCGCGACCGCAAGTTCCAAGCGGTGCTGCCGCTCAAGGGCAAGATCCTGAACGTCGAGAAGGCGCGCTTCGACAAGATGCTGACCAGCGAGGAGATCAAGATCATGATCACCGCGCTCGGCACCGGCATCGGACGCGACGACTTCGACGTCGCGAAGCTGCGGTATCACAAGCTCATCATCATGTGTGACGCCGACGTCGACGGCGCCCACATCCGCACGCTGATCCTCACCTTCTTCTATCGCCAGATGCACGAGTTGATTCGGCGCGGACATCTGTACATCGCGCAGCCGCCGCTGTACAAGGTGAACGAGGGCAAGCGCGAGACCTACTTGAAGGACGACCGGGAGTATCACCAGTTCCTGGTGAATCGCATCCAGGACCAGTGGGAAATCACCATGGGTGGCGACACGGCGAAGCCTTTCAAGGGGCCCCGCCTCGCCCAGTTCCTGGAGAAGGTCGAAGGGTTCCGCGAGAACCTCACCAAGCTGATGACCCGCGGCTATCCCGACGACGCCCTGCGCATCGCGCTCAAGCTGGGCTTGACCGACAAGAAGTCCCTGTCCGACCGCGAGCGCCTGGCGCAGCTCGCCGAGATCATCGAGGCCTCGGGGTTCCACAAGGTCGAAGTCGGCGACGACGAGGAACACGGCACGAGCTTCGTGCGCTTCTTCTCCAAGCGCGACGGTGTCGAGCGCGAGGTACGGCTCGACTGGAACCTGCTCACCAGCGCCGAGTACCGCGCCCTCGCCAACAACGCCCAGGGTCTCGAGGCCTCGCAGGCCACGAGCTTCACCCTGCGCCGCGGCGAGGAAGTCTCGAACCACGATTCTCTGGACGAGACGGTCGAGCGCATGTACGCCGGCGCCAAGAAGGGCCTGTCGATCCAGCGCTACAAGGGCCTGGGAGAAATGAACCCCCAGCAGCTCTGGGAAACCACCATGGATCCCACGAAGCGCCGCCTGCTCAAGGTGGCGATCGACGACGAAGTCGGCGCCGACCTGATCTTCACCGTGCTCATGGGCGACGAAGTCGAACCGCGGCGGGAGTTCATCGAGAAGAACGCGCTGGATGTGAGGAACTTGGATATTTGATGCCGGAGGTTTCCCGGTTCTTCGGAATGGTCATCACGATGTACTTCGAGGATCACGAGCCGCCTCACTTTCACGCGCGCTACGGGTCGCATCGTGCTCAGATCGAAATCGCGAGCGGCACAGTGGAGGGCGTCTTCCCGCCGCGCGCGATCGCGCTGGTGCAGGAGTGGCGAGAGCGGCACGTGCCCGAATTGCTCGAGAACTGGCGTCTCGCTCAGGACGGGGAATCCCTGCGTCGGATCGAAGGCTTGGAGTAGCGATGATCGTCTGGGTCACCCGCGCCAGGTACCTCGGCGGTTACCGCCTATGGGTGGAGTTCAACGACGGCCTTTCTGGCGAGGTCGATCTCGGGGATCGACTGCGCGGGTCGGTCTTCGAGCCGCTCCGCAACCCCGAGTACTTCGCGCAGGTAAC
>WBZN01000646.1_pt1 | contig 24839 bp, 18 predicted proteins | sample 5204281 | NCBI WGS metagenome assembly WBZN01 (sample SAMN12344347, study PRJNA552823) | activated sludge metagenome | biome: Activated sludge suspended growth; feature: Nitrification reactor; material: Wastewater; isolation source: activated sludge from nitrification reactor of wastewater... | reverse complement strand
AGCAGAACCAGGTGCCCGCGAAGAGGAAGACATCGGGATCGACGAGGCCCGGGCGACGCAACGCGACGCCCGCCTCTTGGAACCTCACGCCGTCGTCCGACGTCGCCACGTGGATCTCGTGGTCGCGCGCTGAAGCGCCGGACGTTCCGATGCCCGCCGAAGGAATCCATCTCACCGCGTTGCGCGAGGCGACCGCGGCCGCCGGACTCGATCCGAGCGTCCGCCGCCGCCTGGTTCGCCACGACGACGCCGCGCGGTTCGGAGCGATCCTGGCCGATCTACCGTACTTTCACCGCTATGCCGTCGAGGTCATCCGCTACCTCACCGGGAGACCAGCCCAGCCATCGCCGTGGGGCGCGGAGATTCACGACGGCGGCGCGATCGCGTTGCTCGGCCGGCTGCTCTCGATCGCGCGCCGGGAACGCGACGATACGCTCGCCGCGATCGCGCTCGGCCTGGCATCGCACGGTGCGATCGATCGTGCGCTCCACCCGCTGATCAACGCGCTCGCACGCCGCCATCGCGGCGGCCCCAGCCATGATGCCTCGCATCGCGAGGTCGAGAAGTTCCAGTCGATCTGCTTTCACGAGCACTACGTCGGCCGCGACACCATGGGAACGCGAGACATCACCGGGCTGCTGACGATCCAGCTCATGCATCGACTCGACGACCGCCTGAGCGTGCTCCTGCGCGAGGCGTGGGCCGGCGCGCTCGGTCACGCTCCGAGTGCTCGCGAGCTCACCGGCCTTGTCCGCGGCTACTGCGCCCACGCCCGGCTACTCGGAACGCCGCTCGGCAAGCGCGTCGCCCCACCGGCCGCCAAGGACGCGGCACGCCCGCGGTACCTCCACGGGCCGTGGGGGACCTTCGCATCCGCGCTCGAGGTCGCGGTCACTCACTCGGTCGACGTGCTCGCCGCGGCTGGCCAGTTCCTCGACGCGGACGAGCGCGACGTCGAGGCCGCGAGGTCCGCCCTCGACGCCCTGCTGCCCCCGGGCACGATCGATCCGCAGGGTGAGGCCGTTGATCTCGAGCAGCCGTATGTGATCTCGCTCGCGAGCTGATCGCGCAGCTCGCGCCACACCGGGTTCGCGCTGGCTCGATGCGGCTCTCGCGGCGACCGCGACGTGGGCTCCGCCCCCTAGGACAAGAAGCGCGGCCCCTCGGCAGGGTCGTCCGGGGAGCTCTCGGCGCGCGGAGCCGGCGCCGGGCGGAGCTCGGGGGCGACGACGATCACCGGGGCACCCGCGGGCGCGGGCGCAGGGATCGGGCGCGAGCTGGTTCGCGGCTTCTGCTCCACGGCCGGGAGGCTGACGACCCGCGCGCTCGGCACGTGATGCGGCTCGTTCACGAAGTACGCGGCGTTCTCCAGGAACTGGGTGAGGCGGACGTGGCAGTAGATCCAGTAACCGCTCATGAACACCGCGCCCAGGCGCCCGAACACCGAGAACGAGCTCGCCGCGAGCCCGTAGGTCAGCTGATAAAACAGATCGCCGACGAGCATCATCACGAGCAGCCCGGTGAGGTGGCTCGCGGCGTCGCGGAGGCCCAGCTGCTCATTCGCGACCGCGGACTGCCGCACGGTGCGAATGACGGAGATCAGGCCGATGACGTACGCGAGATCCTTGACGACCGCCGCGAGCTTCAGCGACGACAGGCCCTCCGCGGCGGAGACCACATCGTCGCCCGAGCTCGCGGGATCGAGCGCGACCTGGATGAACACATCGATGACGTGATGCGTCCACCACAGCGCGCCGGCCGCGACCGCGAACCCCGCCGCGGCGAGGACCACGAGACGGGTCGGCAGGCGAGCGAGCCGGAAATCGGGGAGCGCGAGCACGCTCCCGATCATCATCGCGACCGTCGCTCCGAGGTTCGCCCACAGGAAGTACTGGACCCACTTGAACGCATCGAAGGCTTCGGCGGAGGTACCAGCGCCGAGCGCTTTCACCATCATGACGACGCTGAGCACCAGCTGCCCCAGCATGACGAACACGCCGATCCGGATCACCCGGAGGCCCCGCGCGTATCGCGGCGATCGAGTCAGCACCGCTTCCATCCCCAGGACGATACCACCCGATGGCGAGGCAAGTCCCGCGCGTCTCGACGCGAGCCGCGGCCTGGCGCTCGCGATCGTGCCCGCGCGCCCCGGCGTCAGGCGGCGGGTTCGTCGACGTCCACTGGTTCGGCGCCGGCGGCTGGTTCGGCGCCGGCCGCCGGCTGCTCGGATCTCCCGGGGACATCGGCTGCAGGTTGGATCGCGATGGGCTGGGTCCGGCGGCGCTGCACGGCGAGTGACTCGGCGAACAACCGTCGCTGGCCTTTCGGCGCCCGGATCTCGCGCCGCCAGGTCCTTGGCAGTCCTTGCGCGCGCCGCGCGAGCCCCCACAGCAGCGGGGAGACCACGGCGATCGCGAGGAGGATCGCCCCGGTCGTCTGCGTCGATAGCCCGAGCAACTTGAGGCTGGAGGCGACCAGCACGAACACCAGCGCGACGCGAACAACCCCTTGCGGCGCACGGGACGAGACCCGGGCCCCGAAGTAGACACCTGGCAGCGCGCCCAGCAGCAACGAGCTGGTCAGGTCAAACTTGACCTCTCCAAACAGCAGGTGCCCGAGCGCCGCCGCGCCGACCAGCGGGACCGCCTGCACCAGATCCGTGCCGACGACCTCCGACGACTTGATCGTTGGATAGAGCAGCAACAACAGCACGATGATCAGCGAGCCCGAGCCGACCGAGGTGACTCCGACGACGAACCCGCCAAGGACACCGATCAGCAGCGTCGGCAGCGGCCGCACGACGAGCGGCGCCGGCTCGTTCACCGCGGCCCCGGAGTTACGGCTCGCCAACGCGCGCGCGAAGCCACGCATCTGCAGAAACGACTTGAGCACGATCGTCATCGAGGCCAGCAGCAACGCGATGCCCAGCGACAGGGTGACGATGTCTTGCACCGCCTTGCCGCTACCGAGCGCCTTGAGCACCAGGACCCCGGCGAACGCCGACGGGACGGAGCCGACCACGAGCCACTTGACCAGCGGCTTGTTGACGGTGCCCCGGTGGAGGTGGACGGCGCTCCCCACCGGCTTCATCACCAGCGACACCACGAGATCGCTGCTCACGGCGGTCAGCGGCTGAACGCCGAAGACCAGCACGAGGATCGGCGTCATCAAGGCCCCGCCGCCCATGCCGGTGAGGCCCACGGTGAATCCGACGATCAGGCCCGCCAAAGTGATCAAGAGATCGACGTCTGGCATGACAGCTCATCTTAGACCTGAACGATCCACCGTCGCACCGCGAACGGGCCAATCCAATCCCGAAACGCGAGCGACCGACCGACATGCACACACAGCGGCTCGCTGCGTCCACCTGATCGCGTTCACCACCACGACCACGATGGTCTGCGCACGCGCAACGCGGTCGAGCGTGCGATGTCATTCCGAGGAAGGTGCGGGGAGTACCGAACCCAGCTACATTGAATAATTACACGTGCTACTCGATCTCGATTCGATCGCGGCCAGCCTGATCAACGCTGCCCCCGATGCCATGTTTGTGGTCGATGTCCAGGGCGTGATCTTGCTCGCCAATGATCAGGCGGAGCAGCTGTTTCTGTATCGCCGCGACGAGCTCGTCGGGCGCTCGATCGACATGCTCGTCCCCGACACGCTCCGTGCCAGCCACGCGAGTCATCGGAGCGCCTACGATGCGGCACCGCGGCGCCGCGCGATGGGGGCGATCGAAGTCGCGGGGCGGCGCCGCGACGGCACCGAGGTGTGGGTGGACATCAGCCTCAGCCCGATCGAGTTCGCGGGCCGCCGGCTGGTGATCTCGATCGCCCGCGACGTCACCGAGCGCCGTCGGCTGCACGATCAGCTGCGCTACCTGGGGAGCCATGACGCGCTCACCGGGCTGTACAACCGTGGCTATTTCGACGAGGAGCTCGCGAGGCTCCAGCGCGGGCGCGTGTTCCCGATCGCGATGGTCGTGGTCGATCTCGATGGGCTCAAGCAGATCAACGACGCCGCCGGCCACGTCGCGGGCGACGCGATGCTCAAGCAGGCGGCCGGCGTGCTGCGCGCCGCGTTTCGCGCCGAGGATGTGGTCGCGCGGATCGGAGGCGACGAGTTCGCGGTCGTGCTGCCGAACGCCGCCGAAGACGAGCTCAAGACGGCGATCGAACGCACGCGCCGGTGCGCGCTCGCCGGTGGGATCGCGTTCTCGATCGGCGGGGCGATCGCGCGCACCGGCGATGAGGTCGAGCGAGCCGTCCAGCTCGCGGACCGCGCCATGTATGTGGACAAGGCTGCACGTCGTGGCGCACGCGCACCGATCTCCTCGTGAGGCGAGGATCTAGCGCGATCGTCACCCGCCGCGGTCTACGGAAGAGAGCCGTGTTCATCGACGATCGGAGCGTGTCGCGCTCGACTCGCATCGATCGCGGCGTCGTCAACGATCCGTGAATGACTACCGAAGGCAGCCAATCCGTGTGTCGAGTCTCCAGCTCGAGCGACCCGGATCGGCCCATCCGCGCGCGCGCGCGCGCCGCGACCGTTGGCACATCCTCTGCTCCTTGGCTCGTCGTCCGCAAACCATCCTCTCTCACCGCAAGGAACACGAACATGTCCGACAACACCATCGAATCCGTCAACACCACCGAGCTGTCCACCGTCACCGGCGGCGCCAACCGTCCCGAGGGCAACGAGTTCGGCCTCACCGGCGAGGGCCCGATCAAGGCGGCCCCGGGCGCGCAGAAGCCGGGCAAGCTGCTGCCCTCGGATCATTCGGGCACCGCGGGTCGGATCGGCCTCGGCGCGAGCCCGTTCCATCCCGAGGGTCCGGGCAACACCAGCTTCTGAGCAGCACCTCCCCCTCCGTACTCCTGGCGCGGTCGAATCGACATGATTCGGCCGCGTCTGGCGTTTGTAGCCATGGCCGAGATCGGCTGGCGCTCACCGCCGTGGCATGGAGCACCGCCATCGACCGGTGGGGCGGTTACTGCGTCACGCGCAGCACCGAGTGCTCGGTGAGCACGAACACCTCGTCCGTGGACGCGACCGCGATGCCAAGGATTCTGCTGAGCCGCCCCGGCAACGGCCCGAGCACCAGGGCATCTTCTCCACCGACGCCCGCGATGGTGGTGACGACGCCCGCCGGCGTGATCTTGCGAACAACGTCGTCATTCACGCCGCCCACGAACAGATTCCCGGCGGAGTCGATCGCGAGCCCGAGCGGAAAGATGAACCGCGCGGCCGCGCCGGTCCCATCGACGAATCCGGGCACGCCCGCGGTTCCCGCGAACGTGGTGACCACGCCGCCTGGGGTCATTTTTCGGATCGTGTGATTCACGGTGTCGGCGACGAACACGTTGCCGGCGCTGTCGGTCACCACTCCTTGGGGACTGTTGAATCGCGCCGCGGCGCCCGTGCCGTCCGCGCTCCCTACGGAACCTGACAGCCCCGCCAAGGTGGTGACCACACCCGCTGGCGTGACCCGCCGGATCGTTTGGTTGCCGCTGTCGGCCACGATCACGTTGCCCGAGCCATCCACGGCAACGCCCCACGGATAGTTGAACTTGGCCGCCGCGCCGGTGCCGTCCACGCTGCCATTTCCAGCGCCGCCAGCGAGGGTCGTCACCTCGCCTGCCGGCGTGATCTTGCGAATCGCGTGGTTTCCGCCGTCACCAACGTACAGATTGCCCGCGCTGTCCGCCGCCAACGCGGCGGGGGTCCAGAACGATGCGGCCGCGCCGGTGCCATCCGTCCCGCCGACCACGTTGTGCGTCCCGGCCCACGTCGTGACCACGCCGTCCCGGGTGATCCGCCGGATCGTCGGGTCATCGGTGACGAAGAGATTGCCCGCCGGATCGATCGCGAGGCCGCCGACGCCGCCGAACCGCGCGGCCGCGCCGGTGGCGTCCCGGTACCCTCCCGCGGCGGTTCCGGCGACCGTGGTGACCACGCCCGCGGGCGTGACCTTTCGAATCGTGTCGTTGCCGGTATCGGCGACAAAGACGTTCCCGGCGGCGTCTGCCGCGGCGCCCAATGGCAGATCGAACAGCGCGGCGCCGCCAGTGCCATCATCACTCCCCACCATCGCCGGAAGACCAGCCAGCGTGCTGACGACGCTGCCCGGCGTGATCTTGCGAATCGTCCCGTTGTGGTTGACGGCGTACACGTTGCCCGCGCCATCCACCGCGACCCCGTTGGGGTTGTTGAACGACGCCGTCGCGCCCGGACCGTCGGAGTCACCCGTGACGCCGACCATCCCGGCAAAGGTCGTCACGACGCCCGCGGAGGTGATCTTGCGGATCAGCGCGTTGCCCGAATCGGCGACATAGACGTTGCCCATCGTGTCGACGGCGACCGCGTCGGGTTGCGCGAAGGTGGCTGCCACCCCGGTTCCGTTGGCGCTGCCGACCACGTTGGCCGTCCCGGCGAGGGTCGTCACCACGCCGCCGTTCGTGATCTTGCGGATCGTCTGGTCGCCGATACTCGCGACATAGACGTTGCCCGCGGTGTCCACCGCCACGCCCATCGGCGCCTTGAACCGCGCGGCCGCGCCGATGCCATTGACCGTGCCCGTCGCACCGGCGGTCCCGGCGAACGTCGAGACCGACCCCGACAGGCTGATCTGGCGGATCGTCTCGTTGCCCGTGTCCGCGACGAAGACGTTGCCGGCGCTGTCTACCGCGACCCCGCTGGGATTGTTGAAGCGGGCCGTCGATCCATCTGCGCTGCCCGGCATCCCAGGGGTGCCAGCCAGCGTGGTGACCACGCCTGTCGTCGAGATCTTGCGGATGACATGATTGCGGGTGTCGGCGACGAACAGGTTGCCGGCGCTGTCTACCGCGACGCCGTTGGGGCGGCTGAACCGAGCGAGCAAGCCGACGCCATCCGCGTGTCCTCGGCCCCCAGCGCCGCCCGCGAGCAACGTCAACGACGGTGCCACGGTGATCGCCGCGCTCGCGCGCTCGCCGCTCGGCATCGTCGCCAGGACGTGGAACGTTCCGGTCTTGTAGGGAGACGTGTAGCGCCCCGTGCCGTCGATCGTGCCGCCCTGCGCGCCCTCGGCGACATCCCAGTCGACGGTCGTGGGCATCGCCGCGAACTGAACGGTATCGCCCGCCAGCACGGTCGCGCTCGCCGGCGTGATCTCCACCGTACCGGCCTCGCCACCGGCCTCGCCGGGAATGGCCTCGGGGTCGAACCCGATCCGGCACGATGCGACGAAGATCACCGCGATCGCGATCCATCGCGGGCTGATTGCAAGAGCGATGCGCGGAGACATGAGGGGAACCCGAGCAGGTTCGAGCGAGCGAACGCGCGCGGCCGAGGCGACTCCACCATCATAGGCTCGCGTCGCAAACCGTGTACAGATCGCAGCGCGCCGCAAGCGATCACATGCAAGGGGTCCACGTCCAAGGGGGAGATGTCGGACACTTGCGATAGCTCGCACATTGCCGCGGTTGGACGTACGTGAAGCCGTGCGGGCTCCTCGCGACCCTGCGCTGGAGCGCGGCTCAGCCTCGCGCGATCGCGTCGGTGATCGCCGCACGGACGGCGCTGCGGACCGAGGGAGGGACGACATCTCCCGGGATGCGCTTGCACAGGCTGACCGTCCGCTGGAGCGCGTCGCACGCGCCGGCGCACCGCGGGCACGTCGCGAGATGTTGCTCGATCTGCGCGCACGCCGCCTGATCGATCTCGGCGCCCACGTAGGAGGTGAGCTGCTGCGCGAGCTCGGAGCACGGCTCGACCTCACCTCCATCGAGCCACGCCGCGAGCTGGCCGCGCACGGCCATCCTCGCCCGGTGGAGCCGGCTCTTCAGCGCGCCCACGTCGACGGCCACGACCTCAGCGGCCTCCTGGGCGGAGAGGCCCTCGACATCGCGCAGCACGAGCGCCTCTCGTTGCTCGGCAGGCAACGCCGCGATCGCGCGCGCCAGCGCGACGCCGAGCTCGCGCGCATGCACGCGCAGGTCCGTGGCCGGCGCCGGATCGACGAGCTCGGCGGGAGCGGCGTCGTGGAGCGAGGTCGTCGGCCGAACGCCTCGGCGCGCCTTGATGCAGAAGCTGCGCGCGATCTGGTACAGCCACGTCGAGAGCGCCGCGTCACCGCGAAACCCCGGCAGGTGGCGGAACGCGGCGAGCAGCGTCTCCTGGAGCACCTCGCGGGCGGACTCCTCGTCGCCGCACATCCGGAGGCCAAACCGGTAGATCCGAGGCTCGTAGCGCGCGAGCAGGAGCTCGACGGCCTCGCGATCACCCGCGCGCGCAGCGGCGATCAGGTCGGCATCGGGTGGGTCGGCCATGGCCTCCCAACCTTTGCGAGATCCTGCGGCGTGTCAACCCGCGGACCGCGATCGATCACGCCCTCGACATCGCCGAGCTCCGGCGCCAGGCCCGCCCGGGCCGGTGGGTCGCGGTTCCTGAGGTCGAATTCGTTCGGGGAGGCGCGCGATCGCGAACCGTTCTCGACGGGAGTGGCTCTCACCCCGACGTATGGATACGGATCATCAGGTTGTTGGCAGGATCGCGGCGGTCGCGATCGCATGTGCGGTCACGGCCTGCGGGCACCCGGACGAGCATCAGGGGTCGCCGGCCAGGCCGCCGATCGCGGTCGCGGTCGCGACCGCCCATGACGAGCTGCTCGACGAGCTCTACCGGGCAAGCGGCACGGTTCGCGGACGCACCACGATCACGTTGACGAGCAAGATCTCGGGCTACGTGCGCGCGGTGGAGGTCGCCGCGGGCGACCACGTGACGGCGGGCCAGCGGCTGGTCGAGCTCGAAGCCAACGACGTCCGCGCCGGGATCGCTCGGTCGCGCGCTCAGCTCGAGCACGCCACCGAGTCGCGCGCCGAGGCTGCAAGCGCGGCCGAGGCCGCGCGGATCGCCGCCGACCTGACCAAGACGGCGCGCGATCGGGTCGACAAGCTGTTCGAGGGTGGCGCGGTGACGCGTCAGGAATACGACGAGGCCGAAGGACGGTGGCGAGGGGCTCTAGCGCAGCTCGCGATGGCGGAGGCGCGGCTTCGCGCCGCGAGCGCGGAGATCGACGTCGCCCGCGCCGGGATCGCCGAGACCCAGGCCACGCTCGACGATGCCCGGGTGGTCGCGCCGTTCACCGGGCGCGTCGTCGAGCGCCGCATCGATCCGGGCGCGCTCGCCTCGCCGGGAACCGCGCTGCTCGTGCTCGACGACGAGGCGAGCCAGCGGATCGAGGCGGCGGTCGAGGAGTCGCGCGGCGCGGGGCTGGCGCTCGGCGATCGCGTCGCGGTGGAGATCGGGCGCGCGACGCTCGGCGGCGCGATCGGAGAGCTGTCGCCGAGCGTCGACGTCGCGTCGCGCGGCGTGCTCGTCAAGATCGATCTCGACGGCAAGCCAAACCTTCGCCCCGGGACGTTCGCCCGCGTGGGCTTCAAGATCGGGGCCCGCCCCCGGCTGGTCGTGCCGACCTCGGCGATCACGGAGGCCGGGGGGATCGATCGGATCTTCGTCGTCGATCACGGCGTCGCGCGGTTGCGCATGATCGCGGCGGGCGCGCGCCAGGGCAGCTGGACGGAGGTCTTGTCGGGGCTCTCGGCGCAGGAGCAGATCGTCGCCGATCCGCCGCACGAGCTTCGCGACGCCAGCTCCGTCGTGGTGCGTCCATGACCGCGCCGGCCAAGCTCGGCCTCGCCGGGCGTCTCGCGCGGCCCTTCATCCACTCGAAGCTCACGCCGTTGCTCCTGCTCGCGTCGATCCTGCTCGGCGCGTTCGCGGTGGTCAGGCTGCCGCGCGAGGAGGAGCCGCAGATCGTCGTGCCGATGAGCGATGTGATCGTGACGATGCCGGGCGCATCGGCCAAGGAGATCGAGCAGCGGATCACCACCCCGCTCGAACGCATCCTCTGGGAGATTCCCGGCGTCGAGTACATCTACTCGACCTCGAGCCCGAACCTGGCGACGGTGATCGTTCGATTCAAGGTCGGCGAGGACGAGGAGCGCGCCGCGGTACGGCTGCAGCAGAAGCTCGCCGCGCACATGGACGTGATCCCGGCAGGCGCGTCTCCGCCGCTGGTCAAGACGCGCTCGATCGATGACGTGCCGGTGGTCGCGGTCACGTTGTGGAGCCAGCGCTACACCGGGTTCGAGGTGCGCCGGCTCGCGGCCGAGCTGCGCACGCGGATCGAGCAGGTCGGCGGCGTCGGCGAGGTCACGGTGACCGGGGGAGAGCGCCGCGTGGTCCGCGTCCTGCTCGACCCCGAGCGGCTCGCGGCGCGCCACCTCGCGCCCGCCCAGATCGCCGCGGCGGTACAGGCCGCGAACGCGCGCCGACCCGCCGGGTCGTTCTCGATCGCCAACCGCGAGCTCCAGCTCGAGCTCGGCGCCGTGCTCGCCACCCAGCGCGATGTCGGCGACGTCGTCGTCGGCGCGACCGACGATCGCGCGGTGTTCTTGCGCGACGTCGCCACGATCGTCGACGGTCCCGAGGAGCCATCGACCTATGTTCGGTTCGGGGCCGGGGCCGCGGCGACCGGCGCAGCCGCCGCCCTGGGCACCGGGACGGTCCCGGCGGTGACGATCTCGGTCGCCAAGCACAAGGGAGAGAACGCGGTGACCGTGGTCGCCGATGTGATGCGCAAGCTCGACGCCGCGCGCGGCACGTTGATCCCCGCTGACGTCGAGCTCGCGATCACGCGCGACTACGGCGCGACGGCGCGCGACAAGAGCAACGAGCTGCTCCTCCACATGCTGATCGCGGTGGTCAGCGTGTCGATCCTGATCTGGTTCGCGCTCGGCCGGCGGGAGGCGCTGATCGTCTTGCTCGCGATCCCGGCGACCCTGGCCCTGACCCTTGCGGTGTTCTACTTTTACGGGTTCACGCTGAACCGGATCACGCTGTTCGCGCTGATCTTCTCGATCGGCATCCTGGTCGACGACGCGATCGTCGTGGTCGAGAACATCGCTCGCCACGCGCGCGCGCCCGAAAACGCGGGCAAGGATCTCGCCGAGGTCGCGGTGCGCGCGGTCGACGAGGTCGGCAACCCGACGATCCTCGCCACGATGACGACGATCGCGGCGATCCTGCCGATGGCCTTCGTCGGCGGCCTCATGGGGCCCTACATGCGGCCGATCCCGATCGGCGCGACCGCAGCGATGGTGTTCTCGCTGATGATCGCGTTCATCGTGACTCCGTGGGCGAGCGTCCAGCTCCTGCGCGCGCACGGCGGAACCCACGCGGACGGAGAAGGCGCGCTGACCCGCGGGTATCGCCGCGTGATGGGGGCGCTGCTGCGCGTCGTGCGGCTACGCGCCCTGTTCCTCGCGGGGGTCGTCGTGATGCTCGTCGGCGCGATGAGCCTGGTCGCGATCAAGTGGGTGCGGGTCAAGATGCTGCCGTTCGACAACAAGAGCGAGCTCCAGATCATCGTCGACCTGCCCGAGGGCACGACGCTCGAACAGACCGATCGCGCGACCCAGGCGCTCGCCGATGCGATCCGCGCCGAGCCCGAGGTGAGGAACTACCAGACCTACGTCGGCACGTCGGGTCCGTACAACTTCAACGGCCTGGTCCGGCACTACTTCTCGCGGCGTGGCGCGAACGTCGCCGACATCCAGGTCAACCTCGAAGACAAGGCCGAGCGCTCGGCGTCGAGCCACGAGATCGCGACTCGGATCCGCACCTCGATCGCGCCGATCGCGGCGCGGTTCGGCGCGCGCATCAAGGTCGCCGAGGTGCCGCCGGGGCCGCCGGTCCTCGAGACCCTGGTCGCCGAGATCTACGGCCCGAACCACGAGCGCCAGCTCGAGATCGCGCGCGACGTGCGCGATCTGATGGAGCGCACCGACGGCGTCGTCGACGTCGACTGGTACGTCGAGGACGAACAACCGAAGTATCGCTTCGTGGTCGATCAGGAGAAGGCGGCGCTCGACGGGGTCAGCCAGGTCGAGCTCGTGCGCACGCTGGCGCTCGCGACCGAGGGCGAGCCGCAGGGTCTGCTCCACGATCCGCGCGAAGCCGAGGACGTCCCGGTCGTGCTCCGCCTCGATCGCGCGACGCGCTCCGACGTGGATCGCCTGCTCGCGCTCGGGATCGCCGGGCGCCGAGGAGCCCTCATCAGCGTCGGCGAGCTCGTACGAGCCGAGCTCGTCGTCGCCGACCGCTCTATCTATCACAAGAACCTGATGCCGGTCGTGTACGTGACCGCCGACGTCGCCGGCGCGATCGAGAGCCCGGTCTACGCGATCCTCGCGCTGTCGCCGCAGATCGCCGCGGTGACGCTGCGCGAGGGCTACGCGCTCGAACAGCACACGGCGGCGCAGCCGTTTCGCGGGGATCGCTACGAGATGAAGTGGGACGGCGAGTGGCACATCACCTACGAGGTGTTCCGCGACCTCGGCATCGCGTTCGCGGCGGTGCTCGTGCTGATCTACATCCTCAACGTCGCGTGGTTCCAGTCATTCAAGACGCCGCTCGTGATCATGTCCGCGATCCCGTTCTCGTTGATCGGCATCCTGCCGGCGCACGGCGGCCTCCACGCGTTCTTCACCGCGACCTCGATGATCGGGTTCATCGCGGGCGCTGGGATCGTCGTGCGCAACTCGATCATCCTGGTCGACTTCATCGAGCAGCGGCTCGGTGAGGGCGTCGCGCTCGAGCAGGCGGTGATCGATGCCGGGGCCATCCGGTTCCGTCCGATGGTGCTGACCGCCGCCGCGGTGATCGCCGGCGCGCTCGTCATCCTGTTCGACCCGATCTTTCAAGGCCTCGCGATCTCGCTGATGGCGGGCGAGGTGGCGTCGCTGTTGCTTTCGCGGATGACCGTCCCGGTCGTCTATTTCATGATGAGGCGCCGGGAGCTGAGGCGGTGCGCGGGGCTCGGCCAGATCGGCTGAGGCGAACGACGACGCCGCCTCGCTCGCTCATAGCCCGTTCGCATCGATTCGTCATCACCGAATTCGGGGTCCCGCGGCCAGGCCCGCATTCCAGCGTGGCTCCCTCGACCGAACGGTCCCGGTCGCCGCGCGGTGCCCCTGTGCCCCCAGCGATCTCCATCACCTTGCGGGCCCCGCCGCCCGCGCGCTGCCAGGCTCCGCCACCGGACTCCAGCGATCCTCGACGGCGTCATAGCGCGCCACCCTGCCGTCCGCCGTGACCCGCAGCCGCTCGGCGATCGGCGCCACGTCGGGATCTCCGCCACAAGCAGCGTCGTGTCGCTCGCGAACGCCCACTTCCGAAACCTCATCGGTGCGGGACTCGAGGAAGAAATCGAGGCACCGCGCACGCTCGGGACTCGAGGCGACGATCACCCGGCGAGCCAACTCCAGGGTCTGCTCCTCGGAGAGGGCACCCGCAGCGTCCGACGGCACCTCGGGATGAATATTCACCGGCTTCGTGCGTATCTCGGCGATGGTCGTCGATCCCATCTCCGCGGGCGTAGCGCTCGATCCTTGACAGCCCGGACCGCTCGTCGCACCGAGGCACACCACCCAGCATAGGGACACATGCATGCTCATGTTCGTTCTCCTGGTATCTCGCTGACCGTAACGTGCGACCTGATCGATCTCTTTCCGCCGCCTCGAACCCCACCTCGATGACGCGCGCGACGCGCTCGCAGTTCGTGTCCATCGCGCCGACGAACCGACCTGTGACATCTCACCGCGCGATGTAGCAGAATGGCGCCGCGCATGAGACCGATCCGATTCGAGCGGTACGTCGCGGTGGGTGACAGCAGCACCGAAGGGCTGGACGATCCCGACGGGAACGGCGGCTATCGCGGCTGGGCCGACCGGCTCGCCGAACATGTCGCCGTTGCGTCGCCCGGGCTGCAGTATGCGAACCTCGCCGTGCGCGGCAAGAGCGCGGGCGAGATCTGCGCGACCCAGCTCGCGCCTGCGATCGCGATGCGGCCCGATCTCGCGACGGTGGTGGCCGGCATGAACGATCTCCTGCGCGGTCGCTGGGACGCCACGCGGGTCGCCGCTCAGATCGGCGAGATGGTGGCGGGGCTGCGGGCGGTCGGCGCGACCGTCGTGACGTTCACGATCCCGGATGTCTCGCGCCGGATGCGGCTCGGTCGGATGCTGACCGCCAAGACCGCCGCGCTCAACATCGAGATCCACCAGGTGGCCCGGGCCACCGGAGCGCTGCTGCTCGACCTCGCGACCTACGAGCTCGCCGATGATCCACGGATGTGGGCCGTCGATCGGATCCATGGCAACCCCGATGGCCACGCCCGGATCGCCGCGGCGCTCGCGCACCTCCTCGGCCTGCCGGGAGCGCCGGCTGGCTCGCTGACCGAGCCGCTGCCGCACCAGGACCGCAGGCGGCGCGACGTTCTCGTCGAGGATCTCGCGTGGGTCGCGCGGTACGTCGCGCCGTGGGCGTGGCGCCGCTTGCGCGGCCGTACGACCGGCGATCGGATCACCGCGAAGCGTCCCGTGCTCGGGCCCGTCCGACCGCGCTGACCGGAGCCGGTGCGGAGCGAGGTCACCGTGCGCCCGAGCGACGCGCTGCCTCCCTCGTGCGCCCGGCGCTCGACCATCGCGGACGATCGCGTCTCCGGATGTCGCCGATCTCGCGCGGTTCGCCGCAGCGGGACGGTCCGCTCGTCGTGGCACATCGCCTGCAACCCCGGCGCTCGCCAATCACTCACAAAGGGGGATCACATGGGAACGGACAACCTGCTTCTTGGTCGGCGCTATCTCACCGATCTGTGGTCGAAGGGGAACTTCAACGTCATCACCGAGCTCGTCTCGTCGAACCTGGTCATCCACGATCCGCTGTTCAAGGAGATCAAAGGGATCGATGGCCTCAAGACGCAGGTCAAGGACATGCGGACCGCGTTTCCAGATCTGTCGATCACCCTCGAAGACTCGTTCGGCTTCGACAGCCACGTCGTGATCAGCTGGTCGGTGCGCGGGACGCATCGCGGACCGCTCGCGGGAGTCCCGGCGACGGGACGCTCGGGGAGCGTCAAGGGGATCAGCCTGTTCCGGTTCGAGAACGGCAAGATCGTCGAGGTCACGGCGCAGTGGGACGCGTACGGCATGCTCGTGCAGATGGGCGTCGTTCCGAGCCTGTCAGAGCTGGGCAAGTCGACGACCGCGTCGCAGCCCGGCGCCCAGCGCTGACCTCGCCGCTCAGGAGGCTGCGGCCGGGCGTACGGCGAGCAACGATCGGAGCAGTGACTTCTGCACCTTGCCCATCGCGTTGCGCGGCAAGGCGTCCACGACCCGCACCTCACGTGGACGTTTGTGAGGTGACAAGGCGCTCGCGACGTGTGCCTCGAACACGGAGGGCTCGACCGGGTACCGTACGACCACGAACGCGATGATGCGCTCGCCGAGGTCGGCGTCGGGTTCGCCGAGCACGGCCGCCTCGGCGACCGCGGGATGCTCCAACAGCGCGGCCTCGACCTCTCCGGCGCCGACCTTGAAGCCGCCGCACTTGATGATGTCCGTGGAGCGGCGCCCGACGATGCGGAGCTGCCCGCCCGCGGCACGGGTCGCGAGGTCACCGGTGTAGAACCATCCGTGTTCGTCGAGCACCGCGCGGGTCGCTTCCTCGCGGCCGAGATACCCGGCGAACACGTTGGGACCGCGCACGGCGATCTCGCCGATCAACGCCTGGTCGCGGTCGTCGATCGGCTGGCGAGCATCATCGACGAGGCGCAGCTCGAGGCCATCGAGCGGCGGGCCGACGAAGCCCGGCCTGCGCTCCCCGTCGACGCGGCTCGAGCACAGGATCAGCGTCTCGGTCAGGCCGTAGCGCTCGATCACACGATGCCCGGTCATCGCTTCGAGCCGCTGGTGCTCGCGAGCCGGCAGCGGCGCCGAACCGCTGACGAGCAGCCGCGCCTCGCGCAAGCCCGCCGCGATCGCGGGCGATCGCTCCGCGGCCTCGCACAGCCGGTGGTACATCGTCGGCACCGCGAACAGCATCACGGATCCTGTCGTCGCCTCATCGCGAACGGCGCCGGGGAGGTCGTCGGATGAGAACCGGGGCAGCCAGCGCAGCGCCCCGCCCCGTCGCATGCTCCCGAACAGCCCGAGCACGAGCCCGTGAACGTGGAACAGCGGCAGCGCATGGACCACCGTGTCGGCGGAGGTCCAGCCCCACGCGTCGGCGAGCATGTCGAGGTTGCTCGCGATGTTGCGGTCGGTGATCACCGCGCCCTTGGGTGCGCCGGTGGTTCCGGACGTGTAGAGCACGAGCGCTGGCTCGCCGCGGACCGGCCGGGACGCGATCGATCTGGCGCCGTGCTCATCCCCGCGCGGCGCCGCGATCGTCTCGATCGAACCTGCGCGGCCCGCGACCTGCGTGAGATCCGCGGCCACACACAGGCGCGGCGCCGCGTCCGCGAGGACATGCCCGAGCTCGCGGTCGCCGAGCTTGGGATCGATCGGCACCGAGACATAGCCGGCCACGGCCTGCGCGACCAGCGCGACCACCGTCTCGATCGCCGGTTGCGTCCACACGCCGACGCGCGCCCCGGCGGACAACCCGCAGCGCGCGAGGGCGACGACGTGCCGCGCGCACGCCGCCGCGAGCTCGCGCTGGGTCAGGCTGCGGTCGCCGACGCGCAAGGCCACTCGATCGGACGGGGCGTCGAACCACGGGAACAGCGGATCCATCGCGCGAACGTGTAACACGTGGCTCCGTCCTCCGGACGACGCCAGCCAACGAGCGTCTGGACAACCGGGGCAAGATCGCTCGCCGGTCCGCCCATCCTCCGGTCGCGGGGAAGGTCCGTCGCGCTTCGTCGTGGTGGATCGCGCGATCGCGGGGAGCTCGTGCGCCGGCGCGGCCGCGAGTCCGTTATCCAGCTCGAGACGTCAGGTGGATGATGGCGACGGCGAGGCCTGCCACGCCGATCACCAAGCACACGACCATGATCCACAGCCAGCGGCGGGTCGCCGAGTGATGGGCCATGTCGAGCGCGATCGAAGGCATCGTCGCGACGCTCTCGCGACGCCGCTCCATCATCGCCTCCGAGAGCGCGGGATGCCCCGCGGCGATCACGGTCTGCTTGCTCTCGATGATCTCGTGGAGCGCGGACACGCCGCTGTCTTCGCGCTGACGTTGCTTCTGCGAGAACGCCCATCCGGTCCAGGCGACCAGCTGCTCCTTCGTCACCGCGTGAGCGTCGGCTCGCGAGGCGAGCGCGAGGCGCATTTCGGCGGCGCTCTGCCAGCGCCGCGCCGGGTCGCGATCGAGCGCGGTCAGCACGAGCTCATCGAGGTCGGGGGACACCTCCCGGTTGAATCGAGACGGCGGCGGAATCGGCATCGACCGCACGCGTTCGAGCGTCACGTACTCGTCTGGCGCGTCGAACAGCCGTTGCCCCGTGAGGAGCTCGTGCAGGACCACGCCGGCCGCCCACAGATCGCAACGCGCATCGAGCTTGCCGCGCAGGTACTCCGGCGCGACGTAGCTCAGCTTGCCCTTGATGATCCCGGCCTGGCTGTGCACGGTGGACTGCTTGGTCTTGGCGAGCCCGAAGTCGATCAGCTTGACGATGCCCGCGTTCGACACGATCAGGTTCGACGGTGAGACGTCGCGATGCACGATGCCGAGCGGCTGGCCGGTCTCGTCGCGCAGCCGGTGAGCGTGATCGAGCGCGTCGCACAGCTGGGAGGCGATCTCGATGACGATCGGCACGGGGATCAGGCCGACGTGCTCGCTGCAATGCTTCTGCAGCTGCTGCACGGTCGGGCCCGACACGAACTCGAACGTGATGAAGTAGATGCCGCGGATCCTGCCGAACTCGTAGACCCGCGCGATGTTCGGATGCCGCAGGTAACGCGCGAGGCGGGCTTCGTCGATGAAGGACGCGACGAGCTCGGGGACCTCGGCGACGTTCGGGTACATCCGCTTGATCGCGACGGGACTCTTGATGGCGGGCGAGTCCGCGAGATGCACCGTCGCGATCCCGCCGGCGCCAAGCTGCTCGTGGATCACGTACGACCCGAACTTCTCCGCCACGTGGTTCACAACAGCAGCAACGACGATAGGTGTCAACTGACCGCCCGTAGCCAGATCGCTCCCGGGGTTGGCGCCCCATCACTCACTCCTGCACTTCAGAGGTAAGAACGTGGCGTTGTTAGCGATCTCGGAGCCGATCCCGAGCTGTCTTCTCGCATGGCAGCGAGACTGCGTCCGGCGCGAGCCGCTGGCGCCGCGGCAAGACTCGAGCGCCCCGGCGCATGGTCAGCATCGCGAAGACCGATTAGCGTGTCGGGGTGCGCTTCCTTCATCCCGATCGTGATCGAGATCTCGAGCTGTCGACCGACGACGTGTTCTTGAATCCTGGCTACTTCGACGGCGGCTCGCGGCTCGACACGGACCTGTCCTCGCCCGACTTCGGCGGCGGTTCGCACCCGCTCGTGTCGGCGAACATGAACGCGGTGACCGGCAAGCGGATGGCCGAGACGATGGCCCGGTTCGGCGGGCTCGGGGTGCTGCCTCAGGACATGGCGCTCGAGACCGTCGAGCGGATCGTCCGCCATATCCATGCAGCCGACACCCGCTGCGACACCGCGCTCTCGGTGTCTCCGCGCGCGACGCTGCGCGACGTCCAGGGGATCATCCGCAAGCGCTCGCATGACCTCGTGGTGGTCGTCGACGACGACCGCCGGCCGATCGGGATCGTGACGCACTCCGACCTGCGCGATCGCGATCAGTACGTGCCCGCAGCTCGGCTGATGTCCCAGCGCCTGGTCACGCTCCCAGCTGGAATCACCAACCGCGACGCGTTTCTCCAGATGGACGAGGCGCGGGTGAAGGCGGCCCCGGTCCTCGACGCTGCCGGTCGCCTGCTCGGCGTGCTCACGCGCAACGACGCGGTCCGGCTCGAGCTGATACGGCCGACGCTCGGAGCCAACGGCCGGTTGATGGTCGCTGCCGCGATCGGGATCTCCGCCGAGGCTCCCGCGATCGCCGCGCAGCTGCTGGAGATCGGCGTATCGGCACTCGTGCTCGACACCGCGCATGGGCACCAGCGCCGGATGATCGAGGCGATCCACGCGGTCAAGGCCGTCGTCGGATCGCGGGTCCCGCTGGTGGCCGGCAACGTCTGCACCGCCGAGGGGACACGCGCGCTGATCGAGGCGGGCGCGGACGTGGTCAAGGTCAACATCGGGCCCGGCGCGATGTGCACCACGCGGATGCAGACCGGCGCGGGTCGCCCGACGTTCACCGCGGTGCTCGCCTGCGCGCGAGCGGCCCACGCGCTCGGCAAGCACGTGTGGGCCGATGGTGGCGTCAAGCACCCCCGCGACGTCGCGCTCTATCTCGCCGCCGGCGCCGCCCGGGTGATGATCGGCACCGCGCTCGCGGGCACCTTCGAGAGTCCCGGCGATGTCAAAGAAGACCGCGACGGCCTGCTCTACAAGGAGAACTACGGCATGGCGAGCGGCCGCGCGGTCAGCGATCGCACGGCAGATCAAGATGCCTTCGAGAGCGCGAAGAAGGGGTTCTTCCGGGAGGGCATCTCGAGCTCGAGGATCTACATCCGGGATGGGCAGGAGAGCGTCGGGGCCGTGCTCGTCGACATGATCACGGGCGTGCAGTCCGCGTTCACGTACGTCGGCGCGCGCACGATCGCCGAGTTCCACGAGCGCGCCGTCATCGGCGTCCAGACGTGGGCAGGGTACAGCGAGGGAACGCCGCACGGCCTGGTCCGGCGCTAACCGATCGGAGGGCCGCCCCGGCGCGACGTCGACTCGACGTCAGTCGACTCAACGTCAGCTGACCACGAACAGCCCGCCCCTCGAGCGGACGCCGATCATTCGACGGGGCTGGTGAGCATGGCGCTGATGCACGTCACGGCGTCGAGACAGTCGACCAGCGGTGACATCTGGTTCTCGATGTCGCCACACATCTCGCTGCTGCAGGCATCGATCGCCGCGATCTGCTGTGCGCTGCAATCGAGGAGGTCCGTCGCGCATTCGCTGTAGCACGATGGGGGAGGCGTCATCATGACGCACGCGCCGACCGCCGTGCATGCGTGATCGCACGCGGTGACGATGTTCATCGGCACCGGCGCATCGGGCGGCGCATCGGGCGGTGCATCGACCGGCGCATCGGGCGGCTTCGAGTCGATGATCTGGATCGACGCATCGAGGTTCGACTTCGAATCCTTGCTGCAGGCGGCGAGGAGAAGGAGGACGGGAAGGGTTCGCATCGCGGGCGGTTTGATACCAAGCGAGGCCCTAGCGTTGTCCCGCGATGTGCGGCTCACGTCACTTTGCGCGTCAAGTGCATCGGTGTGCCCGCAGCGCGCGGAGGGCATCCACTTCGACATCCTGGAACGCGACGCCCGCCGACGCGCGACCGGTGGTTCGCGCCGTTCACGTCCCAAGGTCGGCCAAGCGACACGCAGCGGCCCGACCGCGTTCGGGCGTTCGACACGTCATCGTGGCCTCGGGCCGCACGTTACCCCTCGAAACGCCGCGACCTCGAATCGGACGTAGTGAGCATCTGGAACGATCGAGACCTCGATGCGTTCGGAGGCGGCGCCGGCATCCACGAGCGCCTGGCGAACGGCGGCTCCGCACTCGTTCCGGGGCGCCAGGATGCGCACTCTCGACAGCTCCGGCTTCGACTCGAGCTGCCCCGCGACGTCGGCCACCAGCTGCATGTCGGGGACGGATGCGCCACACGCGGTCGCGACCGCCTTCGACGAGATGGCTCGCGTCGCGTGCCCCTCGGTCTCCGAGCAACCATCGCGCATCGCGTCGCATCCCTCGGCGACCCAGGGACAATCGAGCAACATGTGGAGCTCGTCCCCGGGGAGAGGTTCGGCCGACGAGCCTTTGGCCGACCCACGCTTGCTCGCGTCGCCCGAACAACCGCCCCACAGGATCAACGCGAGTCCGAACGAAGCGACACGGAGAGAGACCATGTCCAGGAAGGTAGCGACCGCGCGCGCCTGTGTCCGGTAACGATGTCTAAATTCTTCGATGCCCGAGCGGGTTCAGGTGCGCCGACGGTGGGCGAACACGTCCCGTGACGCTGCCAAGGCCCGCCGGGAAGGCGAAGGCAGCTGGGGCGAGCCGCCGAGGTGATCCGAGCGAGGCATCGGCTCGCCTCCTCGCGACCACGCAGGGTTACCTGTCCCGAGCGGCGTCGGTCGCGACCGAGCGCAGAAACCCGACCACCTCGGCGCTGTCGTTGATCACGCGCTGACTGATCGACGGAATCCCCGGTTCGCTCGCGTGCGAGTGATAGCCAAAGCTGATCGTCGCCCCGAGATTGCCATCGAGGACCGCTGGCACCGAGAGCGAGGTATCGACATCGGGCGGCGGCTGATACCGGTTCGGGCTGTCGACGAACGAAACCCCATGGCGTGACGCAAACAGGTGCGCCTGGTTGGATAGATGACAGCTCACGCAGTCCGTGGTCTCGGGGTTCGATAGCCTCGGGTTCTCGATCTTGAGGAGCACCTCGGCGGCCATGGATGCGCGCGCGGGATCCACCGGGGCGCCGTTCATCCAGTTCTGTCGATCCAGAAAATAGGTGAAGCCCTCGACCGGCGCAGGGTGGATCTCTCCCGTCGGGTCTTCCGTGTCCTGCGTGAAGGCCAGCCGATCCCAGCCCTGTGAGGTCCCCGGCTGCGCGAGATGATCGAGCGGCTGACGCACGAGGGTCCCGTTCGTCACGTCGTATTTGATGAAGCTCCAGTGATCCATGAAGAACGCGTTCATCGTGAAGCGGATGAAGTTGTCGTTCCGGCAGTGGTGGACGATCAACGCGCGCAGCGCATCGGCGAACGAGCTGGTCATGCCACCTGGCATCCCCAGCGCCGGATGAACGCCGAGCGGGCCCTCGGTCGACACCGATGCCTGCTGCTTCAACGCGCGCAGCTCGGCGCGTACCAGCTCCGATTCGGTCGCGCTGAGCGAATAGAACAGATGCGCGGCCGAGTCGTCGAGCATCTGGGTGCCGTTCGGCCTGAGCAGCATGGGCTGCGCGACGAGTCGGATCTGCGCCTGACACGTCGCGCCGCCGATGGCCGGGAAACACGGATCGTAGCGCAACGCGACCACCATCGCGTTGCGGATCGTGCCGAGCTCTCCGGTGTCGCCGTTGAGCACGGGAACACTGCCGACCTGATCCGAAGGGAAAAACGGGCCTTGTTCGCCGGTCCCGGGAACAACCCAGAGGAACTGCGAGCGCGCGGCCTCGTTCTCCGGCAACGGAAACAGGATCGACACATCATTCAGTGCCCAGGAGGTCCCGGTCCCGTCGCCGTCGCCGTCGCACTTTGCGGAGAGACAGGGTGAACTATCCGGTGGATGGTCCATCGCGGGCGTTCCGACGCACCCGGCCATCACCGCGGTCATGCTGATATAGAAAAGTCCAGTCTTCTTGGAGATCGTCATTCGCAGGGTTCCATGGTCGATATGATTTGGTTCACGTCACTGCGTTCGATGAACTGAGCGAAGAGTCGGAGGAGGTCGCTCGCGTCGCGCGATCGACTTCACATCAGCGATGCTGCTCGGTTCACGGATCCAGATGTCGAGACGAGCGCTGTGAGTGCACGCGTCAATGCCACACCGGCCGCCGGACGAGAGGTCACATCTTGTCACGTCAACTCACGCGAGCTCAGATCTGCGGTACGTTCCCGACGTGACGGCGGAGGTGCCTGCCGGAATATTCGTCGGCCGCGAGGACGCGCTCGTGCGGTTCGCCGCGGCAACGGAGCATGTGCGGTTGCTGGTCGTCTATGGTCCGGGCGGCGTCGGCAAGACGGCATTCATGGCCCGAGCCGCAACGGAGTTCGCGAGCCGTCGCGGCGCTCGGAAGTTCATCCACGCATGCAGATCGGGCGAGAGCCTCGGGAGCGTCGTCGCGGCGCTGTTCGGTCGTGAATCGGGCAGGCCTGCGATCGAGACGCTCGCCGAGGCTGCGGTCGCCTCGCCGATCCTGATCTGCCTGGACGATGTCCACAAGACCGGCGGGACGTCACTGGTGCGAGAGCTCTGCGAAGTCGTGGTGTCCGAGCACCCGATCTGGGTCTGCACGACCAGCCGCGAGCGCCTCACGTTGTCGATGCCCGGCCTCGATCATCTCGCGCTCAGGTTGGACGGCCTGGCCACGCCTTCGGCCCAGGAGCTGTGGGCTTCGCTCGAGTGCTTGTATGGCCCGGGGTGCATGCCGTTCGAGGAGGCGCTTCGACGTAGCGGAGGCTCGCCGTTCGCGCTCCGGCAGCTGTTCTCGCGCCGTTCCGAAGCATGCTCGCACGACACGCTCGAGATCTTGCAGCTCCCCGAGGGGCCGCGCGCGCTGCTTCGTCGGCTCGCGGCGGCCCGCGGCCCCGTGGCCGTGAGCGAGCTCGAAGGCGCGGAGGAACGTCAGGCGCTCGAGGTCCTGACCCGCCGGTTCCTGGTGGAGCTCCAACCCGCGAACGACAAGCTCAAGCTCCACGATCTCGTGCGCGAAGCCGTCCTCTTGTTCTCGCCACCGCAACCCGAGGATCACCGACACGGCCTTCGCAGCGCGCTTGCGTCGGGCGACTCGATGGAGGCCCTGTACCACGCGCTTCACTGCGGTGACGATGCCGTCGGGGTCCGGCTCCTGGAGGATCACGCGACCCTGTTCAACCGCGTGCGACCGTCCGACTCCGTGGTCGACCGGGATCTGCTCTCGGCGCTGGATGGGTTCGCCGCGCGTCGGCCCCTGACGTCGTCGCTTCGCTTGCTCCGCGCGCATCTCATCGGTCGCCAGTCGTCGATCGCGGCGGCGCGTCACGAGCTGCGTGCGCTCGCGGATGTCGTGGATGAGCCCATGGTCGATCTCTCGCTCGGGGAGCTGGCGCTGTTCACCGGCGAGCTCGACGAGGCCCTGCTGCGTTGCGGACGGATCGCGCAAGATCCCCAGATGCACGTCGTGGGTCGAGTGTGGGCGCTCGTGCTGTGGATCGAAGGTCTTCGCGAGCGAGGACGGTTCGCCGAGGCCGAGCGCTTGGTGGCGGAGCGCGCGACCGACTTCGACGCGATCGGCCCGTTTGGCAGCTGGCTGAAGGCGTTGATCGAGGCCTACCTCGACCGCGAGAGCGAGCACTACGAACGCGCGCTCCGGGCGCTCGAACGCGCGGCGGCGGCGTGGGCTGCGTGTACGAACGTCCTCACGACGCTTGGCACGGTGGACCCGATCATCCAGACGTTCGTGGTCGGCACCGCGCCGGTTCACGAGGCGCTGGCGCAGCTGATCGGCGCGGCGGCCGGAACCCCGGCGCACCGATCGAAGTCCGGGAAGGTGTTCTTCCACGACACGCCGGTGTTCCGACTGTTCGCGCGGACCTTGCTCGCAGAGGAGCTCGTGTTCCGGGGCGAGTTGCAGGCGGCTGCGTCGACGGCTGCCGAGACCCTCGCCGCGGCCGAGTCCACCGGCTTCGCCGTGCTCGCGGGGTGGGCGACGGGGGTGTGGGCGCGCGCGATGTTGGGGCTGGGCCGCGGAGACGAAGCGCTCGCTCCGGTCCTCGCACGTCTGCAGGTGGCAAGGACGATGCGCTTGCACCCGATGATCCTTCGGCTGAGCACGATCATCGCGGCGGCCCGGATCGCGCGAGGGGAGCCCGAGGTCGTTGCCGAGCTGGTTGCCTCCGCCGGGGATGGCAGCGACGGGACCGCGCAGATCATGGCCGGGAATCGCGCCCGGCTCGCGGCGCTCGCGACCTACGCGGCGGCGCTCGCGGGACATCCTGGCTCAGCATTGAAGCCCGTCGGTGGTGAAGGTCACGACCGATGCGAGGCGCAGCTCGACCTCATCGAGGCGTTGCTCGCGACCAAACGACCCGACGACGCGCTCGCGCTCGTGGCAGAGGTCGCGCAGGTGGCGGGCCGGGTTCT